>ULRH01033730.1_pt1 | contig 10084 bp, 7 predicted proteins | sample 1955271 | NCBI WGS metagenome assembly ULRH01 (sample SAMEA4835677, study PRJEB28245) | human gut metagenome | biome: gut microbiome; material: fecal sample | place: Denmark | collected 2008 | reverse complement strand
AACGGATTTTTCGCAATCCATTTCTGATTGACTATAAAAAACTAAATACATGAGAAAAGTAGCATTAATCACCGGCATTACCGGACAAGACGGTTCTTACCTTGCCGAGTTTTTGATAGAAAAAGGATACGAAGTGCACGGCATTCTGCGCCGTTCTTCTTCATTCAATACCGGACGTATTGAGCATCTGTATCTCGACGAATGGGTGCGCGACATGAAACGCAACCGGCTGGTCAATCTTCATTGGGGCGACATGACCGATTCCAGTTCACTGATTCGTATCATCAGCGACATCCATCCTACAGAGATATATAACCTGGCAGCACAAAGCCACGTAAAGGTATCGTTCGATGTGCCCGAATATACAGCCGAAGCCGATGCCGTCGGCACGTTACGTCTGTTGGAAGCCGTACGTATCTGCGGACTTGACAAGACGTGCCGCATCTATCAGGCTTCTACCTCCGAGCTTTTCGGCAAGGTACAGGAAGTTCCACAAAAAGAAACCACACCTTTTTATCCCCGTTCGCCCTACGGAGTGGCAAAGCAATACGGTTTCTGGATTACAAAGAACTACCGCGAGAGTTACGGCATGTTTGCCGTAAACGGTATCTTGTTCAACCACGAAAGCGAACGCCGTGGCGAGAATTTCGTGACGCGGAAGATTACGCTTGCCGCCGCACGCATCAAGCAGGGCTTTCAAGACAAGCTCTATTTGGGCAACCTGGATGCCCGTCGCGATTGGGGTTATGCCAAAGATTATGTAGAATGTATGTGGCTCATCCTGCAGAACAGCACGCCCGAAGACTTTGTGATAGCCACAGGCGAGATGCATACCGTGCGCGAGTTCTGCACGTTGGCATTCCAATACTTAGGCATGGAGTTGGATTGGCAAGGAAGCGGTACAAACGAGAAAGGCATTGATAAGTCGACCGGTCGTGTGCTGGTAGAAGTAGATCCCAAGTATTTTCGCCCGTGTGAAGTGGAACAGCTTTTAGGCGACCCTGCCAAAGCCAAGGAGATGTTGGGCTGGAATCCTACCAAGACTCCGTTCCCCGAACTGGTGCGTATCATGGTCGAACATGACATGCGTTTCGTAAGGAAACTGCATTTGAAAGCGGAGATGGATAAGTCCTAATTACAATGGACAATTGACAATGAACAAGGGCACAAAGTTTTGCCGTTTGAAGAATATTCACTACCTTTGTATCAAGAGTGAAGAACTTACGAACTTAAAAACTTACATTCACATGCTGTACCCTATAGGCATACAAAGCTTCGCTGACATCCGCACGAGAGGATTCGTTTACGTTGACAAGACGGCATTGGTTTACCAGATGGCGTTGAGAGGGAAATTCTATTTCCTTAGCCGTCCGCGCCGGTTCGGAAAGTCCCTGCTGGTCTCTACCATGGAGGCATACTTCTTGGGCAAGAAGGAACTTTTCAAAGGATTGGCCATTGAGAAGCTGGAAACCGACTGGGTGCAATATCCTGTGCTTCATATTGATTTTAATACCGGCAAGTACGACAAGGAGGTCGACTTGGATGACTTCCTGAATGATTTGCTTGCCCAGTGGGAGCAAGTTTATGGTTCAAGGCCGACGGAAGTGAATGCCGAATTGCGATTCAAGGGTGTTATCCGACGTGTCTACGAGCAGACCGGCAAGCAAGTGGTGGTGCTGGTTGATGAATACGACAAGCCGTTGCTTAACTCCATCGACAACAAACCGTTGCACGATGCGTACCGGAATACGCTGAAAGCCTTCTTCTCCGTGCTCAAATCGTTGGATGCCTGCATCCGTTTCGCCTTCATCACGGGCGTGAGCAAGTTCAGCCACGTCAGTATCTTCAGCGAACTGAACAATCCGGATGACATCACCATGGATCCACGCTATGTGGACATCTGTGGCATATCCGAACAGGAACTGCACGATTATTTCGACGAATCCATCCGCGAGCTTGCCGATGCCAACGGTATGACCTTTGAGGAGGCTTGCGAGAAATTACGTCAACAATACGACGGTTACCATTTTTGGCAAGACAGCGTAGGTATCTATAATCCGTTCAGCCTGCTCAATACGTTTGCGAAAAAAGTCTTTAGCGACTACTGGTTTGCTACAGGCACCCCCACGTTTTTGGTCAAACTGCTGCAACAGGACGACTACGAGTTGAGCGAATTAAAGGAGACTTATGTCAGCGCATCAACACTTTTGAGTGTCGACGAGGATTATGATGACCCTATTCCAGTGCTGTTTCAAAGCGGTTACCTCACCATAAAGGGGCGTGACCCATACATGGGCATACGGCTTGGTTTCCCTAATGGGGAAGTGGAACGGGGCTTCTTCGATTTCCTGCTACCTTATTACACGTCCCACCGAAAGTCGAGTGTTGACGGTTATCTTTACAAAATGACAGTTGCTATCAGTCAAGGCCGTCCCGATGAACTGTTGCAAGTCATCCAGACCATGCTGGCAGGCAGAAGCTACATGGTGGCAGGGGCGGACAAGGAAAAGGATTTCCAAAATACGCTCTACCTGATTTTTATCATGTTGGGCTATAATGTGCAGGTGGAACAAGCTACCAGCCAAGGCCGCATAGACGTGACTATTCAGACGAAAGACTACATTTATATCATCGAGCTGAAATTGGATAAAAGTGCTGAAGAAGCTCTCCAGCAAATCAAAGACAACCACTATGCTCTCCCTTTCCAGACGGACAAGCGCAAACTTTACCTGATAGGCGTTAATTTCTCGTCGGGAACACGGACGGTGGAGAAGTGGGTGATTGAAGAATAGAAGGAGGATTTGCTATGTTAGAAGCTGTTTTGAATTTATCGTGCGATGATTTGGGATGAGTTTTTGAGGCATTTTCGCTTCAGTGATGAGGAAGATAGCGGGCTATCTGACGAAGAACAGGAGCGAAAAGGACCAAAAAATCGCCCAAAGCACACACGAAAACGGATACATCAAGCCAAGAAAAACTTTTTGGAGAAATTCAAAACAGCTTCTTAGGAGTGAATGTAAAAAGAGAACCTGTAAAAGGCAAATTTGCCCGTGAGATTCGGGAGCGGATACGCCGTATCTTGTCTGAAGAACTGAACGAAAACGACAAGAAAGAAATCCGCAAGCACAAGCAAATTATGAAAGACATAACTGTTGTCTGGAGCCATAGCTGACAAGGCACAGACACAGGAAATGGCAGGTTGCCAGTTCTTGACCGTAGAAGCTTTGAACGTATCAGGCTATAATGCCGTGGCATTTTACTCCAAGTGTGGCTTTTCGCCAAGCGAATACCCCAATCCTAATAAAGGGACTTTACGCATGTTCCGCACGCTTTATCCGATAAAGGAAGAAGAGTAAACATAACCAATGCGGCAACATGAAAAACGCAGTAGTACTTACTTTGCCGATGAAGTATATATTAAACTGCCGATGAAGTATATATTAAATCGCTGATGAAGTATATCTTCGTTTTATACCCAGTGCGGTATGTCTTTTCGTTGATGCCATCATAGAACACAGATTACACCAGAATGCACTGGGAAATACAGAAGAATAGGTCAATAAACAATATGCTAATGTGAAAATAAATTAGCACATTGTCCTATTATCCATTGGCACATTAAAATAGAATCTGTGTTCGTTCGTGTGTCATTAAAATACACAAATAAATGCCGCATACAGTATGCAACTATATTTGTTGGGTAAAGTTTTATAGCAAATAAGTTGTTCCCAAACACGATTACTAATCGTATCACTGATAGAGTATATATGCTTTCAGAAAGAAGTTCGGTGCTTGTGTCGTAAGAGATTTTAGTAACCGTGTGCAACTGTTATGGAAAAGATTATAAAAAATCCGGATGTATTTATTGTTATCCTTCACTAATGTTCTGCATGACAAATGATTTTTTGCAAACTATAAAAATGTCAATCGCGGTGATATTCTTCTTTTAGAAATATCACTGTTCCAGTTATTCTTGTTTTGTTACTTGGTAAATATCTCAATGTTTATACAGGTCTATTATTCTGCAATTTGAGTATTAGATTAATCAAGAAATAAGAAATCATGTCCGAAAATTTTAGTAAAGAACGTATTGTTAAAAACTCTTTGTTGCTTTATGTAAGGATGCTGTTTACCATGTGGCTGAACTTGTATGCTACAAGGTTGACGTTGGCGAATCTTGGCATTGAGGACATGGGTGTTTATGGAGTGATAGGCAGCATTGTAAGTTTGTTTACGGTCTTTACGGGAGGCATAACCAGTGCAGTCCAGCGTTTTATAACATTCGAGTTAGGATTAAAAGATGGGCAACCGAACAAAGTGTTTTGTTCATCACTGAATGTTATTTTTATTCTTTCTGGTCTGATATTGGTCTTGTTGGAAGTAGGTGGGCTTTGGATGCTTGAAAACAAAGTGAATATACCCGAAGCAAGTCGCGCGGCTTCCTTTTGGGTTTTTCAACTATCAGTGTTGACATGTATTGTAAACACGATAAGCATTCCCTACAATGCGTTGATCATTGCCCATGAGAAGATGGATGCATTTGCCATCATTTCGATTGTGCAGGTGGTACTTAACTTTCTTGCAGCCTATTGCCTCTCCCTATTTGCAGACAACCGATTGATTATCTATGCTGCACTGCTTGCGGCAGCCAGTATCTTCGTCCGGCTGCTATACCAGATATATTGTCATCGAAAATTTTCAGAAGCCAAATATCATTGGGGCATAGACTGGGGTAGTATAAAACAAATTGGAAAATTTACAGGGATAACCACTCTTTCTAGCGGGTTGCAAGTTGTTGCAGCGCAAGGGATAGTATTTGTTATCAATCTCACGTTTGGAGTAGCTATCAATGCCGTCTATTCAATAGCTTTACAGCTTAAAAATTCGATCTTGTCATTTGCAGCAAACATTCAGCGAGCCATATCTCCACAGATTACCAAAACCTATGCAAATCATGAGATGGAAAATCATAAGAAATTGGTGTTTGGAGGAAGCAAAATGCAGGTGTTCTTTATTTATGCAATCATGATACCTTTTCTCTTTCGAACAGAATACATTATGCAATTATGGCTTGGTGAACTGCCACCATATGTAGTGACTTTTGCACAATGCGCTGTTTTTTTGAGTCTTTCTTATGCTTCTTTCGGTGCCCTCCGAACTGCCGTGCTCGCCACAAATCAAATAAAGCGATTTATGATTGTTCCCGATGCTCTCTTTCTGTTAGTGCTTCCCCTCGGATATGCTATAGGAAAGATTACGGATAGTCCTTCATTATTCATGGTATCAATAGTGATGTTTGAAGTTTTAATTTGCGGCATAAGGATTATTTATGCATCACAGGTTACTTCATTCAGCAAAATGGAAATGATAAAGGAAATTATATTCCCTTGTATATTGGTAGCCTTGTCTGATTGCTTTGCTTGTTACGGCTTGACGCTACTACTCTCAAAAACATTATTTGGACTTATAGCTTTGGTGATATTTAATCTATTGGTTCTATCAATAATTATTCTTTTTGTTGGATTGTCATCGGGAGAACGTCATGTATTGAAATACATGATTTCCAAATATCTGCATAAACAATCAAACATTTGAAAGGAAAAATGAAAATGAATTTGCGATCTTTCTTTAGAAAATTTGGAGTACTAAAGCATGTGTTCTATCATATCCATGGTATAGACATATCTATTCATAAAACGTTAATAGCCAATTTTAGCGGGTTGAAGTTTAAAGATGCCATTAAGTTTCCTATCATAGTATATCAAGGAACCGAGATAGAGGAGATGGGTAAAATCGTATTTAACTGTCCAATTCGCAAAGGAATCTTAGTCATAGGTAAAAGGATGTTTTATAGAAAACGGACTACTGTGATTATTAATAGGGGCACTATTGAAATTGACGGAGACTGCGAAATCATGGGAGGGGCAACTATACATGTTTTAAGATATTGTTCTAAGCTATGTCTGGGACATAATACAATTATATCCGAGTCCGTAAATATGTTGGTTGATACTACTATTAAAGTAGGAGATTATACACGAATTGCCTTTGGCTGTTTGGTCATAGATTCAGAGTTTCATTTTGTTCTTGACACAAAAACAGGAATAGTTGGAACAACACGCTATCCTATTACTATTGGAAAATATAATTGGATAGGAAACTCATCTGTAATAAAGAAAGGGACTGTAACGCCTGATTATACTATTGTGTCAAATGGCTCAATGCTCACTAAAGATTACAGAGACATTCCACAATATTCCATTCTTCAAGGAATTCCTGCAAAATTGAAAGCATCTGGTTTACGCCGAATCTATAATGATATAATAGATAAAGAATTAAACGAATATTTCATGAAAAATATGGATAAAAGAAAAACCGCAATTTCGGTTGATCCGAATGATCCTGATTGCAATCAAATATGTAATGGGGAAATACATGTTCATATTCACTGATTGTTGGTTGTTCCTATTTGTGTATCATTATACCATAACAGATTATGAACATATTAATGACTTCAGTTTCTTTCTACCCCAATATCGGAGGATTAGAGAGTATAACAGAATCACTTGCTGATGAACTATTTAGAATGGGACATTCTGTTATTGTGATAACCGAAACTGTAGAAACAGGAAATAAAAATTTCCCTTTTGTTGTCCTTAGGAAACCATCCATTAAAGAAACATGGAATGCATATAGATGGTGTGATGTGTATGTACATCAGCAGATATCTTTAAAATTGATATGGCCATTGATACTTAAGAGAAAACCATGGTATGTTGTCTTTCATCAAGTTCATTGGCAAAACGGAATAAAAGGAAAAATTAAATCTTTTATTTCTCGATTTTCTTATAATATTTGTGTTAGCAAAACCACAGCTAAAGGGTATCGATTAAAAAAGTACGATATAATATACAATGCATATAATAATGATATTTTTCGTAGAACCAATTTTGCACCCAGAAGAGACATTGCTTTTGTTGGGCGATTGACAAAAGACAAAGGATCATATCTTTTGATTGATGCATTTAATCTATTTAAGACAAAAACAGGTTCAGATTATGTTTTAAAGATGATTGGTGACAGTTCAGAAAGAGATGATATTGAAAGATATGCTCGCCAAACAAAATATGCAAACGAAATTCATTTCTTTGGAAGTAAAACACCACAAGAGATATCTGAAATTCTAAATGAAACAAAAATATTGGCTGTTACTTCCACACATCCTTACTATGAAGCATTTGGAATCGTAGCTCTTGAAGGTTTAGCATGTGGTTGTACAGTGATTGGAGCAGACGGCGATGGCATAGAAGAAGCATTACATTCTTTAGGCATTCTATATTTAAATGGCAATGTTGATGAACTTTACAAGTCTTTGATTGCCGCTTACAATCAGTCAGAGGAAGATAGGATAAAACTATATCAAAAATCTGTTTTATGGTTAGAATCCAGAACTAAGCATAAAGTAGCGTGCGAGTATATAGAAGCATTTATGAAACATGCGAAATAGTTCAGTAATAACGAAACTAATTACATAAATATGAGAATATTAGATTGCACTCTCCGTGATGGGGGATATTATACAAAATGGGATTTCAATACTACCATCGTGGATAGTTACATCAAGGCAATGAACGAATTGCCCATTGACTATTTAGAGGTAGGTTACCGGAACAATCCCAGTAAGGAGTATTTGGGCAAATTTGGATATACTCCTATTTCGGTTTTGAAGCATTTACGGGAAACCTGTTCCAAAAAGCTAGCAGTGATGCTCAACGAGAAGAGCACAATGCCAAGTGACTTGAATCATCTGTTGAAACCTATTCAAGGGCTTGCTGACATGGTGCGCATAGCTATTGCCCCCAAAAACATAGACCGTGCCATCATTCTTGCCAAAGCTGTGAAAGACATGGGCTTTGAGGTAGGCTTCAATGTGATGTATATGTCGAAGTGGACTGAGATAGGTGGTTTCTTGCCTAAGGTGCGTGAGATTGATGGGATTGCCGATTTGTTCTGCATGGTAGATTCCTTTGGAGGAATAACTCCTACTGAGGTAAAAAGCATTTTGACCGAAGTACGTAAATACACGAGTGTTCCCATTGGCTTCCATGGACATAACAACCTACAGCTGGGGCTGATTAATACATTGACGGCTATTGATAATAACATTGACTATGTGGATGCCACCATCACAGGCATGGGGCGAGGCGCTGGAAACTTGAAGATGGAGTTACTGCTGACTTACCTAAATAAGCATAACGGACTGGATGTTGACTTCAATGTGCTGGGTGATGTGATTACAGCCTTTGAACCCTTGAAAGAAAAATATGGTTGGGGGACAAATCTCCCTTATATGCTTTCTGGAGCTAACAACATCCCTCAAAAAGAAGTTATGGAATGGGTAACCAACCGAGTATATTCATTTAACAGTATTGTGAGAGCCTTGGATAACCGTAAAAACCATGCGGAAGATAATGCAAGATTTCCGATATTTGAACCAATACATAAGTTTAATAATGTTATAGTCGTAGGTGGTGGAACTAATGCTTTGGAACATCAAGAGGCTATTAAAGCATTTATTGCTTTTAAGCCAAATATAGCAATGGTTTTTGCAACAGCGCGCAACGCACGGTTTTATTTAGATATTGATGTACCGAAGTATTATTGCTTAGTGGGCAATGAAGGGCATCGTTTAACAGCCAATATTGAAGCGGATAAATTCAACGGAACTTGTATTTTACCTCCTTATCCTCGTACAATGGGAACAGAAGTTCCGGATTTTGCGAAAGACGCTACTTATGAATTGAAGTCAATAAACTTTATTAACCAGTACAAAGACTCTGTGACTACCATTGCTTTGGAATTGGCAATGACATTGACGGAGCAAAACATCTATGTCGTAGGATATGATGGCTATCCGGGTAATGTATTGTCAGAAAAAGAAGTGGATCTCACTAATGAGAACAAGGCTATATTTACAGCTTATCAAATATTCCGAAAAAGTACACTAAAATCGTTGACTCCATCTATTTACAAAGAACTTGATGTGGAATCGGTATATCAATTCATATAATTATGTCAAACAAAATAGCCTTTTTCCTTCCTACACGTAAAGGAAGCGAACGGGTAAAGAATAAGAATACCCGTCTTTTTGCTGGCATTGAAGGTGGACTTGTGGAGAACAAGTTGCAACAGTTGCTCGCAACCAAGCTCATAGATGAAATTATCTTCAGTAGTAACGATGAAGTCAGTATCGCTATTGCTGAAAAATATAAAAATGACAGCAGATTAAGAATCATTCCACGTCCTGAAGAATTGTGCCTAAGCAGTACCAATCTGCAAGATCTGATTTGTTATGTCCCGACCGTAACAGATGCTTTGCATATTTTGTGGGGACATGTTACTACTCCTTTAGTCGGCGCAAAACAATATGATGAAGGTATCCGGCTGTATCTTGATAATCTTGAAAAGGGATATGATTCATTAGTAGGTGTAAAAGAACTTAAGAATTTTTTGTTGGATAAAACCGGCAAGTTAATAAACAATACAACTAACATTCCATGGCCAAGGACGCAGGATTTAGAACCATTGTATGAAATCAATCATACCATGTTTTTGGCAAAACGTGAAGTTTATACAGAACAAAAGAACCGTATTGGCAGAAAACCACTACTTCATATCATGGACGAAATTCATGGTTTTGATATCGATTGGGAAGATGATTTTAAGATTGCGGAAATTTTGTATAAACAATTCTGTCAACAAACTTTTGTATTCGCAAAACTATAAATATATAATATGATAACAGTGAAGCTTACCTTTAAAGATTTCTGTATAAGTATAGGGATAATATTGATTATTTTTGTTATGCTTTTAGAGATTGTATTATCGTATGATAAGTGGGATTATCATAATGAAATGTGGACTCTATTGTTATCTTTTATTCCATTTTCGTTGATATTTATTGTTGGAATTACATTTAAAGGAGTAAAAATACTACATCCTTATTTAATGGTTTCTATTTTGTATTTTTTCCTTTTTATATTATCTCCTATTATAAGCATCTATTGGGGAGAAACTAAATGTC
>ULRH01002010.1_pt1 | contig 10126 bp, 11 predicted proteins | sample 1955271 | NCBI WGS metagenome assembly ULRH01 (sample SAMEA4835677, study PRJEB28245) | human gut metagenome | biome: gut microbiome; material: fecal sample | place: Denmark | collected 2008 | reverse complement strand
CGAGTATTATGCTCCCTTGCCATTGAGTATTATGCTCCCTTGCCATCGAGCATCATGCTACTTTGCCAGGGCATATTCAAAATACAGAACCTTATTATAGATACCGATCCGTTGCCAGCTCAGGACGGAAGCAGCCGGCGCCCGGCCGAACGCGTTCTCCTGAATAGGAAAGTCAGACGAATCCGTGCCGACATCTCCGGCTATCAGGTGCCCACGGCTCGGACCTGCCACCATGCTTATCGGCATGAGTCCGGACAAGGATGAGCACAGCCATTTCTTATCGGCTCATCCCACGTTCTTCCTTCTCCATTCATGGCCATGAAGGAAGAAGGGTCTTGCGCAAGCACTCACCGCCTTTGCGCAAGACCCTTCTTATATGGCGTCAGCAACAAGAGACCTTATTTCTTCTTGCTTGCCTTCTCCGTTTTCTGTTCCTGCAGATTCTCCTGCTTGATGATCGAGTAGGCATCGAACAGGCCCAGCTCGCCGGCCTTCGACAGATCCTGCAGGCCCGCATCGCGCTTGCCCGCAAAGATACGGACCAGACCGCGGTTGTAGTATGCCTCTGCCAGGCTATTGTCGAGTTGCAGCGCACGTGTATAGTCCTCTATGGCACGGTCGTAATTCTTTTCCTGGGCGAAGAGGTTGGCACGGTCGTAATAGAGATACGCGTTCTTCGGCAACAGTTTCAGAGCCTCGGCGAAGTCGCCTTCCGCCTGGGCGGCTCCCAGATGGATGTTCTGTCCGCGTGAGGCCTCATAGCTGTTGAGGAGCGTCTGGAAGACAGCCCGCTGCCAGTAGGCCAAGGACAGGGCGTAGTCTGAGGAAGTGCCGGCATGCGAGGCCTGCATGATATAGTCATTCAGGTCGGCTATCGCATCGTCATAGTTCTGTGCCTCGGCATACGCCACGGCACGCTGAAGCTGCAGGGCAGCCCGCACTTTCGGATCCTTCTCCTCGCCCAGACCGGACGACAGCGCGTCGATCAGCTGGAAGATCTGCTTCGACTGCGTATCGGAGAGCTTTTCCTTCTTCCTGTTACAGGTCAGGTAGACCTTGCGCAATGGCTGCTGGGTGCGGTTGAACTGGTCCACCTGCGTATCATAAGCCTCTGTCGAGGTCACGCCGTTGTCGTAGACATAGTAAGACAGCTGGAACATCGGCAGGATGGCGATCTCCACGTCGCGGTTCTGCACCGTTCCGCGATACTCGCTCTTGTACTCGTGCTGTATCTGCTCCGGCTTGTCCTCCACGACAATATTGTTGTATTTATTGGGATCTATCTCCGAGCGCTTACGCACGGCTTTCAGCTTTGCCTTGCTCCACCGCTGCTGGATGCCGATGTGCTTGTTCATCTGGGCCTTGAAGATGCGGAACTCATCCATCTCCGCCTTCGCCGTCATGCCCAGCTTGCGGTAAGCCGCCGCACGGTATTGCAAGCCTGTCCAGAAGTTGGGGAACTCGTTGATGACGAGCGTGTAGTCGCGGATGGCAGCCCGCAGGTTGCCCACCTTGTCATTGAGCAGGCCTCGGTTGAAGATGGCCATGAAGTTTTGCGGTTCCTTCTTGACGATGAAGTCGAAGTCCTCGATGGCACGGTTGTCGTCACCCAGCTGTACGCGCAGCAGGCCTCGGTTATAGTGGGCCAGGAAATTCTCCGGATCAAACTCGATGGCACGGTCATAGTCATCCATCGCCCCGCTCAGATTGTTAATGTTCAGTCGGGCAAGGGCACGATTGATGTAATTGTTCGCCACCTTGGGGCGCAGGTGGATCACCTTGGTCAGGCAGGAGTCGGCCGTCCGCCATTGCTTTCTGTTGAGGGCGATGTAAGAGCGTGCCGTCCAGGCGTCGACATTATAGGGATCGAGCGCCAGTGTCTTGGCCAGATAGCGGTCGGCCTGTGTGGTGTCGGCCTTCTGCAGATAGATCTCGGCCTTTATCGAATAGGCCGCAGGCTGTTTCGACCACCGCTGTATCAATGTGTCCGCGTCGGCAAGTGCCTGGTCATAGTCCTGCAGGTTCATGCGGCAGACAGTACGGTTGAGCCAATAGTTCATCACCGTCGGCTTCAGGTGGATGGCACGGTCATAGTCGCTGATCGCCTCCTGATACTTCTGCTGGCGGATGCGTGATATGGCGCGAAGGTCGAAGATGTCCTCGATGTAAGGATTGAGATTGATGGCTTCCGAGGCATCCTCCTCCGCTCCGACATAGTCCTCAAGATAGAACTTTGCCACGGCACGGTCGAACCACGGTTGCCAGAGATATGGCTTCAGCGCCAACGCCTTGCTGAAGTATTGTATTGACAACACATAATCCTCATAGTGCAGCGCCACCTCGCCCGACGTGATCAGCCGGTCGACATTGTACTGGGCACGCGCCGCAAGGGAAGTAAGGAACAATGTAAGGAAAAACAAGGGGCGGAGAGCCCGGGAACGAAGAGTATGCCTCATAAACATAGTCTTAATGAAAAAAAACAGGTATTGGGAACGATGTCCCAATACCTTTATTTCTTAGCCGGCTTCGTGCGATAGCTACACCGGAACTTGCCTTGTGTGATCGCTTTCAGTTTTGAGCGGATCATCTGCTTGCGGAGCGGCGTGACGCGATCGACAAACATCTTGCCTTCCAGATGGTCGAACTCATGCTGCATGACACGGGAGAGATATCCCTCCACCCACTCGTCATGAGGTTGGAACTGCTCGTCGAGATAGGTGACATGAATGCGTGTGCTTCGTTTCACACTCTCGTGAATGGCGGGAATGGAGAGGCAGCCCTCCTCCATCGTCTCCTTCTTCGCATCCTCGTCAATCTCTACGATGTGCGGGTTGATATAGGCGTGACGAAAGCCCTTGTATTCGGGCAGATCGTCGGAGAGGACATCAAGGTCGATCACCACGAGACGGATCGACAGACCGACCTGCGGAGCAGCCAGACCGATGCCGTCGCTGGCCTTCAATGTCTCCCACATATTGTCGATGAGCTCCTTCAACTCGGGATAATCAGGAGTGATATCCTGTGCAACCTTTCTTAATACGGGTTGACCGTAAGTATAAATCGGTAAAATCATATGCTATTTTTTACTTCTCATCCAGTCTTCCAGGATGATCGTGGCGCTGACCTGATCGACAAGCCCTTTATCCTCGCGCCGCGTCTTTTTCTTCACGCCTCCGTCGATGATTGCCCGGTGGGCCAACACCGAAGTGAAGCGTTCGTCATAATACTCGATGGGGACCGACGGACAAGCATTGCGCCATCGCCCCACGAAATTCTCCACGCGTGCCAGATTCTCAGAGGGCTTCCCGTTAGGCTGTATGGGATGACCAATAATGATCCGCTCGACTTTCTCACGCTCTACATATTGCTTGAGGAAGTCGAACAGATTCTTCGTCTCCACCGTCCCCAGTCCGCTGCCTATGATCTGCAGCGGATCGGTGACGGCCAAGCCGGTACGTCGTTTGCCGTAATCAATGGCGAGAACCCGTGCCATTATTTACTTCTTGTACAGCAGCCAGGCGTCGCCCTTCGTGTTATACTTGCTGGTACGGATGGCGTCACGGCTCTGCACTGCCGATGCCTTATCGTCAAAGGTCGTGGCGATGACACGATACATGTTCACCTGTGAGTTATAGGCGATTTGTGCGTCATAACCTCCCTGCTTGAGCGTCTGCTGCAGACCTTCTGCGTTGGCCTTCAGGGAGAAGCTGCCTACGACGACAGAGTAAGCCTTCAAGCCACTACCGTCAACGAGCGTCACGTCCTCAGAACGGACGGTGGCGTTGTTCACGTGCTGTACATCAGCATCATCAGCCTGCTTCTCTACAAGAGGAGTGACAACGGGCTCCGTGGTCTGGGCAGGCTCCGTCTGGTTTTGTGCCTCCTGTGCCATGGCTTTCTCGTATGCTTTCTTGTAAGCACTCTCTTTGGAAGATCCACAGCTGGTCATGGACAGCACCATGCAAGCGGTGGCACACAATAACAGATATTTCTTCATAATTCCGTTTATTATAATATGGTGTATTAATTATTTCATCATTTCCTTAGTGTGCGAAATTACAAAATATATCAGAAGCAACACACATCCTCCCACATAAACTTTGTTAATTCAAGGAAAAAGGACACATTTAACAAAAAATATAAGGACGTAAGGCACACATTTGACGTTTTTGTCGTATATTTGCTTAAAATAATTTTTTACCAACAACAAAAGAAAGGAACAACTATGAAAGCAATTGGTTACATTGGCGCCATTCTCGGTGGTGCTGTTGCCGGTGCGGTAGCCGGCCTGCTGCTGGCCCCGGAGAAGGGTACTGACACACGTTCAAAGATCTCGAAGGCTGTTGACGACTTCTGCAAGCGTCACGATCTGAAGCTTTCGCGCAAGGAAATGGACGATCTGGTTGACGACATTCAGGATGCCGCTCCTGAGACGGCAGAATAACGAATCCCTGCAATGTTTTCATCCGATCAGAACATTGAGACCATTGCGCAGCTCGTCGAAGCGATACGCCGTTACGTAAAGACGCAAGGCGAGTATGCAAGACTAAGCGTCATGGAGAAGACGGTGAGAATCATCACCGTCCTCGCCATGATGGTTATCTTCAGCGTATTGTTCCTGGGAACCGGCATCTTCCTCAGCTTTGCCGTTGTATTCGCCCTCGAGCCTCTCGTCGGACTCGTATCGGCTTTTCTCATCGTAGCAGCCATCTATCTTCTGCTCTTATTACTTATCTATACTTTCCGCAAGAAATGGATAGTGCGTCCGCTGGTCCGTTTTCTTTTATCAAACGATTGACGACATGAAGACAACCACAAACTTTCAAACGCTCGAAGAGATCCACCAGCAAAAGACATTGTTGCGTGATGAGATCCATAAGGAAGAGGAGCAGATCAAGCGGCAGTGGAACTCGCTCATTCAAAAGCCCGAGGCATTGTCGGCGGCGGCCAAGCCTTCACGGCGGATCCAAAGCGCCCTGTCGATAGGTGCCAACGCCTTCGACGCCTTCCTCCTCGGCTATAAGCTGTGGCGCAGATTCCGGCGCTGAATCCCTCCCCTATTTCCGCTAATTGCGTGGCAGAGATGAACAAAAACATCTGTCACGCTATTTTTTTATTATTTTTTATCCCATCTAAAATATTTGTATTACTTTTGCTCCCAATTAAGCAAAACTAATTTGTAGCATGGTTAAAATCACTTTTCCCGACGGATCTGTCCGTGAATACGAACAGGGCGTCACTGGTCTTCAAATCGCCGAGAGCATCTCACCGGCTCTCGCCCGCAACGTTGTATCTTGCGGTGTAAATGGTGAGACAGTGGAATTGAACCGTCCTATCAACGAAGATGCCACCGTTGAGCTATATAAGTTTGACGACGAACAGGGTAAGCACACCTTCTGGCACACCTCAGCCCACTTGCTGGCAGAGGCTCTCCAGGAGCTCTATCCCGGCATCCAGTTCGGATTCGGTCCCGCTATCGATAACGGATTCTTCTACGATGTCATGCCTGCCAAGGGTCAGGTCATCTCGGAGAACGATTTCCCCAAGATTGAGAAGAAGATGATGGAACTGGCCAAGAAAGACGAGCCCGTTGTACGCCGCGACGTTTCCAAGGCCGATGCAGTAGAGGAATTCAAGGCTGCCGGTCAGACATACAAGGTGGAGCACATCGAGCAGGATCTGGAGGACGGCACCATCTCTACATACACGCAGGGCAACTTCACCGACCTCTGCCGTGGCCCTCACCTCATGTCGACAGGTGCCATCAAGGCCATCAAGATCACCAGCGCCGCCGGTGCCTTCTGGCGCGGCGATGCCAAGCGCGAGCAGATGACACGTATCTACGGTATCACCTTCCCGAAGAAGAAGATGCTTGACGAGTATCTCGCCATGCTCGAGGAGGCCAAGAAGCGCGACCACCGTAAGATCGGCAAGGAGATGGAACTGTTCATGTTCTCCGAGCGTGTCGGCAAGGGACTGCCTATCTGGCTGCCGAAGGGCACCCAGCTCCGTCTGCGTCTCGAGGGACTGCTCCGCTCCATCCAGATGAAGTACAACTATCAGGAAGTGATCTGCCCGGGCATCGGTTCCAAGGATCTGTATGTCACCTCCGGCCACTATGCCCACTACGGCAAGGACAGCTTCCAGCCCATCCATACGCCCGAAGACGATGAGGAGTACATGCTCAAGCCGATGAACTGCCCCCACCACTGTGAGGTGTATGCACGCAAGCCCCGTTCGTACAAGGACCTGCCTCTGCGTATCTCTGAGTTTGGACGCGTGTTCCGCTATGAGAAGAGCGGTGAGCTGCACGGACTGACCCGTGTGCGCAACTTCACACAGGACGACGCTCACATCTTCGTGCGTCCTGACCAGGTGAAGGCTGAGTTTGAGATCGTGATGGACATCATCAAGAAGGTGTTCACCATCTTCGGATTCAAGGATTATGAAGCACAGATCTCACTCCGCGATCCTAACGACAAGGAGAAGTATATCGGTTCGGATGAGGTATGGGCCGAGAGCGAGCAGGCCATCAAGGATGCCTGCAAGGAGAAAGGCATCAATGCGCACGAGGAGCTCGGAGAGGCCGCATTCTATGGTCCTAAGCTCGACTTCATGGTAAAGGACGCCATCGGCCGTAAATGGCAGCTCGGCACCATCCAGGTGGACTACAACCTCCCCGTACGCTTCCACCTCGAATATACCGCTGAGGACAACACGAAGAAGACACCTGTGATGATCCACCGTGCACCCTTCGGAAGTCTTGAGCGCTTCACCGCCGTGCTGATCGAGCACACTGCCGGCCACTTCCCACTCTGGCTGACACCCGACCAGGTAGCCATCCTCCCCATCTCGGAGAAATACAACGACTATGCTGCCAAGGTGAAGGCTTACTTCGACCAGCACGAGGTGCGTTCCTACATTGATGACCGCAACGAGAAGATCGGCCGCAAGATCCGTGACAACGAGCTCAAGCGTGTTCCCTACATGCTCGTCGTCGGAGAGAAGGAGGCTGCCGACGGCACCGTTGCCATGCGCAAGCAGGGTGGCGGCGAGCAGTCCACTATGAAGATCGAGGAGTTCGCACAGCGCATCAATGATGAGGTGGCTGAGCAACTCAAGGCTGCAAAAGAATAAGTAGGCACATATACCTTATTATATTATAAAGACCGGCCAGACTGTCATGCAGTCTGGCCGGTTTTGTATCTGTCTGTCAAGAATTGACCTGCGTCAAATGGCAACTGACACGATTTGACGCAAGTCAAAGATTCTGCATGTTTCTGGTATTTATCATGCACAAATAGCTCATCTTTAGAAAAATGGCCTTATCTTTGCAACGTATTCAAGCGATAACAAGATAATAAACAACAACACAAAATGGTCACAATGAGTGGCCACGTAAACATTTGAGAAAGGAAAAAGATTATGGTAACATTAATGATCGTACTTGCAGTTGTTGTTGCTATTGCAGCACAGCTGAAAAATGCAAACAAGAACATTCAGATGGGCAAATAAGTCCGCTGAGGCTGTCGCACACATTTAGAGAGAACATTAAACGCCGGCTCCTCGTGAGCAGGCAATTATTAAACAATTAAAAAACATTTAACCATGAAAATGATTTGGGATAACATTAAGAATGCTTTTCGTCAGTTCGCTAATACGTACGTTAACTGCATGAAGGCTTACGGAGATGCCTTCCTTAAGAGTGGATATGGCATCTAAACAAAAATGACTTTTACTTCGTTCCCCACACGGGCATAGAGCCGGAAGAGGAACATCTTTCAATATTACAAGGGGCGGATGGAATTTTCCATTCGCCCCTTTGTCGTCCTATATGGACCGGCCGGTGAAGCAATGCAGGTGTTTCATCGGTTTACCTCATTATTTTCATATTGTTCTTTTCTCCTTATTAAAGTGCAGCCCACTGACCTTGCGGTAGCGGGCTGCGGTGTCTGTATGATGTTACCGGGCACAATACTCCCGCCCGGAATGGGAGTTCCTTTCTTTATTGGGGTTATACTTCGGTTATCGTTCTTGAAAGTGCGATTTCTCGCCAAGCCCATTGATGCGAGCATCATGGGTCTTCTGGCTTACGAAATCGTTCCGTTTCAAGCGGAACTTTTCCCGCCCGACGGTTCTCTGTTTCTTCAAGGCAGGCAATGCTCCGGTGAGTTCGTAACGCCAGAATATGCCTGCATCATACAATACAGAGTTCGCCTTAGTTACGGTAGTCTTTCGGGGTTGGATACGATTCTGCCTTATAGAACCAGTGTCTTTATTTTTGCTTTTCCGTTGGCTCTATATAGTCTGTTGGTGGCACATCTTCTGTACCATTGACAATTCTGGTAACAGCAAATTTCTTATCACCTGACTGAACAATAACAAACTGACTGTACGAAGTTCCACTTGACGTGTATTCTTTAGCCTCAATGAACTTACCATCTACACTTAATTTCGCTGTTATTCTTTTAACAAGACAAACACCACGATTGGAAGCTTCCCAAGACTTGAATGACTCTATCTTGTAATCATCATCTGAACAGAAAACGCTACAATAAACAACTTGTCCTTCCACTGTATAGGGTGTTGAATTTGTTATTTTTACTAATGGATATCCCATAATATTATATTTTTTAAGTTATTTCCTACTCTATTGGCTTTTCAGATTCCGCCACCTGCCGGCAGACAGGATTTTATTCGTTTAATAGAGTGTACCTGTGATTTATCCTTTTAAGTCGGAGTGCGTATAGCTGCATGTGATATTTTATACGTCACTTGAATTTCTACAGGCTAAACCACCGATACGACCTCTCTCACTGGTGGATTCTCCGTGTGTTCCATCACGTCCTCCTTTCTTTATTGGGGTTATACTTCGGTTATATTCCGTTACGGGCGGGATTTTTTCCCGCCCAACGGTTCACTATTTCTTCAATGTAGGCAATGCTCCGGTGAGTTCGTAACGCCACTCTGAACCTGCATTCTGCAGGGCGGCGTTCATGGCATCAATGGCCGTCTGCCAGATAACGGTTGTGCCGTCTACCTTCGTGGCATCACCGGTACCGTTGCCGATACCATAGCCAGCATAGTTGCTCCAGTAGCAGGCAGTAACGGTGCTGGTGTAGTTGTCTCCAACTACGCCGCCGACAGTACCCTCGCCATATATGGAACCCGAGGCATTGTAGCAGGCAGTTACGATGCCCTTATTGTTTTGTCCTACCACTCCGCCAACAAGATATGAGCCGTTAACAGTGCTTGAGGTATTATAGCAGGCGGTCACGGTACCGAGGTAGTTACTTCCCACTATACCGCCAACATATTCCTTGCCGTTGATGCTACCCGAGGCAGTGCAGGCGGTCACGGTGCCGTTGTTGCTGTATCCCACAACGCCACCTACATACAAGTTTCCGTTTAGATTCACATTCTCCAACGTCAGGTTCTGCACCTTACCGCCGGAGCCGAGGTAGCCTATCAGCCCCACATTGCCTCTTTCCTTTTGGTTGACGGTCAGCCCCGTAATGGTATGGTCGTTGCCGTCGAAGGTACCGGTGTATCGGTTCTCATAGTTTCCTATCGGCGTCCATTCCCCAGTGAGAGTGATGTCACCGGTCAGGGTGATGTTGATTAGGGTCTTTCCGCCGTTGCTGTTCACCAGCTTAGCGAGGTTTCTCAGTCCCTTTTCGTTGTCGACAGTGTAATTGCCTTCGCTCACTTCGGTGTAGCCCGGGTCATAGTTCAGCGTGATGTTGTAGAAGCTGCCCGCCACGGGGGTGATGGCAGAGGAGAGAGTGCGCTCCTCGGTGCCGTTTGCCCTCAGTTTCTTGATTTCGTAGCCGGGCACCACGTTCGCCTCCCAGCAGGTGATGGTTGCGCCGTTCTCGGTGTATTCGCACTTCTTCATCTTTATCCAGCCCTCGTCTGTGCCTTGCACGACTTTGCCTTTTTCGTAGGTACACTGTGTGTAGGCATAGAGCTGGAGGCTCTGCACCTCGCCGAGTGCATTGTTCGTGGGCGTCACGCGCACCTTGGTCAGCTGGTGGGTAAAGGTCAGCTTGACGGGTGTCAGGTAGTCGCCCGTGCCCGTGGCGCCCAGCAGGTAGGCAAGACTTTGGCTTTGGTCGCCGAGGTC
>ULRH01022231.1_pt1 | contig 10131 bp, 12 predicted proteins | sample 1955271 | NCBI WGS metagenome assembly ULRH01 (sample SAMEA4835677, study PRJEB28245) | human gut metagenome | biome: gut microbiome; material: fecal sample | place: Denmark | collected 2008 | reverse complement strand
CTAATTAGTTTTATATTAAGGTGTAGCCCTGGCGACCGTGCGTATGGTTGTCGGGGCTGTTTTTTATGCGTGCGATAGCGTGTACCGTGCGTGTAGACGTTTGTGCCGTTACATATTCCGCTTTTATCAAAGATGCTAATTAGGTTTATGGCGTAGGGCGGTGGGGGATCGGAAAACCGACGTCCGCATAAAATGCGGTATTTTGAGGGGATAATCGATTGATTGTGTGCTGTTTTTGTATCGGATGAGCGGAAAATCAGAATAAATCCGCCTGTTTAGGCCTGTTTTTGCTTGCTAATTTACTGCTACACAATCTGCTGGCGCCCGAGAAATTCCCCAAATTTGTCGGGTAGAAAGGTAGAAAGACACTCGATAGTCTTTCTGGCTGGCGATGGCGTTCACGCAGCGGCCCACCCGCCCCGTTGCTCTCCCTACTGGCGGTATAGCTAAAGCTATGTATTGTTTGACTGCTCTTCTTTGTCTGCTCTTCGCCAATAATTCGGTATCACTTCCGCTATGGTTTATGCCTTTTGTACCTGCAAAGGTAAATGTTCCGCTTCGTATGCCAAGCTCAGGCGCTGTTCTCGAAAAAATCTCCACCTTCACAAGACTCAGGTAGTATTCAAGGCTCTGCTTTTCGTGAAAACTTGTCTTTATACGCTTCGGAACACCTTTGCTGGCAGGTGTAAAAGGCGAAAACAAACCGTAGCGACAGCGAACGGAATAAAAAAAAGCTCAGAGCAGGAAGAGCAGAAAAAAAGGCTCAACTCCCGAGCTCGGCACCAGAATAAATTTTAAGGCCATGAAAACCTTTACCGAATCCATGCTAAACCAGTGCAGAAAGTACATGTTCAACTTCTTTGACTACCTGCCGACAAAATATAAAGCCAGTTCAAGAGATTGGCAGGGGAGAAACTTTGTATGGGCTTTCAAGGATGGGAAATGTGCCATTTCTGCCGCCCAGCTTGTTGCCAAGAAAATCCGTGAGCAGTACGGTAACGAAGCGAGTGACATCGTGTTTGCTTGCATTCCTGCCAGTAGCCAGCGGAAAAATGAAATCCGATACAAACAATTTTCAGAGGAAGTTGCACGGTTGTCAGGCGCAGTCAGTGCATACGACCATATCACGGTAGAAGGTGAACGGCTGGCAATCCATGAGAGCAAGTCAGGAAAGCACGTCGATAATGTGCAGGTTGTCAATTTCGACAAGGAGTTTTTCAAGGGAAAGAAAGTACTCGTTTTTGACGATGTAATTACTCGAGGTTATTCCTACGCCCGTTTTGCTTGCCATCTTGAAACGCTGGGAGCTTCGGTTTTGGGAGGTATGTTTTTAGCAAGAACCTTATTCGTATAACAATTTAATAACCAACATTATGAAAGATTTATTTGAACTTTGTGGAGAGTGCAGACATTTGTCAGATAGCGAAGTAGTCTATCAGTTGACGAACAACAGAGAAACCAGTCAACGAGTTAATGAGATGTTATTGCGTGGCGACAATGTGTCGATAGAAGATGTTTGTCAGCTTTTGACGCCGGCACGCAGGGACATGGCTCTCGCCGTGATTGAACTTTATAAACGTATCATAGACCGCAGGAGCAGCAGGGTAATAATCCGGCATAGTGAGGACATTTATAACCTGATGAAACCCTATATGGAAGATTTGGAAGTAGAGGAATGTTGGGCTATTTACTTAAACCAGTCTAACCGTGTTGTGAGGAAACAACGTATCTCTGTAGGAGGTATAACCAGTACGCAGGTAGATGTAAGAGTCATTTTGCGTGAAGCTTTGAAATGTAACGCCACGTCACTGATACTTTGCCACAATCACCCGTCAGGAAACAGCCGACCCAGTAATGACGATAACCGTCTGACTGAATGTTTGAAGAATGCAAGCAATACTATGAATATAAAACTCTTAGACCATATTGTTTATGGCGATAAGGAATACTTTAGTTATGAGGACGAGGGACGCTTGTAGGGGCTGTAAACGGCTGTAGCAGCGTTTTAGGGAGGCGGGTAGCGTAACAGCCGCCCGCCGCCCGATTTTACCGCTTTGTCACTTCGTTGGCGGCAAAAATCGGGCGGCGGGGAATAAGGTATTTTGTTTTCTACGCAAAATATTTGCGAAAATTATTAAACTAAAGATTTATATGATTTTTAAATTGTATCAGATCCTGTTAGTTTAATTTATATAGTGAATAAAGTTTGAATAAAATGCTTTGTTTTTTTATCCTTTATAAAGGATAATTTTTTCTGTTGTCGTATATTTTGTATGTTTGAATTCTAAAAAGTAAAAACATAATATTGTGATTTTTTATTATGGATGATGCGTATATGTATATGGACTTACCATTACAAATTGAGAAAAATAGAAAGCTTTTGGTTATAGGTAATGGTTTTGATTTAGATTTGAATTTAAAGACTGGTTATGACGATTTTATATCAAGCCATTATTTTATGGATCATGTAACAGGGACTGTGAATCTTACTGAATTATATTTGGGAAAAATACATGTTAGTATATTTGATTACTTGTATACTATAAAAACGATAAAAGGATGGATAGATGTAGAAACAGAACTAGCTAAATTAGCATCAATCAATATTGTTACTAGGAAAAAGAATAATGGAAAGGATATTATTAGAAAAACTAAGGCTAGTAAAGTAGAAATTGACTCATTTGAGTTGCTAAGATTATCGCTAACTGAATATTTAAGAAATCTAGATTATAATGATATTAATACATCAAGTACAGCTTTAAAATTAATAAGTAAAATAAATCATGACTCCCAATTTGACATCGTAACGTTTAATTACACAGATTTAACCAGATTGGATAAATTTGTGGGTAGTATCAACAATCATATTAGTTATATCCATGGGAAATTACATACAAGTAGTGATAAACTAAAAGATGATACTTCTATTATATTAGGATTCCAAGATAATATCGATATAGATGATAGCTTTTGTTTTATGATAAAATCGCATAGTCCCTATTATAAATCATGCAGATTAAAATTTTTATTGCAATATGCATCTGAAGTTATATTTTTTGGCCATTCATTAGGAGCTTCAGATTATCCTTATTTTGCTGATTTCTTCAAAGGGCTATGTGAACCTAAATCTAGTGATTTTAAAAAAGTAAGAATTTTTACACGCGATGAACAATCAAGGCAAAATATTCTAGTACAATTAAGAAATATGAATAACAAGCAAACTCAAATGTTGTACGAATATAGCAATTTTGATATTTTTAGAACTGCAATGGATAAAGACAAAATTGACAATTACTTAAATTGGGAATGATAATAATTGTCATTTGATTTTATCGGTTCTTTATTGCATGAGGAACTAAGTTTCTTCTTTTATAAAAAGAGAATTTTCGCTTATGAAATTTATAAGACATAAATTATTTTTTATAAAATATTGTTGCTGTTAAACATATTATTTTAGTTTATTTAGATGCAAAATATTATGATCTTCCAGCGGAAACTCCTCAAAGTTTCCGCTTATTTTTTGCCCTCCTCTCAACATTTTATTACATTTGGACTATAATTTTTATAGTGCATTTAATAAAATGAGGAAAATTATAAGTTGGTTAAAACATAGAAATCCTATACTCTGTATTGCTTATGTTTGTATTATTATAGGGTTATTCATTTTAGGTAAATTCCTATATCTCATAAATGAGACTTATAATATTGGTGGTAAATTAACTCCTGAGGAAATGGCTCAAACCGGACAGGTAGGTGATTTCATTGGTGGAGTTATTGGCTCTGTTTGGGCTCTAGCCGGAGTTTTCTTATATTTTAGTGCTTTAAAACTGCAACAACAAGAACTAAAAAGCCAGAGAGAGGAAATGGCTACTAGTCAAAAGCTTCTTGATCAGCAAATGTTTGAAGGAACTTTCTTCAACTTATTAAAGGCTCAGGAAAATATAAGGAATAGTATTCATGCTTATTTCTATTGGATAAATATCGATAACTATTCTAGAATAGAAGAAATAAAAGGAGAAAAACATGGAGTAAACTTTTTTGCTTTTGCCAAATCTGAATTAGGTCGTCTGTATTATTTTATATTACACTATGATTCGCAGTACTGTACATTAGATTCATTGCAAGCAGAATTAGAACTTTTTAATAGGAGTCATGAGTTTAATGAAAATACTTACTTTTATGACATGCAAGGACTAGAGGAGTTAAAATTTCGGACCAAGCTACAATATTTAAGTATTTGTTACCTCATTGACATTGACTATTTTAATCAAAAAAGAAGAAAAGAGGATATAACAAAGAAAGTTACATACTTATATTGGTTACTTTATTCGAGATATGAATTTTGTTTAAGTCATTATTGCCGACATTTTTATAACTTAGTAAAGTTTTTGGATGATTATAATAATAAACTTTTATCTGGTATTGGTGAAGATGAACTAGAAAAGCGACTAGAAATAAAACATAAAATAAGTAACTATTTATCATTCATTCAGTCGGGTACCTCTTCTTCTGAACTAGTTATTTTATATTATAATATGCTATTGTTCCCCAAAGCAAGTGCTTTATATGCAAAATATAACGTTTTTGAGAATCTTAACAAGGAAAATTTATTGCATGTGAGTCATGCCTCATTCTTCCCAGATATCAGGTTGAAATCCGAAGATGATTTAAAGAGTCGATTTATGACTGAAGATGAGATTGAAAACGAATAAATTCCTCCAGCGGAAACTCCCCCAAAAGTTTCCGCTTATTTTTTGCCTTCTTCTAAACATTTTATTACATTTGGACTATTATTTTTATAATAAATTAAATAGACTAAGATAGAATATAAGATTGACTCGAAGGAAATTCAATAATAAATGTATAATAAAAAATATTAGTTATGGATTTTGATACTATTCTTTTAGTGACAGCTATCATTGAACTGATCACGTTAATTTGTTTTTTTGTATTATGTTCTAACGTCGGTACCTTGAAGAGAAAATTATTACATAATGGGGCAACCGATAGTTCTATGTTCTCTATGTACATGGTTATGGGAGATAAAGAGAATGCAAAGAAAATTCTTATCCGGATGATACTTTCTGATTCTCAGATACAGAATGCCTTGAACTCTACTCCAGATAATCTGCAAAATGCTATGGCTAAATATAGCAAGCCTATGAAAGAAGTGGGCTTGACATTCGATGCAAATAAGGCTATTGTCTATAAGAACATGTTTTAAATACAAATTTAATGCAATGAGAAAAATTTTTTCCCTGCTATTGGTTCTTATGAGTATGTCATCTTGTGTTACATTGGAGCAAATGACTGTCACAGAATTTAGGGATTATACACCTTTTACTGAAAGAGGAATATTTGTAACTGAGGCTAATAATGTGAATTTAGATTATACTCCTCTAGGTAGTGTCGTATCAACGACACGAGGAGCTTTTCAGAATCTTCTGTCGTATACAGTAGATCTTAATGAAGCTTTTGAATCCATTGCAGAAGAGTTAATTAAGAAAGATGCTAATGGGCTTATCAATCTTAATATTTCTACAACTTATTCAAACAATATGTATTATACAACGGTTACAGGCATGGCTATTAAAATAAAAAATCCAGAACTCAAACCTGAAAAGCACAAAAAGGTTGTAGAAAATACTTCTTCAGAATGTGTCATCGATGGCATCAAAGCCTTAGTTATCCAAAGACGTCCGTCAGGGATATTTATTTCAACGGATAAAAAAATGGCTCCGGTGCAGATTGCTCAATTAGTAGAGAAATTACAATTGTCCAATAAAGCGGTACAAGTCTTTCTTGCTAATGGTGGAGATAAAGCCTATGCTGGTATCACAGACAATGGGTATTATATAAATTATGAGACGAAGGAGTTTATAGAACTTTCTCAAATTAAATCTGATAATTAACCTATAAACACGAGCTTATGAGTGAGAAAGGTAAAGAAGCTATTAAAGAAGAAAAGCCTCAAAAAACATGCTTTGTCATAATGCCCATCAGTGATGTGGATGGTTATGAGAAAGGTCATTTTAGTCGGGTATATGAATACCTAATAAAACCAGCATGTGAAGCAGCCGGATATAAAGTGGACCGAGCTGATGACACTTCTAAAACCAATATGATTATAGTTGACATTTTGCAAAAAGCAGTGAAATACGATATGGCAATTTGTGATATCAGTTCTCGTAATGCAAATGTATTTTATGAACTTGGTTTTAGACAAGCTTTCAATATGAAAACCGTACTGATTAAAGATAAAAAGACAGTCATGCCTTTTGATATATCGAGTATCAGAACTTTATCATATAGTGAAACCCTAAGAATTGATGAAGTTGAAAAAGGACGTGTTGAAATACAAAAAGCATTGGAAGAAACTGAAAAAGCAGATTCTAACGATGTGAATTCTTTAATGAATCTACTATCTATCAATAAGGCAGAAATACCTAAGCAACAAGAATTATCTGTTGATACGAGTATACTTTTAAATGCAATAAATGACTTAAAAGCAAGAGTTAATAATAAAATTGAGGATACTTATGTGATTAATAATGAAAGATTATCTATTGGTGATGAAATTATGTTTAGTCATGATGGAAGTGTCTACCAATTTGGCACATTAATAAATGTAACTCATAATAAATATATCGTAGAGACCTCTGATAATAATGTTCTTGTTATGGATAAAGATAGTAAACTAGGCTGTTCTTTAACTTCATCACTATTTTAAATTTAAACCTATAGCGGAAACCTTAAAAAAGTTTCCGCTTTTTCTTTTGCCATTCCAAAATAAATCCTCATATTTGTATCGATCTCCATTTTGTGTAGGCGACGATGGCTCGCCAAATATCTTTGCTGCGGGCATTTTTTATGTCCATAGCATTGTTTATATACCCATAGGGTTCCGACCCCCGTGTGGAGCGTTAATGCGCCCACTGCCTGCACAAGGTGGAGATCAACGGGAAAGCGGAACCTTTTTTGTTTCCTTTCCCGTAATATTAACCAACATATTGTTTCATTTTAATTGATCTCCAAAATGAAAAATCAAATTGCATTGCCTGCAAGCCAGGCAAGAGAAAGCCGTATATCGTTATGGCTGAACCGTGAAAATTACATCTTTTCCGCTCTTATGGAAGAGAGAGTATCAAACCGTCAGGCTGTGCTTGTTTCTCAAGTGCTTGCTTCCTTCAGCATTCTTAGCTGTTCCTTTTTTATTCATTGCCTGGCTGCCGTTGCTTGCCTGTGCTGGTTTATTTGTTCCGTTCTGCTTTGTAAGAAAGGAGGTTTGCGATGACCGATTACACGCCACAACCCGCAACGTTTCGCGTCGACAAATATCAGGCATACGAGGATGGTAAAGTTCTGTTTGAACAATACACTATTCTCATGTATGGAAGTGATAAATTATGCTGTACACGTCCGGAGATGGAGCAGCTCAGTGAATTGATTCAAACCGCATTGAATGATAGAAAGGAGGCAGATCATGGCAAATAAAAAAGTAGAATTCGACAAATATATTCTTTATCGTTACTTTCAGGAATATCTTCCAGCCGATAAAGTTACAGATGATGTAATCTACAAAACTTCACAGCAGATCCAGGATGAACTCTCTGATATGGCAGAGATTAGCATTAACGATATCGCCAGGGCGATGGTGGATTTGGGCTACGAGCTTGTCATAGCTCCCGATGGCCGTCCGGCGTGGATCATGTTGCGCAAGTAGCTGTATGAATAAAAAGGTGTGGCGTCGTAATGATGCTGCACCTTTTGTCTTTTTACCCATTTCTGGGGCTGGGTATCTTTGAGAAAAACAAAGATGTATGCTTACTATTCCCCAAGATATACCCGATTTTGTGCTGTCTTCCCAGCTGGACAATTTTACGATCAGCGCAGACAAACAGGTGGATTTTGTCCTGAAGCAAGGCGATACCGTCATATTGCAGGAAAATTATACGCCGGATGCAAGCAATCAGATACGGATACTCGATATGTTCTCCCTGATGGAACCTTATCTGATTGCATCACCGTTGCTTCAGTTCAGTTATACGGTTTCCGCTTCCGGAGAAACTCCCATTTCTAAAGCTTTCACAGTCTTGTTGTGTCGTTCTGTTGTTCCTTGTTCCGCAGAAAATTTTGTCGATAACTACTTCTTGACTACTTTGGCTGGAGGTGACAAGGTGACATCTTTGGGGCGTACAGAAACTTTAAATTTCACTACCGGTAGGTTATCTTCTGGGGGTACGACTATTCCTGTGACGGCGGAATGTGTCTTTGTCAATGATTTAAACCAGTTGTTCAAGTCTACACGTTCATTAGGCAGTGTGACCGACTATGGTATCTTATCCGTAGATGTTTCTCCCTCTCGTTTTACACAGTCTGGATATAATTTGCTTCGATATACTATCCAAGCCGGTGCCAGAAAACAGATTTTTCGTGTAGATCAAGATAAACCGGAGGCCATTGGTCTGAAGTTCCGTAACTCATTTGGATTGGTAGAAACTTTCTACTTTATCGGTGGCGATACGGTAGAACCGGAGCTTACCCGGAGTGCGTCATACTTTGCCGGTCAGTACAAGACCTATTACGTAGACGAGCAGCGTAAGCACACACTCAATACAGGATATATTCCAGAATCTATGTTTGCTCTGGCAGATGATTTGGCGAGAACTACGGAAGCCTGGTTGATGGACGATTCCGGAGATATCCCGATAACCATTATAGAGAGTGATACCAGCCGGAGCGATGAAGACGATGGCTTGTTTTCATTTACCGTCACATACATCTTGGCTTCTCGCTGTCAGCAGCGGATTCATTTGCTCCCGGAGGTGTTCGATGATTCTTTCGATGATACTTACAATTAAAGCCTATGAACGTAATACATATCAAAGACGCATTGAGGTTGCTCGAGTCGGGGCAGCCTTGTAACCTGAAGTTATGGAAGCTTAGTACAGGCGACATTCTGGAATACCGTGGTGCAGTGTGTGTCGGCTCACATTGGCGCCGGGGTGTCCATCGTGTCCGCCTTCCGGCATCCGGCTTAATCCGGGCTTTCCGCGATATATCTCTTTTCGAAATAAACAACATGACAATTTATCTCTAATATGGACAAAACAATTTCACAATACGACGACAACTTCATTCCTGGTGAGATATTCAATATCGAGGTTTCCAATGTAGCCGTCGGAATGGCATCCGTTGAGGACAGCAGCTTGGTTTTTGACGAAGACGCGAATATCAGAACAACACCTGTTCCGAATCGGAAAGGCATGGCGTATGTAAATTTCGGTGAAGACAATCAGCTCCCTTTTAATATTATCAAGATGATTGGTGTTGATGAAGTGATGAGCCAGAACAAGCTGTTCAATGTCATTACTTGTTATGGTGCCGGACTGAAGTATATGGACGTTGATACCAAACAGCCGACAACCCATCCCGAAATCAAACGCTGGTTGGTTCGCAACAGCTTGCCGTTGTTCCAGCTCGAGCAAGCAACAGACATGAAATACTTTTTCTTTTGTGTGTCGGTCATTATTCTTTCTCAGGATGGCAAGCGAATTAACCGTCTGGTGCATAAAGAAGCCTGCTATTGCCGTTTTGAGAAGGCGAGAAATGGCAAAATCAATCATGTGATTTATGCTAATTTCCGTGATAATGTTTCACTCCGTCCGGAGGATTACGAAGTCATCCGTCTGCTTGATCCGCGCGATCCGATGGGGGATCTGATGGTACTTATGGGGCGTGAACCTGGGCGCGATGGCGAAACAAGGATTCGTACCGGCGAACGGAAATTCGCTATTCTGGTACGCTTCCCGACGCCGGGGTTCCAGTATTACCCAATTCCTTATTACACCAGCATCTTCCGGGGCGATTGGTACGATATCAAGCGACTGATTGGGAAAGGCAAGAAGGCTAAGCTCCGCAACCATGCTAGCGTAAAATATCAGGTCGAGGTTCACAAGGATTACTGGCGAAACATCTGTGAAGAAGATCATATCACCGACCCGCTGAAAAAGATGGAGCGCATCAAGAAAGAAAAAGAAAACATCAAGAACTTCGTTTCCGGCATTGAGAACAGCGGCAAGGTTTGGATCACCGGTTACTACATCGATCCGAATGGCCGTGAAGTCCGTA
>ULRH01055483.1_pt1 | contig 10279 bp, 12 predicted proteins | sample 1955271 | NCBI WGS metagenome assembly ULRH01 (sample SAMEA4835677, study PRJEB28245) | human gut metagenome | biome: gut microbiome; material: fecal sample | place: Denmark | collected 2008 | reverse complement strand
CCCAGCCACTCCCCGTACTGCCTGCCCCGGCAGGACTTCCGCACGGCCAGCCGGCCCAATATATACACTTCCGGCTGATCGGATGAAAAGAGACGGCAACAGCCAGCGGCCTGCCCATTTTCGTATAATACCAGATGCCAGGCCCTTGAGTCGATTTCATCAAACTCATGGTGAAATCCTTGTTCTTCTACAAATACCTCCTGCCGGATAATCCGGGCATCCTGTGAAAGCCCCTGCTGCATATGCATTTGAATCATGATAATCCCTCCTAAAAAAACAGAGGTGTCCAGGAATTGTCTTATAGCATGTAATCATGCCGTACCTACGACAACTCCCAGACACCTCATTTCTCCTGTCCGGTGACAGAAGCGGTGTTCCTATGAAATTAGCATCATTCTAACATATTCTTCCCTTTCCGTCAATACGATTCGCCAGCACCCGTCATACCCCCAGCTGATGACAGAGCCAAGCAATCAGGACCAGTACCAGCAGGTAGGCCAGGTTGAGCTGGGTGAATAGTTTCAGATACCCTGCCTGCTGTCGGGGACAGGCCCGGACGTACATGCCATAGGAAATGAGGCTGGCCATGGAGGCGACCAGCGTCCCCAGGCCTCCGATATCGGTTCCCAGCAGCAAAGCCGCCGCATCATCAGTAAACCCCGACAGGAGGACGGCGGCCGGCACATTGCTGATGACCTGGCTTGCCAAAAGGGCCATGAGGAACTCATGACCGTCCAGATATCCCGTCAACAGGGCCCTGAAGCCAGACAGCTGGCTCAGATTGCCTACGAGGATAAAAAAGGCCACAAAAGTGCCCAAAAGCCGGTAATCAGCATAACGGAAATACCGTGGCCGCGTCAGGGCCGTGACGACCACGACCAAGGCCAGGGCCAGACGATAGTCGAGCACATGCGCCACAGCGAGCAGGGAAAGGAAAAACATCCCGCCCAAAATCCAGAGCTGCCGCGACGGAGCCAATACAGGCAGATTCCGTGTCCGCCGGGCCGCCAGCCGCACGGAAATGGGAATCGGCGTTCCCGGCAAGCGGAACAGGGACAGCGCCAGCAGCAGGAAGGATACCAGGGTATAGGGCAGGAGCAACAGCAGAAACGAGGACAGATCCATGGCATAGTAAAAATAAAGATACAAGTTCTGCGGATTGCCTACGGGCGTACACATACTACCCAGATTGGCCGCCAGCGTCTGGAGGACGATGACAAGAGCCATTTGCTTCTCACTGGCCACTTTCGGCAGGGCCATCAGGGAAAAAGGCACAAAGGTCAAGAGCGCCACATCGTTGGTCACCCACATACTGACAAAAAAACAGGCAAAGACCAGGACCGCCGCCAGTTGGCGCATCGTCCCCAGTCGGAGCAAGAGACGCGCCAGCACGGCCGCAAAGACACCGCTTTCCCGCAAGCCGCCGATGACGACCATGAGGCAGAACAAAATAGCCAGTACAGGCACATTGATATACCCGGCATAGGACGCCGAAGGCGGTACGGCCAGCATCGACGCCGATGCCGCCACTACCGCCAGGACAAGTACCAGATTCTCTTTGAGTACTGAAACGACAGATTTCATGCTATGACCTCAATCGAGCTGCTTCCCATTTTCACTGCGGACCTGGGCCGACACGAGGAGCGTGAAGACGCCGGTACCGCCAATGATATTGCCCAAGCCTGTCGGCAGGAGGAAGCGGAAGAAATAATCGTACAGGTCAGAACCACCCATGAGGACGTCATAGGCGGCTTCACAAGAGCCGACGACGACATGGGCAAAGTTGCCGATGGAGATGAAATAGGTAAAGGTCAAGATCGTAAAGAAAGCGAAGCTCCGCGACATAGGCATGATCCAGACAATAGCGGCGATGAGCATACCTGCCGGGATGCCGCGCATGATGTTGTCCATCGCGTCCGGCGCCATGATGTGATGCGACACGGTCAGGAGACACTGCGTAATTTCCGGCGTCGTAAAGACCGGGCTGGACATGAAAAGCGCCGCAATGGCTGTACCGACGATATTGGCGCCGAAGACGATGCCCCACAAGCGCAGGAGTTTCCGAAAATTTTCCCAGCAAGGTACGCGGAAGACAGGAATGACCGTCGTAATCGTATTTTCCGTAAAAAGCTGCAAGCGCCCGAGGATGACAATCAAGAACCCCGTCGTATAGCCGAAGCCCGTAATCGCCCCCGTCCAGGGAGCCTGGCCGACATAGACATGGATGATAGAGCGGAAATAAAACGAAAACGAAATCATCAAGCCTGCCGCCAAGGCTGACAAAATCAAAGGCCAGGCCGGCCGTTCCAATTCCATCTCGCCATCGTGGCGGATGATTTCAAAAATAAGATTCGGTGACAATTTCTCATGCTCTTCAACAATGACACGCATCTTCTGATCTTCTGACTGCTGACAAGAAAAATCACAGTCATGATTACAACGTTTAATCATAGATTCCACTTCTTTCTAACATTTTTCTTTCATTATACCATGTTTCTTGCCGTGATAGCAGTCGGTAGATTTTCTGCAAAATACATGACCAGCGTAACAAAGTGCCGCATGACCTAATCGTCGAGCTACACTGGCAATGGAAACCCCGGCAAAGAGTAAAATAGAAGCATGGGTGTGCCGCAAACCATGAATTGAAATATCCGGCGCGGCCTGTACCGTTTCGCTGACAGCAGGACGGCCAATGCCGACATCAACGGCGCCGCCAACATACTCCGTAAAAGTAAGCAGAACTTCGATTTCGAGGGACTGTGTAAGAGGCTTTTGGACAGCCCTTTGAGAATAAGACTACCCTGATTTCAGGAGGAAACTTAAACCGCAATCTTCTCAAGAATCTCCCGCTTCTATAAGCGGGAGAGGTTCAATATACCTCATCTTCCAAACAAGGTGTAGCAGTCAGCCTTTCTTGGTCCCCGATTCCGGCGGATATGGGTACAGCAGGACCTGCCCGTCCAGATATTCTGCCAGGAAAATGTCCCGCGGTTCATAGCCCTGACGGTGTAATTCCTGGTTCAGCCAGGCCTCGTCTTTATTGATGAGTTTCAATACATCGGGGTTCACTTGTCCATCGGCAATCAACGGGAAGCGGATATTCTTTTCCCCCATCTGAACGACGGTCAGCTGGCCGTTCTGTTCGAGGACAGCGCGCTTTACATCCTGAATCCGCTGGACACCGGCAGCGCGCAGCTTCATTTGCAGTTCAAAAGCCTGGATGCCATAGCGCAGGCACGTTTCAGTCTGTAATTCGCCCTGTTCGATCAGGATAACCGGTTTGCCATCGACGAGGACCTTCACCAGCCGGCTGTTCGCTTTCAAGAATTTCAGGACCATGACCAGGATTGTCCAGACGACGAGAATCATGAGAAACTGGATGATGCTGACCGTATCATTATAGATGACACCGCCGATGATGCCGCCAAGGACATAATTCTGAATCTGGTCCAGTGCCGATGACGGTGCCAGGTTCCTTTTGCCTAACAAATTAATCTGTAAAATAAGGGCCAATAAGCCCAATCCTAATTTAGCAAAAACCATGGAATATGGAAACATAGGCCCTCCTATTTCGAAACGTCGACAAGCTTAATTTTTTTATGAATCAAATAGACACGGTTGATGCGATAGGCTGTATAATCATTCGTAAAATCGATGCGATAATAATCATCGCGCACTTTGACCAGCATCCCGTTTTGCAGGCGCAGGGAATTGACGGCTAAGTCCGACTTCGACAACGTCATATTATCGCTGAAGGTATCCAAAAAAGCCGTCATTTTAGACGTGTTTTCCGTAGTTTCCCGCTGGCGGCTGAAACTATCCCAGTTCGTACCGCACAGGAAAATACCGATGAGCAGCAGGATGATACTCAAGTCGCGATACTTCGTCCGCAAGCGGTTACGCATATATTTGATGCTGATGATGACTAGTGCCGCTAAAATAAAAAAATCAGTCCATACTGGAACCAGTAGCTCACATGGGCCTGACTTTCGACATACGCATAAGTATAAAATGGCAAGCATAGCCCCCCTTTCAGTTATCCCATTATACCATCTTTGACAAAGGCCTGTCATTCCACTGCTTGAGCTCAGTCTTTCTAAAATATAAAAATCACCTGTCTCAAAGATCCGAATCAGACCTTTGGAACAGGTGATTTTTTCTTATCGTTAGACTTGTTCGGCGTATTCAGGGAAGGCGATGGAGTTTTCCTTGAAGATATGGATGAAGATGTCGTCAAAGAGCTGTTCCATGACAACATACGTGTGGCGGAAGGTCGGGCAAGCATCTGCTGGCGGCGTGAAGTTATCCGTCAGTTCCTGGATTTCTTTGATGACGTCGCCGGCACCGGTGTGCTCCGTTTCCAGGTCCTGGATAAGTGACAGCGTCTGGCTGTCCGGATGCGGATGCTGGCGCATCAACGGGAACACGAGCTGTTCTTCCTTGGCAAAATGTTCTTCCAGTTCTGCTTTCAGGCCGGCATAGAGATGATGGAGGCGCGTGAGCATTTTACCATGATGCGGATAATGGACGATGAGAATCTTGTTGAGGAGTTCTTCTGTTTCAGCCATGAGTCTGCGGTCTGTCACGTGATGCGTCGCTTCCAAATCGTCAAGCATCTCCGTGACTTTAAGCGTCTTGAACGTTTCGATATCATCATGGACGTCCCGCTGCGTCGCCTTTTTGGCAGCTGCCTGATTGAGTTCGGCCAGGAATTTATCCACGTCCAGACCCTTTTCACGGACAGCCATGGCAATAGGATCATGTCCGCCGCAGCAGTAATCAAGATGCAATCCATTCAGGAATCCAATCGTATTCGGATGAGCTTTTACAACGTCAGCTAAAGTCATGTCTTTCGTAATCATAGTATCGCTTCCTTTTCTCGCATAATCTATTTTCATGCGTTGGTTTCTTGGAACATCTTGAGTATAACAGATAGCGGCAAGGTCATCCGTCGTATTTGCAACATAGAAATATTCTTATATGGCCGTTTTTTTGCAATCTGCGTTCTTTTCCATCACCAGTATGCGATTTCATAGGGGACGCCCAAAGCCTTTCTGCCCCGTGTGAATCCTATGCACAGCCGGAATTTATAATGTCTGGATTCCATACACATTTCCGTCCGTTCGCGGGAACTGCTCTAAGCCGAAAATCGACGCTTTTACAGGTGCTCTCCGTTTGCGGTAACTGGTCCACGTGTTTTTCTACCTATAATACGGCGGGCTGGAGGGAGGCCATCGTCTCGACCTGCTCTCCTCTGCTCAATCGGTTTATGATCAAGGTCTAGGCCCAGTATGCCGTTAACTTGGTCGGTATCTTGGTCGCTTATCTTCGTTTTCCAGGCACAAATAGACCTGGAAATCCTCAATTTTCAACATTGTAACATTTCGATTAAAAGGATTCCACTCTGCCACTCAACACAAAAACACCCCGCCGGAGCGGAGTGTCTGTCGCCTAATTTATGTTTACCTCTATCTCGGTACCGTCCCGAAAGGTGAAAATCATCTCCTTCCGGCGGCCTACTGTGACGAAATCCACCATGCAGGCCCACAGCCACGGATCAAATTCCTCAATCACACCGTTCTGTTCTTTCAGCTTCCCGATGAACAACCTGTACCGTCGATATTACAGGCAACGGGCGTATTGTATCCATCATTGAGGATCCCGCCCTTTTCCTTAATGATATTCAGATTTTCCTCTAAATCATTGAGGGTAATCGCACTTCCTTTTAAGTCATAATGCTTCCCATTTATTTCAAGAAACAGCGTCGGGAAGGATGTGACTCCTATTTGTCTTGCCTCATAAAAGTCCGGATGGTACTTGCCCTCTTCAGAAAAATGCCGAAAGCGAATGACCGTCCATAAATAATCCACCTGATAACGCCGTTACTTCCAATTCCGGATGTGCTAAATACCGCCTTTTTATCCTGGTCACAGGCTTCTCATGCTGTCTCTTCGCATCCGCAATCGCTCTTCTCCCTGTTCGTCTGCACCCTGTTTGAGCATCGCCAGTATCTTCTCTTTGTCCTCCGGAAGATGTCCATATACCGGCATCATGTTGGAGACATTCGTCGCATCCAGCAGAGTGTGGATATCAAGCGTCTTCACAAAGGTATATAGTTCCTGTATCTTTTCTGTCTCTGTAGCCTCTACGAACTCACCTCTTCTTACTTCCTCCATAAGCGGTGTGTCAGGGAAGATGGAGAGTCCGGAAGCCAGCACCCTGACGGGCGACAGATGATTTAACACTTCTGCTGTTTTGATGGCATGCCCCATACCATACTCATGACCTCCCAGCCCGTATAAGAAGATGACGGAATAATGCATTCCTGCTTCATCCAGCTTGGAGAGCTGCTCTACGATATCACTTCCATGATAACCCTTATTCATCTTATCGAGGACAGCATCATCGCCCGACTCGATTCCGAATACGATCATGTCATATCCCATTTCTTTCAGTGACTTAAGCTGCTCCACAGACTTGTTCTTTACGCTGTCAACCCGGCCATATCCGCCGACGGAAACACCCCAGGGCAGGTATTCTTTTATCAGGTCCATGATTCTTTTAAGCCTGTCGTAGCTCAGCAAGAACGGATCTGCCCCCTGCAGAAAAATCTACCTCCCATCCGGAATCCCGGATCTCCTGAAGATCTTCCCGTATCTCACTCTCCGGAGATACGGAAAAAGGTGCTTCCTTGTAAAAGGTGCAAAAGCGGCACTTATTATGCGAACAACCCGACGTTACTTGTAAAAAACAGGAACCAGCCTCATAAGGCGGTCTGACGATTCCACATGAAAAATGCATACGAATTCCTCCTTGTTTCTATATATCCTTATGTCTCGTTTTGTCGATATGTAATGGTTTAAATTAAACGGGATCTTCATCCCGTCTAATCTATGCACAACTTAAATTTCGTGACCGAAGTAGTCTGCCAGCGCAGCGAGGGTCTCTTCATTCCGTCTGTAATATGTCCACTTTCCGTGCCTTTCGGAAAGAAGCAAGCCTGCTTTTTGCAGCATATCTAGGTAATGAGATACGGTTGACTGTGATATCCCGGCTTTGTCGCGAATGCTTCCAACACACACACCGCCTTTCAGATCCACCATATCATCAAAATGTCCTCCCTGCGGCGGAAAGTTTTTCTCCGGTTCCTTCAACCACTCAATAATATTGAGCCGGGTTTCATTTGATAGTGCTTTAAAAATTTCAATCTTATCCATACATTTATTATATCCATATTTCACGATATGTCAATGCTTATAAGCAAAAAAACGGCTGATAGAGAAATATATTTACTCTATTAACCGCCACATCAGAGCCATACAATGCCATCGCTGATGAGATTTTCCGGCTCCGCGACCAATTGGGCGATCAACTCCGCACACCTATCGATAACAGCTCCTAGACAACCAAATTAAAATGACACATAGACTTCTTTGCTATAATGGTGTTTGAAGAGAACTACCTATAACAAAAGGAGAGCCTATGTGCCACTGGGCATGGCTGCCATCTCGTCAGCGTTCCGACAATCTACCGCGCTATCCACGCAGGCCTCGCAATCCAGAAGCTCAACCCGACACTTATCAAAAAACGTCAACCTCATCCTGACCGGCTGGAAGATCAGAGTGAAATAGAATACGGGGGCGTTAACATCTTTACTGATGATAGCGCACCCGACATTTAGTTTTGCTTATTTTTTCATTAAGCTCGCTCCGGCATTCCACGCCTTTCCGACCTGTTCTCCGGAAACATAATAGCCGTGCTGGAATTGGTCAAAAATCAGTGCCTGTAGCTTAGACGGATCAACTTTTCCGTTCTCAGATAACACTCTTTCCTCGGCAGCCGTATTGATGATCTTTCCAACGATACAGTAGAAGCTCTCGGTTTCGCTCACCTCTGCCAGTTCACATTCCATGACAACGGGGAATTCATCGATGATGGGTGCATTAACGAATTCGCTCTTTACTGCTGTATAACCGGTGCGTTCAAACTTATCGTTCATTTTATTGCCTGTAGCAATTCCAAAGAAGTCAGCAACATCCATGTGCTCCTTATCGGCAAGTGCTACAGTGAAAGCCTTTGTCTTCAGAAGATTCTGCGTGGTCTTGTGCTCCTCATCAATAAACAGAGCAATTCTGTCCTTATTGCAGATCATACCCCATGCTGCGTTCATGACGTTCACTTTTCCATTCTCGTCGTATGCCGCTACCATCAAAACCGGCATCGGATACACTGCCTGTACTACACCAAGATTTTTCTTCATTATGATTGTCCACCTTTTTATATTATTGAATTGAGTTACCAAGGGCATACGCCTCTTGAAGTTCTTTTTTGCCATCTGTGTCACCGGGCTGGGTTACATATCCACAGAGAATTTTTCCGAGGCTCCTCCATCCGATATGCTTTTCAAGATGATCATACCAGTACTCGCTTTCCTCAAATCCAGCGCCCTCTGCAGCCATAATCAGGACAGATTCCTTTTTAGGATTTCTGTAGTTTGGATCACTTTCAGCAATTGCGAACAGTCGATCAAATGCGTTCTTCAAAAATCCAGAAATAAACCAGTAGTATAACGGCGAAGCAAGAACCACCACATCCGCTTCCTTATATAGTGGATATATCTTCTCCATGTCATCTCTCTGTGAACACGGATGCTCCGAATCTTTACCACCGCCCCAGCAGCCAATGCATCCGTTGATTTTCATTCTGGATAACTGAAACTCTGTAACTTTGTTCCCAGCTTCTTCTGCACCCTTCTTAAATTCAGCTGTGAGTGCAGATGTGTTTCCTTTTGGACGCGGGCTTCCGTTAAGGATAATTATATTTTTTGCCATAGCGCACCTCCTGCATCGTTCTTGACTTCTTCAGTAAGACAATGTATATTATACAGGTACATAAATTATTTTCAAGTACCTACATATAAGTAAGGTACTTACTTCGAGGTAAGCTATCATGAAGATGAAAAACGACATAGCCAATGCAGATTTTGAGACAACCGGGTACAGTTATACTCTTTCTCTTATAGCAGGAAAGTATAAGCCCATAATTCTTTACTGTTTGATGGAATATGAGCCAGTCCGCTTCAATGAAATGCAGCGATATTTGAAGAAGGTCGCTGATAAGACTTTAAGCCAGAATCTAAAGGAACTCGAAGCCGACGATCTCATCATCCGCAAAGTCTATCCACAGATTCCTCCCAAAGTCGAATACTCCTTGACAGAGCGCGGTCATTCCCTTGTAAAAGTGCTCGACATGCTCTGTGACTGGGGAAATGAAAACCGAAAATAACTGAATATCCAATCTGCATGCCTGCGAGTGTTCTTCGGAATGCCCGCAGGCTTTTTTTATTGATGGATTTACAATCTAAGTGCAACAGCTCCTAGACAACCAAATTAAAATGACACATAGACTTCTTTGCTATAATGGTGTTTGAAGAGAACTACCTATAACAAAAGGAGAGCCTATGTGCCACTACGCACATCTTACACCATTTCTTAAAGGTGTTGCACTTAGCTTGACAATTCGCCGTATAAAACAAGAATCCCGCTGTTTTCAGCGGGGTTCAGGCGCATCCTATTTTTTCTTCGATAGCAAGGCAGCCGTCTCAACGTGGCACGAGACAAGCACCTGAATGTCTGGATTCCGTACACATTTCCGCCCGTTTGCGGAAACTGCTCAAAGCCGAAAATCGGCGCTTTTACAGGTGCTCTCCGTTTGCGGGAACTGGTCCACGTGTTTTTCTACCTATAATACGGCGGGCAGGAGGGAAGCCATCGTCTCGACCTGCCCTCCTCTGCTCAATCGGTTTATGATCAAGGTCTCAACCCATTCTGCCGTTAACTTGGTCGGTATCTTGGTCGCTCATCTTGGTCGGTCACCGATCAAGATGCTTTCTCCTGTACCTCTGATTTCGGCTGTTAGGTTTGTCTATCAAGGCCTCATCTTTGATATACAATGCCCGTATGTGCTTTTAGCCCAGGAACCGCGCTGTTTCTGGGCTTTTCTGCGTTTCACGGATGAGCGTTTCCCGGAAGATGAACGAAGTCATCTCCGGGTTCGGTTCATCATGGAGCAAATGGTACAACGGATGGTCATAGACCCGCTCCTTGCCGCCCGATGTGTAGCGGTAGAGCTGCAGCGGCAGGGCTGCCAGGGTTTCCGCCAGGATGCGGACGCAGGCATACACCGCCGTTGTCTGCATGGCTGTGAACTCGTTGACCTGCTTATCACTGGATGAACGTCCAAACAGGTAATGCATATCCGTCCCGGTGTAATAATTTTG
>ULRH01026685.1_pt1 | contig 10284 bp, 8 predicted proteins | sample 1955271 | NCBI WGS metagenome assembly ULRH01 (sample SAMEA4835677, study PRJEB28245) | human gut metagenome | biome: gut microbiome; material: fecal sample | place: Denmark | collected 2008 | reverse complement strand
ATGCTTGTTGCCACCGACATTGCCATGTAATTATCTGTGATAAAATTGACCGAGTATGTCACAACGCATATGAGAGCAAGCATCTCTGTAAGACACACTATCCGTGTCATCTTATCCCGCTCAAGACATGTTCTTATAAACACCACGACAAGCACCACAGCCGCAACTCCATAAAGAGACAGATACATAATATTCATATTCCCATATCTCCCATACCCATAATCTATATACATAATATTAACATTATTAAACAGCTTACTCAACTATCAGTTATAAAAATTACCATGCATTGAAAAAACCCCGCGCGACACTTTTGTATCACGTAGGGCTTTCCATACCTTAAAATGTATCACATACATTTGCAGCTTATAGCTTTATTCTTATTCATTATATTTCTTACTTAACTGCTGTTACTTTGTAATCTTTATCCTCTACAGCTTTTTTTAATACATCGTTATCAACTTCCTTAGAAAGTGTAACAACCGCTGTTCCGTTCTCATGGCTTACAACTGCCTCTGTTACACCATCAACAGCCTCAAGTGCCTTCTTAACTGCAGCTTCACAGTGTCCACACATCATACCCTCAATATTCATAGTCTTTGTCATAGCTTTGTCTCCTTTTGTCGTTCTATTTTTATTTTTGCTAGACTTTTTCTTATAAATGTGGTCTTTTCCTGTATCATATATCTTTATAAGATTAAGTCTTAATGCATTAGTTACTACACAGAAGCTTGATAAGCTCATAGCTGCTGCACCAAACATTGGATTAAGTGTCCATCCAAATACTGGTATCCACGCACCTGCTGCAAGTGGGATTCCTATACAATTATAGAAGAATGCCCAGAACAAATTCTCGTGTATGTTGGTAAGTGTTCTCTTTGAAAGTCTTATAGCAGCAGGAACATCTGATAACCTGTTCTTCATAAGGACTATATCTGCCGCATCTATAGCAACATCTGTACCGGCTCCAATTGCAATACCTATATCAGCTCTTGTAAGTGCAGGTGCATCATTAATTCCATCACCTACCATTATAACACTTCCCTGCTCCTTAAGTCTTGCTATCTCTTTTTCTTTTCCTTCAGGAAGTACTCCTGCTATAACTTCATCGACTCCGGCAAGCTTTCCTATTGCCTTCGCACTTCTTTCATTATCTCCGGTAATCATCACAACCCTGATTCCCATATTCTGAAGTTCCCTGATAGCCTGTGGGCTGTCTTTCTTGATAGTATCCGCAACAGCTATTATTCCAAGAAGCTTGTTATTTCTTGCAAAGAAAAGTGGTGTTTTTCCTTCTGATGATAAGTCATCAGCCTTGTTCCTTAAATCATCAGAGATATTACAATATTCTGAAATGAACTTAAGATTACCACCTGCCACTACATTTGTATCAAGCATTCCCTTAAGTCCGTTACCAGCAACTGCCTTAAAGTCAGTCACTTCTTCTGCAAATGAATTCTTATCGCCACTCTCTTCAACATAATTAACAACTGCCTTTGCAAGTGGATGTTCACTTTTTCTTTCAAGACCATATGCTATAGCAATAAGTTCATTTTGTGGGATTCTATCACCTGTTATAATATCTGTAACCTTTGGCTCACCCTCTGTAATAGTACCAGTCTTATCAAGTGCAACTGTCTGCATCTTGCCTGTCTGTTCCAGAGAAACAGCTGTCTTGAACATAATTCCGTTCTTTGCTCCGACTCCGTTACCAACCATAATTGCAACCGGAGTTGCAAGCCCTAACGCACAAGGACAGCTTATCACAAGCACTGAGATTCCTCTCGCAAGTGCAAATCCTAAGTCCTTGCCACATAACAGCCATACTACTATTGTTATAACTGCTATTATTATTACCGCTGGCACAAATACACCTGAAACTTTATCAGCAATCTTTGCAATAGGTGCTTTAGTTGCAGCCGCATCACTTACCATCTGTATTATTTTGGAAAGTGTTGTATCTTCTCCAACTCTTATTGCCCTGCATTTTATATATCCTGATGTATTAAGTGTTGCTGCACTTACCTGATCTCCCTCCTGTTTATCAACAGGAATGCTCTCTCCTGTAAGTGCTGATTCATTAACTGCGGTGTTTCCTTCAATGATGACACCATCTACAGGTATATTCTCACCCGGTCTTACAACAAATACATCTCCTGTCATAACCTGTTCAACAGGGACGCATGTTTCCTGGCCATCTGCATAAAGTACCGCAGTCTTGGCAGCAAGCTTCATAAGACTCTTTAATGCATCGGTCGTCTTTCCCTTAGAGCGGGCTTCAAGCATTTTCCCTACTGTTATAAGTGTAAGAATCATAGCCGCTGACTCAAAATAGAATTCATCCATATAGTGCATCACGCCTGCCATATCACCTCTCACCTGACAGTCTGTCATGGCAAAAAGCGCATATGTACTCCACACAAATGCTGCTCCTGAGCCAAGCGCAACAAGTGTGTCCATATTAGGTGAACGATGTAACAATCCCTTAAAGCCACTTATGAAGAAATGCTGATTAATTACCATTATTATTATTGTAAGCAGCATTTGTATAAGGCCCATGGCCACATGATTTCCTTCAAGCACTGATGGAAGAGGCCAGCCCCACATCATATGTCCCATGCTGAAATACATAAGCACAATAAGAAATATAACTGAAGCTGTTAATCTTTTCTTTAAAACAGGGGTTGTCTTATCTTCCAGTACATCTTCCTGCTCCTGCTTTGAAGGACTGCTGCTCTTTGCCCCCTTAACTGATGCACCATATCCTGCAGCTTCCACAGCTTTAATGATTACATCTGGGGTTGCAGTTCCCTCAACACCCATTGAATTAGTAAGAAGACTTACTGCACAGCTTTCCACTCCAGGCACTTTACTGACAGCCTTCTCAACTCTTGCCTGACACGCTGCACAGCTCATTCCTGTAACATTGTACTGTTCCATATCGCACTACTTCTCCTTGCTGTTAGTTGTTATTCCTGTCACTTTAAAATCAAGTCTCTCAATTGCAATTCTTATATCAGCATCATCAATTTCTCTGTCAACCTCTATAGTTGCCTGCTTCTTCTTAAGATTAACCTGGCATGAAGCACCATCAATTTTGTTAACAGATCTCTCAATACTGTTCTTGCAGTTCTCACAATGCATGCCTTCAATATCTACAGTCTTAACAGCAATTACAGGATTATCAAGTGTCTTCTTCTCTTCCGCAACAGTATCTCCACCACCCCCACAGCAGCCGCCTTCACCTTTCATATGCTTAACACTGCTTATAACTGCAATTACTACTATTATTGCTAATATGCCGATTATTATAGCTGTTCCCATATTATGCATCTCCTTTTATACTTCATTACCTTGTGCAAATTCTAGCGTATGAATTTGCCGATTGTCTTAACAAGCTCTTCTACCGTATCGTCCTTGCCTTCTTTAATATCTTGGACTACACAGCTCTTGATATGGTTATCTAAGAGCACCTTCGTAAAACTGTTAAGTGCTGACTGGGCTGCCGATACCTGATTAAGAATGTCAATACAGTATGCGTCCTTCTCGACCATTCCCTTAATCCCTCTTATCTGACCTTCAATTCTGCTAAGCCTGTTACAGAGGTCTTTATATTCCTTGGCATCACGTTCTTTTGTCTTATGACAGCAACATTCTTTTTCCATTATTCCTCCTTAGTCTGGTTGTTATATTCTGTGTCTGATAAACGCTTTATTATATTTATCTGTTGTGATTGCAACATACCCTAGTGGGGTATGTTCTATTCACAAGATGTATAATATACCCCATATGGGTATATGTCAACTATAATTATTGAGATTATTTATCGAAAAATTTTTATTTAACCTGAAAATTTTGAGATAAACATACTAACTCATGATATATACTTCGTTAGTATGTTTTTTAAGAAAAATTTTTTATAAAAATATTGTCAGAAACCCACTAATTCATTACATCTCGCTTCTTTAGTAGGTAAATTGAGTTGTATTTTTCACTAACTCTGTTATCACGACTTCAATATACAAGAAAACAACCTACTAAACTCCACATTAACTGCAGTTTGGTAGGTTGTTGCATTATTTGTTATGTAAATTTCAGCATTAATCAGCCTACTATTAATATATATTTTCTAAGTTTAGTAGGTTTATGCAAACTATCCCGGTGAAATAGTTCTAACCTGCCCGGGGCTTACACATCAACACTAGAACAAGCTTATCTCGTCCCCATTGCTGACATTAACAAATCCTTTATATCCACGTTCCTCAAGCTTTCCGAGGAACTTTCCCATCTTCTTAGGCTTTACATATAATGAGCATACTTTACCTTCTGCTCTGTATTTTTCTGCTATTGCATAGGCTTCCTTAACCTGTCCCTCATCGTACATAACAGCAATCTTGTCTGCTGATGCCTTAGTCTCAACACCATTCTGCATAAGGATTGAGAAGATTCTCTCGAATCCGATTGAGAATCCAACAGCACTTACCTGCTGTCCTAAGAACTTGCCAATAAGGTTGTCATATCTTCCACCACCTGCGATAGCACCCTTGAAATCAATACTTTCAACTTCAAATACAGTTCCTGTATAGTAGCCCTGACCTCTTACTAAAGAAAGGTCAAATACAACATCAAACTGACCGTCTGAAAGCTCATTTACAGTGTTAATAATTCCTCTTACGCTTTCTGCTGGAGCTTTATCATCCAGTATAGCCTCAACACTTTCAAGGCTTATCTCCTGTGCACTTGAAACACTTCCAAAGAATCCGATAAACTTCTCAATTGCAGCAGCATCAAATCCCTTGTCTGTAAGCTCAGCCTTAACACCGTCAAGTCCGACCTTATCCATCTTGTCAAATGTAATACACACACTATCAAGCTGATCCTCGGTAAATCCACAATTCTGAAGGAATGAACGGAGAAGTCTTCTGTCGTTAATCTTAACCTTGAAATTCTTCATGCCAATAGCCTTAAGAGCCTTGGTTGTTGTAAGAATAAGTTCAACCTCTGAATCTGTAGAATCAGAACCGATAATATCAATATCACACTGAACAAACTCACGAAGTCTGCCCTTCTGTGGTCTTTCAGCTCTGTACACTCTGTCCATCTGGATACATTTCATAGGAAGAGTGAGTTTGTCCTTGTTGTTAGCAAAGTAACGGCTGAGCGGAAGTGTAAGGTCATATCTTAATCCCATATCAGCAATTTCATTCTCACAGGCTGTTCCTGTCTTAGGATTTTCCTGAAGTGAACTTACAGCCTTCTCAAGCTTATCGCCTCTCTTCATAATCTTGAATATAAGATTTAAGTTCTCACCACCATCACTCTTATCAAGATTCTCAATATCCTCAATAATAGGTGTTGTAATGTGTTCAAATCCATTAGCAACATATACCTTTAATATCTCATTCTGAAGGTAATCCCTGATTTCAACCTCATTAGGAAGATAATCATTAGTACCCTTAACTGGTGTTATTTTCATAGTTGTCTCCTTATTTACACACTAAGGCAGATAACCGGTATTCTCCAGCCATCTGCCCCCATTTTCTTTAATACTAACTATTTTCCGCCAGTATCGAAAATGCTTCGCATTTTGCCTGACTCTTAACAGCTACTAATTAAGCTTCATCAATTGCCTTACCAATATCATGTCTCATATATTTGTTATCGAAATCTACCCATTCAGTAGCTTCATAAGCCTTGGCTCTTGCTTCCTTAAGGTCCTTGCCAAGTGCTGTAACACCGAGAACTCGTCCTCCGTTAGTTACAACCTTGCCTTCTTCGTTGAATTTAGAACCTGCATGGAATAAGAAATAATCATCCTTACCCTTGAAGTTTTCCATTCCCTTAATCTCGAAGCCCTTCTCATATGCGAGTGGATATCCGTCAGAAGCAAGAATTACACATACACATGCGTTATCTTCAAACTGAAGGTCAACCTTATCAAGAGTTCCATCGATACAAGCCTCAAATACATCAACAATATCATTCTTCATTCTAGGAAGAACAACCTGTGCCTCAGGATCACCAAATCTTGCATTGTACTCAAGAACCTTTGGTCCCTTTGGAGTAAGCATAAGTCCAAAGAAGATAACTCCCTTAAATGGTCTGCCCTCACTCTTCATTGCATCAACAGTTGCCTGATAAATGTATTTCTTACAGAACTCATCAACTTCCTTAGTGTAGAAAGGTGATGGTGAAAAATTACCCATTCCGCCTGTATTAAGACCCTGGTCACCATCCTTAGCTCTCTTATGATCTTGAGCTGATGACATAATCTTAATTGTATTACCATCAACAAATGAAAGTACTGAAACCTCACGGCCTGTCATGAATTCCTCAATGACAATTGTATCACCTGCTGTTCCGAATTTCTTGTCAAGCATAAGCTCATCAACACCTGCAAGTGCATCCTCTTTGTTCTCACAGATGAGAACACCCTTGCCAAGTGCAAGTCCGTCAGCCTTAAGAACGATAGGATACTCAGCAGTCTCAAGATACTTCTTAGCCTCTTTGGCTGATGTAAATGTTTCATAAGCTGCTGTTGGAATACTGTATTTCTTCATAAGGTCCTTAGAAAATGCCTTAGATCCTTCAAGAATAGCTGCATTCTTTCTTGGTCCGAATACTCTTAAGCCCTCTGCCTCGAATACATCAACGACACCGCCGACAAGTGGGTCGTCCATACCGATAACAGTAAGGTCAATGCTGTTTTCCTTAGCAAATGCTACAAGCTTCTCAAACTCCATTGCCTTAATATCAACACACTCTGCAAGCTCTGCAATTCCCGCATTACCCGGTGCACAGTATATCTTGTCAACCTTAGGACTCTTGCTTAACTTCCAGCATATTGCATGCTCTCTTCCGCCGCTGCCTACAACTAATACTTTCATCTTAATTCCTCCGCATATTGTTATCTATATACTTAGTCAGTAATCATTAATTAACATGTTCATTGGCAATCTTGTTAATTGCCTTAGGAAGAAGCTTCCATTCAGCCTGCTCCATAATTCTTCTCTGAAGAGTTTCAGGAGTATCACCATCAAGTACATCAACTGCCTTCTGGAAAATAATCTCTCCTGTATCCATTCCTTCATCTACATAATGCACAGTTGCACCTGATACCTTAACACCCTTTGCCAGAGCTGCTTCATGAACCTTGAGTCCATAGAAACCAACTCCGCAGAATGAAGGTATAAGTGATGGATGAATATTAATAATTCTGTGGCTGTACTGATGAACCATTTTCTCTGGGATTCTTACAAGGAATCCTGCGAGTACTATAAGGTCAACATTAAGCTCATTCACTTTATCAAGCAGCGCATCGTTAAATGCATCTCTGCTTTCATAATCCTTAGGTGATATGCAATATGCTGGAATATTGTTATCCTTAGCTCTTGTGAGTGCATATGCTCCGGCATTATTGCTTATAACTGCTACAAGCTCTGTGTTAGTGATTGTTCCATCCTTAACAGCATCGATAATAGCCTGAAGATTAGTTCCGCCTCCGGAAACCATAACTGCAACTCTTAGCATAAAGTAACTCCCTTCTCGCCAGCTTCAATGCTTCCGATAACATATGGAGTCTCACCTGCAGCCTTAACTGCCGCCATCACTGTATCAACATCAGCAGGATCAACAGCAAGTACAAGACCGATACCCATGTTAAATGTATTATACATCATATGCTCTTCGATATTGCCATCTTCTGCAAGCATCTTAAAGATTGGTGGTACTTCGTAGCTGTCCTTCTTAATTACTGCCTTAACACCGTCTGGAAGCATTCTAGGTACATTTTCATAGAAACCACCACCTGTGATATGGCTGCAGCCCTTAACCTTAACGCCTGCCTTCTTGATTTCCTTCATTGTCTTAACATATATCTTAGTTGGAGCAAGTAATGCCTCTCCTAATGTCTTTCCAAGTGAATCGTAATATGTATTAAGAGATTCCTCTGTCATTGTAAATACGCTTCTTACAAGTGAGAATCCGTTGCTGTGTACACCGCTTGAAGCGATACCGATAAGAGTATCACCCGGCTTGATGTTCTCGCCTGTAATAAGATCCTTCTTATCAACAACACCTACAGCAAATCCTGCAAGATCATATTCATCCTGTGGCATAAGTCCCGGATGCTCTGCTGTCTCACCACCGATAAGTGCACATTCAGACTGTCTGCAACCTTCTGCAACACCACCAACGATAGTAGCAATCTTTTCTGGATAATTCTTGCCGCATGCGATGTAATCAAGGAAGAAGAGTGGCTCTCCACCAGCACATACAACATCGTTAACACACATAGCAACTGCATCAATACCGATAGTATCATGCTTGTCCATAATGAAAGCTAACTTAACCTTAGTTCCACATCCGTCAGTTCCTGAAAGTAATACAGGCTCTTCCATCTCCTTAATCTTAGCGAGTGAAAATGCACCTGAGAATCCGCCGATTCCGCCTAACACTTCTTCTCTCATAGTAGACTTAACGGCCTCTTTCATTAACTCAACTGACTTGTAACCTGCTTCAATATCAACTCCAGATTTCTTGTAATCCATGATTCTTTCTCCTTCAATATTATGATAAATGTAAGTTAATGTAACTATTCAGTTACTAATTAATAATTCTTATAACCGACTTCCTGAAGTCTGGCATCCTTCTTCTGAACACTTTCCTTAAGATTCTTAGTATAATCCTTAAGCCTTTCAAGAAGTGCTGCATCAGATGTTGCAAGAATCTTGGCTGCAAGAATACCTGCATTGGCACCACCGTTAATAGCAACAGTTGCAACAGGAATACCTGTAGGCATCTGTACTATTGAATATAATGAATCTCTACCGCCTAGTGATGTTGTGTGCATTGGAATACCAATAACAGGCATTGGGAAAATAGCTGCGCACATACCCGGAAGATGTGCTGCCATACCTGCACCTGCAATAATAACCTTAAATCCCTTCTCCTCTGCACTCTTAGCATATTCAAAGAATACGTCAGGCTCTCTGTGTGCTGAGATAATTGTCATCTCATACGAAATTCCTAGCTGTTCAAGAATGTCTGCTGCCTTTGCCATAACAGGCATATCAGAGTCACTTCCCATAACAATTCCTACTAAAGCCATATTAACCTCCTATGTCCGATAGATATAATATTAAAATTAGTGAAAACACTAATTATCATTGTACTTTGTTTTAAACTTTGCGTCAAGATAAAGCCTGTTTACAGCTTACAATTATATATTTATAATTCTGTTAAAAATGCATCATTAAGTGCAAGCGTGCCATCAAGCACGAATCTGCCGTTCTTAATCAAGTCTGTTCTTGTTCCATCCTCTGCCACAACAGTAATATTACCAATCTCATCATACGGTATGGTAATATCGGTGTGACAGTTATAATAAGCCTTGTCCGGCTCCGTCTTACGAAGAAGTGAAACCTCATTATCCCTTGAGATAATCTCCTTGCCGTCCGGATTAGTTACATACACATCTTCTGCCCTTGAATAGCATGTGTCACCGACTGCAAAATGTGGTCCCATCTTTTCAACAATAAGAATCGGAAGCTTATACACAATATCATGCTTATTGGCAAACACATATGCTGTAGTGTTAGTTCCTATAGCAAACTCTCCGAGTGGTAAAGTTTCATGGTCATATAACACATTTGCCTTGAAAAGTTCTTTATTCTTAGCTTCATCATCAAAGTTAGTGCATGTGTAGTCCTTAACAAATCCGTCCTCAAACCATACCGTAAGATTATTGAACTTAATATCATTAAGATATACACTGCTCACATTAAGCACACCTGTTGTTTTCTTAAGCACAGGCGATGTAAATACTTCTCCAAGCGGAATATTAACGTCCGCAAGACAGTTCTCAAATACAGTCTGCGTCTTATGGTCGGTTATCTTCATAATAGAAACCTTCATGTCTGTGCAGTTTCCGTTAGCTCCTTTAACCTCAACATACTGTGCTGTATCAAGTACATCAATAAGTGCCTGCTGGATAGCTTTATATTTGTTATAATCAAGGGTATTAATCTTAACAGTACCCTCGAATATTTCCTCAAAATTCTCGCCAATCTCAGGTATCGGATAAGCAATTATTGTAAAGCTTCTCTCTTCGCCTTTGATATACTCATTAACAATGCTTCCTGCGTCATTGCTGTATTTCACAGAAAGCTTCTGCTGCTTTGTATCAAGCGTTAATGCCTCGCTCTTAATCTGAGGCTCAAATGGCACTTCACCAAACACCTCCATAACAGCAGGTCCACCATGCACCGCTGCAAGCTCTTTGTT
>ULRH01012588.1_pt1 | contig 10288 bp, 12 predicted proteins | sample 1955271 | NCBI WGS metagenome assembly ULRH01 (sample SAMEA4835677, study PRJEB28245) | human gut metagenome | biome: gut microbiome; material: fecal sample | place: Denmark | collected 2008 | reverse complement strand
ACCATGGCATCACATGCCAAAAAGGCACACTGCCGGGGCTTCCCCGGCGGAAAGGGGAAGTATAATAACGCCCGCGGCAGCGAAGTGTGTGGCCCGCACCGAAAGGAGCGAAGGGGAGAGCAGCGCAAATGAATCCTGCGCATACCGGGAAATATGCGCCTGCATTCGCACGCGGAGCAGCGCCGCATTTCCGCGACAGCGCCTCAAAAAAGGGCCGTAAAGAAAGAGCCTCTCTCTTTGCTGATGAGATGCTCTTTCTTTACGGCTTCATTGTTTCCCTTGCCCGCACGAGGGCGCGGACGGTCTCCGGCGATGTGCGGCAGCACCCGCCGATGATGCGCGCGCCTACCCGGTTCCACACCGGAGCGAGCGCCCCGAAGTCCGACGGCGCGCCTTCCCACGCGCAGGTCTCTTCGTTCCAGGTCTCTCCCGAATTGGGATAGACGATGACCGGCTTTCCCGCGGCGCGGAAGCGGCCGATGAGAGCAGCGATGTGCGCCGGCGCGGTGCAGTTCGCGCCGATGGCGGCGATCTGCGGGATACCTGCCAGAAAGGCGGCGCAGTCTTCCGCCCGGTCTCCGGCGCAGGCCGTTTCTCCGTCCCGGCAGGAGAAGGAGAGCCATGCCGAACCCGCGGGCAGAGCGGATACGGCGTCCGCTATGGCTTCCGCTTCCGCCAGGGAAGGCACGGTCTCGAAGGCGAGGAGATCCGGCGCTTCATCGGTGAGGATCAGCGCCAGCTCCCGGTGGAAATCGGCGAGTTCCCGCCGGGAGAGGTCATAGTGCCCGCTGTATTCGGAGCCGTCCGCGAGGTACGCCCCGTAAGGCCCGGCGGAGGCCGCGGCCAGCGCGCGGCGGCCTGTTTCCGCTTCGTATTCGTCCCGCGCCCGTTTTACGAGGCGCACCGCGAGACGGAGAAGGCGCTCCGCTTCTTTCCGGGAGCATCCCTTCGCCATGAATCCGGGGATCGTCGCCTGATAGCCTGCGGAAGTGATGATGTCGGCTCCCGCTTCAAGGTAGCTCCGATGGACGCGGAGGATGGCTTCCGGCGCTTCCATGAGGGCCCTCGCCGACCAGAGGGGATCGGCCAGATCCATGCCCGCCCGTTCCAGTTCCGTGGCGAGCGCTCCGTCCAGCACGAGGAACGGCGTATTTTTCAGTGCTTCCGCCAGTCTGTTCATTTCCTGTCTCCTCCCGGGAAGATTCTCTTCAAAATGCCGCGCAGGGCAGCAAAAAACAGCGGGTCTCCCCGCTGTCTCTTTATTTCAGACGGATCACCACGTGGCGTCCGGAGCCTTCTCCTTCGCTGTCCGTGACGATGTCCGGATCGGCCTGGAGGGCCAGATGGATGATGCGCCGTTCTCCCGGCTCCATCGGTTCGAGTTCGACAGATTCGCCGGTACGCTTCGCTTTTTCCGCCAGGCGCTTCGCCAGCGCGGTCAGGGTCTGCTCGCGGCGGGAGCGGTAATTCTCCACGTCGAGCATGACGAAGTAGCGGTGATGGTAGAGCCGTCCCGCGGCGAGATTGGTCAGGTACTGGAGCGCGTTCAGCGTCTGGCCATGCTTGCCGATGAGGATGCCCAGGCCTTTGCCGCGGAGGTTCAGAAGGATCCGTTCTTCATTGACCATTTTTTCCATGGTCACATCGAGATCCATGCCTTTGAATACGCCGGCGAGGAATTTTTTCGCTTCTTCCGCGGTCTCATTCTGTTCTTCCGCGGAGAAGGGGCGCTCTTCCCGCGCCTTCGCAGGCGCTTCTTCGTCCGCTTCCTCTTTCTTTGCTTCTTCCGCCGTTTCTTCCGCGGGCGCTTCCGTTTCCGCTTCGGCCGGAGCCGCTTCTTCGGCTTCCGTTTCTTCCGGCTCTTTTACTTCTGCCGGTTCCGCCGCTTCAGCGGCTTCTTCCGCTTCTGCCGTTTCGGCCGGCACCGCGGCCGCTTCGCTCACGAGCTGGCGCACCGCTTTTTCCAGGTCTTCCCGGCTGTCCTCCGCGGAGACGTCCACCACGGCCTGTTTCCGGCGGAGCAGCCCGAAGAGTCCTCCCGACGGTTCTTCCACCACGTGGACGATCGCTTCCGCGCGGGTGATGCCCAGCTGTGCCAGGCCTTCCGCTACGGCTTCTTCCACGGTCTTACCGGTGACACGTACAGTTCTCATTTTTCTTCCTCTTTTCCCGGAACTTCCGCTTTTGCCGCTTCCGGCGCTTCTTCGGCCGCTTCGTTCGGCGTTTCTTTCGTTTCTTTTTCCTTCGCCGGTCCGCCGTCTTTATCTGCCTGTTCTTCCGCCGGTCTCTTCGCGCGTTTCTTCTTCGGCGCTTCTTCCGCTTTTTCCGCCTGTTTCTTCACGGCGCGGCGCTTCTTCGGCGCCTCGTCTTTCTTCGGCGTGCGGACAGTGACGACGCCTTTTCTCGCGTCGGCCAGGCGGGCCGTCATTTCACTGCGGAACATGATGGTCTGCTGCACGAACTGGAATACATTGCACACGACCCAGTAAATGACGAGGCCGCTGGGGAAGGTGATGCTGATGTAGCCGATGAAAAGGGGCATGATGTAGAGCATCGTCTTCTGGGAGCCCTGTACGTTCTTCGGCGTGGTCTGCCAGGAGATGACCCATGTGGAGAGCGCCGCCAGCGCCGGCAGGATGTAGGTCGTGTCCGGAGCGGCGAGGCTGTCCAGCCAGAGGAAACTCTCGTGGGCCGGATCGTAGGGAAAGCCCATGAGCGCGTAGTAAATGGAGATCAGGAAAGGCATCTGGATGAGCAGCGGCAGGCAGCCCGCGGCGGGGGAAATGTGATTTTCCCGGTAGAGGCGCTGCATTTCCGAGCTGATCTTGGCGCGGTCGCCTTTGTATTTTTTCTGGATGGCCTGGATCTTCGGCTGCAGCTCCTGCATGCCTTTCATGGAGCGGATCTGCTTCACAGCGAGCGGCAGCAGCGCCACTTTGATGATCACCGTCAGCACGATGATGGCGATGCCGTAGCTGGGGAATCCGAAGTCATTGCTCATCTGGTAGCAGAACTGGAGCGCCCCGCGCATGACGTCCGCCAGGACGCCCACGAGCCACGCCAGCACTGGGATCTGAAAATCTGACATATGTTGTTACTCCTTACGCGCGGCCTTCATTTCATCCGCGCTTCACATCGGGCACAGCCCTTTTCTCATGGAAAAGCCGTCTTCCGCGCAGGCTGGATTTCATCCGCCCGGAAGTCCGGCAAAAGTTCAAAAAAGAAAAATGCAGCCCCTCACGGTACGGGATCGTAGCCGCCTTTATGAAAAGGGTGGCATTTTGAGATCCGCTTCACTGCGAGCCAGCTGCCTTTGACAGGACCATATTTTTGAATTGCTTCCAGAGCGTACTCGCTGCACGTCGGGGTGAACCGGCAGCACGGCGGCTTGAGCGGCGAAATGTACTTCTGATAGAAACGGATCGCTCTGATCAGACACGTTTTCATCCTTTTGCCTCCAGCATGCCGGCCTTGCGCCACAGAGCGAGGACGGCTTTTTCCGCCTCCGCATAGGACGCGCGGGTCAGAAAGGCCCCTGCCAGGAAGACCGCTTCCCATCCGCCGGAAAGCTCGTGCCGGTGCAGCCGGTAGACTTCCTTCATCAGACGGCGCGCCCGGTTCCGCGCGAAAGCATGGCCGATCTTCTTCGTCGTCACGAATCCGATCCTCGTCGGCCTCGCCGGCACTCTCACTGCGTACAGAAGGCCGGCCCGGTTGCTGATACGCTTCCCGCGGGTATAGATCCTGCGATAGTCCCCGCTGCGGCGGATGCGGGACTCCCGGGGCAGCGTGTACCGCTGTCTTTCCCCGTCCATCTTGCGATCAGGCACTCAGTACCTTTCTGCCTTTCGCTCTTCTTCTCTTCAGCACGATGCGGCCTGCGCGGGTCTTCATGCGGGCGCGGAAGCCGTGGGTGCGTTTTCTCCAGGTATTGTTCGGCTGGAACGTCATTTTTGCCATGTGTCACACCTCCTTACTTATGCCATGGCAGTGTCTTCTTCGTACACTGTAACAGACTAATTATAATAAATGCGCCGCCGGGTGTCAATGAAAAATGCTTGACTTTTACCGGGTCCGCCACAGGAGGAGGGCGCTGCCGCCGACGATGGCCGCGCCGCCGATCCACGACCAGACGGTGAGCACTTCGCCCCAGAAAAGCCATCCCGCCAGGATGTGGAAGAGAATGGCCGTGTACATGACGAAGGAAATGATGACGGAATGCACGTGCTGGCATCCCCAGGTGAAGGCCATCTGCGCGGTGATGGCCGTGACGGACAGCCCCAGCACCCAGAGCCATTCCACACCCTCCGGCCACACGAAGCCCGTGAAGGGGATGAGCGCCGCGCCGCCGAGCATGCTGTAGAACTGGAAATAGAAGACCAGCTCCCCGCCGGAATGGCGGCGCGGGTCTTCCGTGAGTCTGCCGATGCAGATGTACGCCCCCGCGGCGAAGACCGCCGACAGGAGCCCGATGACGGCGTACCCGTTGAAGGCGCTGAAATTCCACACCTGCATGACGCACGCCGCGCCTGCCGCGATGACCGCGAGGGGCAGCGCCACATGACCGCCGGGATTGTTCTTCAGAAAGAACGGAGACAGGAGATACACGAAAAAGGCCGACAGCTCCGTGAGGATCTCCGCATCCCCCAGCGTGAGCCCCTTGAGGGCAATGAAAAAGAGCAGGATGCTGAAGCCGCCGGTGAATCCCCGCAGGTGGAGGAGCATCGTGTCCTTCCCCGAAAAGACGGGGCGCGCCTCCTGCCGGGCGATGAAGGGAAGGAAAAGGAGCCCTATGGCTCCGCGGAGGAAGGTGAGCTCCCCCGAGCTCATCCGCCCCAGTGCCTTTGCAAATACATCCATTCCCGTAAAAAGCACCGCCGCCAGCATGGCCGCGAAGATGCCCAGCGTCGCCGAGCGCTGTCTCATCGTTCTCCTCCTCTCAAACTTCTGTCTTTCCGCCTCATCTTACCTGATGGAGCGCGCTGCCGCAAGAGAGCCGCCCGCGTCCGCCGGAGACGCCCCGCCAAAAGCGGGACAAGCGGCGCGGGAAGATATATAATAGAAAAAATTCTTTTAGAAAGGATGTGCCGCCGGTGCCTGTCGAATGTCTTCCCTTCATCGGTTTCCTCGCGGGGCTCCTGGTCATCTCCTTCGGAGGCGGGGGCGGCGCGATCTACGTGGGCGTGCTCACCGCGCTCTGCGGCGTGCCGCCGGAGCTGGCCGCCTCCACATCGCTCGCCACCATCATCCCCACCACCTTCGCCGGGGCGTTCGGCCATTTCCGCGCGGGCAATGTGGACCTGCGCCTGGCGGGGCTTCTCCTTCTCAGCATCATCCCCGGCACCCTCATCGGCACATGGTGCTCCGCGTACATTCCGGAAAGCATTTACTACCTCATCTCCGCGGCGTGCCTCCTCGTCTTCTCCACGCAGATGCTGTGGACCCTCATCCGGCAGAAAGGGCAGCCCCTCCGCCGGCCGGGGCAGAAACTCACCGCGAAAGAGACCGCCGAAGCGTCCTTCTTCGGGCTCCTTTCCGGCCTCATGACGGGCGCCATCGGCCTTTCCGGCGGCGGCCCCATCACGGCGGCGCTCTTCCTGCTCCGCTGCCCCGCGCTGCGCACGGTAGGCACCTCCGTGGCAGTCATTTCCCTCATGTCTCTCACGGGATTCCTGGGGCACCTCACCATGGGCCACATCGACTGGCGGCTCGTGGCGCTCCTCGCCTCCGGCACCATCACGGGCGCCCTCGCCGCGCCGCCCCTCCTCTCCCGCCTCGGCAAAGAACGGGCGGAGAAAGTCATCCGCCCCCTCATCATCACGGTAAATTACATCCTTGGCGTGCTCATCCTCATGAAATGATATTTCCTTCCCCATCATTTCCCTATATAATAAATAAAATACATACCTTTATACATTGACCAGAAGGAGGCTCCCATGGCCGACACCAGAAAAAACAACAAAGCGCCGCTCCTCGACGCGTACTTTGAAAAAGAAGGGCTCCATTTCTTCCAGAAGCGCCCCCTCGGCGACGGGGAAGACACCGCAGTCTACCTCACCGCCATTCCCGCCGCGGGACACCGGCTCCTCACCGCCGTTCTCACGGACAGCTCCATCTACGCCAATATCCGCTGCCACCTGGGCGGACGCGCCTGGGGCAAAGCCGACGACGGAGCGTACCTCGAATTCCTCCGGAAGCTGAACGCCGCCCACGCCTTCTTCAAGTACGCCGCGAACCAGCAGGGCGGCCTCTATGTCGATATCTGCATCCCCGCGCGGGACGATCATTTCGAGCGCGCGGCGCACCTCCGGGTCCCCGTTTTTCGGATAGAGGATGACGTACCGCTCCGGCGGGAATGCCCGCTCGTCTTCCACGAGGCGGAGACGATGCGCCGGGTATTCCCGGAGAAGGAGCCGGAGATACGGCTCGTCCCCCACGAAGGCGTCCGCCTCGCCTGCGAGAGCACGCAGAAACCGATGAGGAACCGCGTGAAAAGGATCTCGATCGGCTGATACGCCTCCAGCAGGACTTTCGTGGAAATATACGTGACGCTCCACACCAGGATCGTCAGCGCCGCCGCCAGATGACCGGCTGCCGCTCCGCCCATACCGCTTCCCCCTTTCAGATATTTCTCCCAGTATAACACAGCGAAAAGCGGCGAAAAAAACAGCGCCGCGAAAAAATGTATAGAAAAATTCATTCTTGCATATCCCTACCGCTTTGTTTATAATTAAAAATGTTAATTTCCATAAAGGAGCGGCAAAAGTGATCGACGCCATTTATAAAAGAAGAAGCACCCGCCATTTCATCAAGAAACAGATCCCGGCAGACGTGCTTATCGATATACTCACCGCGGGCACCAAAGCCCCGTCGGAAAAAAACCAGCAGCCCTGGCGCTTCGTCGTCGTGCAGGGAGCGGAGCGGAGAAATGTCATCCGCTGCATGAAAGACGGCATCAAAAAGAACCGCGCCGGGGAAGGCATCTTCTCGAAATATCCCCAGTTCATCCCCAGCGCCGTCTACACCACCCGCGTCCTCGAACAGGCGCCGTGCCTCATCTTCGCGCTGAACGCCCTCGGCTACGCCCTGGACTATGAGAAAGACACCGCGGAAGCGCTGAAAGAATCCAGCGACATCCAGTCCGTCTCCGCCGCTCTCCAGAATATGGCCCTCGCCGCCACCGACCACGGCGTCGGCAGCCTCTGGACGTGCGACATCTACTTCGCTTACCGCGAACTCCAGGAATACCTCGGCATCGAAGGCGAACCCGTCGCGGCTCTCGCCCTCGGCTACACCGACAAAGAGATCCCCGCCACCCCGCGGAAGCCCTTCACGGACGTCGTCTTCTACAAAGGCGCGCCGGAACCGGAAGAATAAAAAACGAGCACCCGAAAGGGTGCTTTTTTCATGTCCGCCGCTCCCTTTCTCTCGAAAAGTGATATAATGAACAAAAGTATCCATTATGAACGAAAGGAGCCTGTATCATGAAAAAACTTCTCTGCACCCCGCTTCCCGCCACTGTCGAGCTCCTCGCCGAACTCGCGGCGATGAAAAAGAAAAACTGGAGCGCCATCCTCTTCGGCATGCGCTGCGGTCTCACCCTCGCCCTCTGGGTCGTCTTCATCGCCATGCTCCTTTCAAAACACAAAAAGAAATCCGCCCCGGAAGCCGTCCCCGAAGAAAAATAACGGCCAAAAAGAGCGCCCGTAAGGGCGTTTTTTCGTGGGCAAATCAAACAAAACCCCTCGCCGCAGAGCCCTGCATCCAAAAGCCGCCCGCTTTCCGCATCCTCCGAAAACAGAAAAGAAAAATAACTCAAATTCTCGAATTTCATCGATTTCGTTTATTTCACTTATTTCGCCTAATGATTTGAGTTATTGAATAAAAATTTCAACTTTTTCAGTCATTTTTACTTATTTTCATTAAACTCGTTCAATCGTTCTGCGCATTTCACTTTTCACTTCATGAAATGACATAAAAAAGAGCACCTTGAAAGATGCTCTTTTGGGTATGCTATGGAACGCTCCCGTTCCCATGCAGTCTTGTCGCCGTTCACTTGCTGTAATACTTCTGTTTTCTGCTGCGCGGATTGGCAGGGAGCGTCATTTTCAGCACTCCCTTTTCGATCAAAGGCGACACATAAACGTTCATTGCATAAGAAACGGTTCGTATCCCCAGAAATTCCGCGATCTCCTGCCTCGTCCGCGGCACCCGACAGAACGCAAGGAGCTCATCCGCCCCGTCCGGCAGGATTTCTTTCTGTAAGATTTCATTACGGAAAATGACCACAAACTCATTTCTGTTATTTCGAAAGATCGGCGGCGGAAGACCGGCCGCTTCCATCTCTCTGCGCATCGTAGGAATGCCGGAATAACGATTCTCCGTATTCGTCTGCACCTCCGCCATGACGGCAAGCACAGGATTTCTCAGATTGGGCCGCGCGTTCCCAAGCTGTTCCACGGTCATCCTCCCATACAGCGCGCCCGGGCTGTGGATCTCGATCCTGTCCGCGAACATTTCTATCTGAACCGGCGTCCCCTCCGTATGAGCACTGTAATCGCGGTGAATGACCGCATTCAAGATCGCTTCACGGAGAGCAACAAGAGGGTACTCCATCCGATCCTTTCTCTCGCCGGTTCTTCGATCCACGACCGTACTCTTTTTCATATTCCTGGCGCAGAATTCCAATGCCTCCGCCGTCATATCCCCAATCGTTCCTTCAATGCGGGCATTATCGGTGAAACGCGCATTACTGCTGTCAATATCTCCGCGGTTTTTCCCCGGTATGACGACCGCTGTTATGGAAAATCCCGGAAAATAAGACTGCGGGAATATCCCAAAATTCATCAATGCCGCCAGCGACGGATGGCCCTCTTCATCAAAGACCGTCAATGTTTTTTCTTTTTCCGCCTCTGGAAGCATGGCAAACTTCGGCTTTCCCTCTTCCCGTTTCCGAATATATTCACCGACCTGTTCCGCGTCTAGCGCACTCCGCCCGGCCTTCATCACCGGACGTTCGTCATCATGGATCTGCTGCCGGAAAGCAGTGAGCGCATAGATCTCATACGCCGTCATATGCTCGTCCGCTTCGCCCACACGGATAAAAGATCCTTTGTCAATTCCGCTTCCTTTGTAGTAGCAGGGCCGCAGCAGCAGATCGATCCCCGGAATCTCTGCCGCGCAGATCGTCACGCCTTCCCACTCCACATCAGTAAGCACAGCTCTGACAGCCGGTTTCATCTCCTTACATTGCTCGCTGACTTTCTTCTGGAGATTCTGAAGATCATATACACCCACCGGGGCAAAATCATTGGATTCATCCAACCCGAAAAGTATGATTCCCCCGTCGTCCTGATTAGAAAAACTGGATAATGTCTCATACAGCTTCGGGCATCCTTTGTGCGCACTTTTTACCTCGATCCGTTGAGATTCCGCTTTTTTCTCCCTGACCTGTTTCGCCAGTTCGATCAATGCTTCTGGAAGCATACCGTATCCTTTCATCAAATAACTCAAATTTTTTCATTTCACTTATTTTAGTGTTTTTCACTTATTTCGTCAAATTATTTGAGTTATTGAATAAAAAATTCGTTTTTCCGCTTGTTTTTTCACTGAATTTGCTTTTCATTTCATGAATTTCATTTTTATTTCACTTTTCATTTCATTGATTTTGCTTTTCGCTGTAAAAAGGAGGCACAAAGCCTATGCAACGAAAATCCTTCTTTTCATTTCGCTTTATTTTTCAGCGCCGGATCGTCGGCGATCCGCACCGCGCCCTGCTCCGTTACCGCTTTTTCAAGAGGCAGGTCATACTCCGCGCTGGTGAGATCATAGCGCGGGTCGTATTCGGAATTCGGCGCGCGGAGGAGACCGCAGATCGTGTCGAACATAAGGTCATTGGTGAAAACATCGTCCCTGTGCGCCGCCAGATTGGCCGCCGTTTCCGGGAAAGCCGCCTGATAAGCCGGAGACAAGTAGATAAAGAGAGGCACGCGGATCATGTCATACGTAAAGCCGCTGCCGCCGTGGTGCGTATGCGCCATGTCTTCCCCGTGGTCGGAGCAGTACGTCATGGCCTGAAGATTCAGATTTTCAGAGGCGTACTCGAAGATCTCCTTCAGCACTTCATCGGTATAACGGATACTCGTATCATAGTCGGCGGCCCGCTGCCGCTCTTCTCCGTAATCAAACCGGGGAAAGCCGTCCGGCACTCTGTCCCGGTACCGGTCATGGCTGCCCCACAGATGGATGACGATGAAATTACTTCCATTTTTCGGCACCTTTTTCAGCA
>ULRH01059677.1_pt1 | contig 10376 bp, 7 predicted proteins | sample 1955271 | NCBI WGS metagenome assembly ULRH01 (sample SAMEA4835677, study PRJEB28245) | human gut metagenome | biome: gut microbiome; material: fecal sample | place: Denmark | collected 2008 | reverse complement strand
GTTCCGCCGCACTTCCGCACCTGCCGCCATAGAGACCGATACGCGCCAAGGCTTCGACCTCTATTCCGATCCGGGCATCCCCTACCTCGGCACAACCGCCTTCTGCGGATACCAGCAAAGCTTCGACCGCTCGCGCATCGGCGTCGAGACCGAAGGCGGGCTGGGTTACAGCGGAAGCGAACTGGAGGGCAAACGCATCGCCGGAAACACTTTCGACTATCCTTTCATCCACGGTAAAGCCATCCAGCAAGCAGGAGGCTGGTCGTTCGTATCGTGCAGTGCCGAAACTCTTGAGACCGGCTCGACCGACCTCACCCCATACCCCATCGTCGACCTTATCCGGGGTGCCGAAGACCGCCCGCTCAGCCCTGCGGCGGAACGTGCCCTCACGGCATATTGCGAGGCGGGAGGCAACCTTCTGGTAAGCGGCACGTACACCGGAAGCCGCACGGGAAGCGAAACCTTCCTGCGCAACGTCCTGCACTGTACGTATGGAGGCAGCCTGCGCCATTCGTCCGCCGATGAAGTCTACGGCACCGCCCTCCGTTTCCGCATCGCCCGCCGTGCCGATGCCGGGACCTATGCCGTACCCTCGCCCGAAAGCCTGACGCCCGTAGCCGGAGCCTTCACCGCCTATCTCTATGCGGACACGAACGCCGGTGCCGCCGTGGCCTATCCGGGCACCTACCGTGCGCTCACCCTCGGTTTCCCCTTCGAGTGCATCCGTGAAGAAAACGCCCGTGCCCGCCTGATGCAAAGCATCTTGGGATTCTTATGCCCGAGATGAGAAACAACACAAAATCCGGTTTGCTTCCCTCCTCATAACAAGAATTATGCGCAATTTTAAACGCCGGATTTCCGATTTCAAAAGAGAATCACTATTTTTGCAACCGGATATAAGTGTAAAAACAAGATAGCGTTATGACTGAAATGAATGCAACGGAAAGTTCAGAAAAGAAAAGCCTGAACTTCATCGAACAAATTGTGGAGAAAGACTTGAAAGAGGGCAAGAACGGGGGAAGGATACAGACCCGCTTCCCGCCCGAACCAAACGGATACTTACACATCGGCCACGCCAAAGCCATCTGCATGGACTTCGGCATCGCCAAGAAATACGGAGGCGTGTGCAACCTGCGCTTCGACGACACCAACCCCACGAAGGAAGACGTGGAATACGTAGAGTCTATCAAGGAAGACATCCAATGGCTGGGCTTCCAGTGGGGCAATGAATATTATGCTTCCGATTACTTCCAGCAATTGTGGGACTTCGCCATCCGCCTCATCAAGGAAGGAAAGGCGTATGTGGACGAACAGACCTCGGAAGAGATAGCGGCTCAAAAAGGTACGCCGACCCAGCCGGGAACGGAAAGCCCGTACCGCAACCGCCCCGTGGAAGAAAGCCTCGACCTGTTCCAGAAGATGAACGCCGGCGAGATAGAGGAAGGCAAGATGGTGCTCCGTGCCAAGATTGACATGGCAAGCCCGAACATGCACTTCCGCGACCCGATTATCTACCGTGTGGTGAAGACCCCGCACCACCGCACAGGTGATACATGGAAGGCATACCCGATGTATGACTTCGCCCACGGGCAAAGCGATTATTTCGAAGGGGTGACCCACTCGCTCTGCACGCTGGAGTTTGTGCCCCACCGCCCCTTGTACGACTTGTTTGTAGACTGGGTGAAAGAAGGCAAGGACCTGGACGATAACCGCCCGCGCCAGTACGAGTTCAACAAGTTGAACCTGAGTTACATCTTGCTGAGCAAGCGCAACCTCTTGATTCTGGTGAAAGAAGGACTGGTAAACGGATGGGACGACCCCCGTATGCCGACCCTGTGCGGATTCCGCCGGAGAGGCTATTCGCCCGAATCCATCCATAAGTTCGTGGACAAGATAGGATATACTACCTACGATGCGCTGAACGATTTCGCCCTGCTGGAAAGCGCGGTACGCGAAGACCTCAACGCCCGCTCCACCCGTGTGTCGGCGGTGCTGAATCCGGTGAAGCTCATCCTGACCAACTATCCCGAAGGACAGGTGGAGGAAATGGAAGCCATCAACAATCCCGAAGACCCGAACTCGCCTACCCATACCATCGAGTTCAGCCGCGAACTCTGGATAGAGCGCGAAGACTTTATGGAGAACGCGCCGAAGAAATACTTCCGCATGACGCCGGGACAGGAAGTGCGCCTGAAGAACGCGTACATCGTGAAATGTACCGGATGCAAGAAAGACGAAGACGGAAATGTCACCGAAGTATATGCCGAATACGACCCGCACACCAAGAGCGGAATGCCCGAAGCCAACCGCAAGGTGAAAGGCACCCTGCACTGGGTGAGCTGCAACCATTGCCTGAAGGCGGAAGTGCGCCTGTACGACCGCTTATGGAAGGTGGAGAACCCGCGCGACGCGATGGCGGCTATCCGCGAAGAAAAAAACTGCTCGGCACTGGAAGCCATGAAAGAGATGATTAATCCCGACTCGCTGAAGGTGTTGGACGAATGCTACGTGGAGAAGTACCTTGCCGGCGCCAAACCGCTCGATTACCTCCAGTTCCAACGCATCGGATATTTTACGGTAGATAAAGACTCTACGGCTGGCCATTTGGTGTTCAACCGCACCGTGTCGTTGAAAGACACTTGGAGCAAAATCAGCCAGAAATAATCCTCCTCCCCCAAATCTTTCCCGCAAGAGGTTTTGCCTTACGCCGGACCTCTTGCGGGGAAAACGAGGAGCTAACAATACCCTCAAAGTAAAACTTACGATGAAAGAAGACCCATCTTCGCTATTCAGCCAACCCGAATTCAAGGAATCGCTTGCCAGATACGAAAACATGCTGCTGACAGGCATTCATGCATATTTCGAACCGGAAGAGCTGACTCTCCTTGCCGAATATTACGCTGAGCAAGATGACCCCGACAGCTCGGACCAGGTCATCGAGTACGCGATGAAGCTGTACCCGGAAAACCTGGACATACAAATTTATAAATGCCATTCCTTACTCAGCCTTAGAGAGCTGGAAGCGGCCAAAGAACTGCTTCGGGCACTCCCCGACCAAAACGATTACGAAGTGCAGTTGCTCTATGCCGAATTATCCATAGCGGACGACGACCTTTACCCGGCAGAACAACGGATAGCGACGCTATACGAGCAAAACCCCTACATCGGCACAATGCTCGACATTGCCCAGCTGTATGTCGACTATCAGCTATACAACTATGCCTATCCGTGGATACAACAAGCTTTTGCCCAAGAGCCGGACAACCTGGAAGCTATCGAGCTGATGGCTATATTCCACTACTATTCGACGAAAAATTTCGAAGAAGCGTCACGTTTGTTCAACAAAGTGCTGGACGAATCTCCCTACAACCTGATGGCATGGCAAAACTTGGCACGGTGCTACCTCCGCATGAACGAACTCGAAAAGGCCGCCGACGCCATCGACTTTGCGATAACCGTCGATGAGATCCACCCTATCAACATCGAGCTGAAGGGCGAATATTACCTTGCGGCAGGCTATACAGAGGAAGCAGCCTCCTGCTTCAACTATTTCGCGGAGCTTTCGCACGACAAAGCCAATGCCTATTATCTGGCGATGAACCTCTTTTTCGAAGCATACGACTTTGCTTACGCGCTGAGGTATTCTGACTACTTCCTCGACAAGCAAGACCTGCTCGGAACCCAGTTCAACTACGCCGACATATACCACCTGTACGCGTTCTGCTGCATACGTTTAGAGAAAGAGCAAGAATGTGCCGGCATCGTAGACAAATGCCTGGCAAGCTATCCAGATGATTATCGGTTCTATATGCTGAAAGGAGAGCTGGAACTGACGATGGACAACAACGGCGACAAAGCGATGGAATACTTCATGCATGCCATCCGGCTAAACCCCGGCAACGACCAACTTTTGCCCAATGCCGCCCTTATATTCCTCGACAAGCAACACTATTCCGAATCGCAACACCTGTTCTTATCACTCAACGAAAAATATCCGAAAATAGCACTCAATTTCAGCTATTTCGTAGCTTTCAACTACTACAAGATGGACGCTCCGGAAAAAATGTACCCTTACCTTGTGCGAGGCTCTATTTATTCGCCCAAGGTATTAAGCGAACTGAAGGATTTTTTCGTGCAAGACGGAGATACCCATTTCTATGACACAGCCAAGGAAATAAACCGCATGGTCAAGTCGGGTGAATTAGACCCTACCCCTTATCTGCCCACTAATCAAAAAAAATGAAAGCAGAACAAAACTTTTTCTGATAAATATTTGGATAATCCGAACAAACGCTTTACATTTGCAAAGCAATAAACACAAGAGAACATGAAAAATTACACAACACATCGCCATCATCATTACCTGACGTAAGCATACGGTGGGCTGAAGGGTCGTGTAAATCTCTTTATAAGATAAGAAGGCTTGCCGTAGACGCGGTAAGCCTTTTTTGTTTCAGAAATCATTAAAACGAATACAATATGTTAAGAATTGCCGTACAATCGAAGGGCCGCCTGTTCGATGACACCATGGCCCTGTTAAGCGAAGCAGACATCAAAATCTCTACTTCCAAACGCACCTTGCTTACCCAAGCAAGCAACTTCCCCGTAGAAGTGCTCTTCCTGCGCGATGATGACATTCCGCAGACCATAGCCAGCGGAGTGGCCGACATCGGCATCGTAGGCGAAAACGAGTTTGTTGAACGGAACGAGAAAGCCGACATCATTTACCGCCTCGGATTCAGCAAATGCCGCCTCTCGTTAGCCATACATAAGGAAGAACCTTACGAAGGGCTTTCGTGGTTCGAAGGCAAGAAGATAGCCACTTCTTATCCGGGCATCCTCCGGAGCTTTCTGGATAAAAACAACATCCGGGCGGATATACACGTCATTACGGGGTCGGTAGAGATTGCACCGGGAATCGGGCTTGCCGATGCCATCTTCGACATCGTAAGCTCCGGCTCCACCCTTATCAGCAATAACCTGAAAGAAGTGGAAACAGTGATGAAAAGCGAAGCCGTACTCATCGGCTATCCGGGACTTTCGGAAGAGAAGAAAGAAATCCTCAGACAGCTCTTGTTCCGCATCGAGGCCGTAAAAGCCGCCGAAGAGAAGAAATACGTGTTGATGAACGCCCCTACCGACAAGGTGCAGGAAATCATCGAAGTGCTTCCCGGCATCAAGAGCCCTACCATCATGCCCCTTGCCACCGAAGGCTGGAGCAGCGTACACACCGTGCTCGACCAGAAATGTTTCTGGGAAATCATCGGCAAGCTGAAAGCGCTCGGCGCACAAGGCATCCTGGTATTACCCATTGAGAAAATGATTTTGTAAATGAATCCAAGAAATTAAGCACCATGAACATTATCCGTTATCCTGAACGTGCCGAATGGAACAACGTGCTGAAACGCTCGGCACTACACACCGAAGTCATACGCCCTGCCGTACAGGAAATCATCGGCAAAATACGCGCGGAAGGCGACCGCGCCTTATATGAATATGAAGAAAAGTTCGACAAGGTAAAGTTGGCTTCGCTTATCGTGACTCCAGAAGAATTTGACGAAGCCGGGAAAGCCCTCGAAAGCGGACTGAAGGAAGCCATCCTGCGCGCCTCGGAAAATATCCGCGCCTTCCATGCCGCACAAAAGTTCGAGAGCAAAAAGGTAGAAACCGTTCCGGGCGTGACCTGCTGGCAAAAGGCGGTCCCCATCGAGAAGGTAGGGCTGTACATCCCGGGCGGAACGGCTCCTCTCTTCTCTACCGTCCTGATGCTCGCCACTCCGGCACAGATAGCCGGATGCAAGGAAATCATACTCTGCTCGCCTCCCAATGCGGAAGGGAAGATACACCCCGCCATCCTCTTCGCGGCGCAAGCGGCAGGCGTAAAGAAGGTGTTCAAGGCCGGAGGCGTGCAAGCCATAGCCGCCATGGCATACGGTACGGAAAGCGTTCCCAAGGTATATAAGATATTCGGACCGGGAAACCAATATGTCACCGTTGCCAAGCAGGAAGTCTCCTTGCGTGACGTAGCGATAGACATGCCCGCCGGTCCTTCGGAAGTGGCGGTGCTTGCCGACGAGACCGCCAATCCGGTATTCGTGGCATCCGACCTCCTTTCGCAAGCCGAGCATGGCGTGGATAGCCAGGCCGTCCTGATTACGACATCCGAAACCTTGCTCCGTGAAACCCAAGCCGAAGTGGAACGCCAGCTTGCCGCACTCCCGCGCAAAGCCATAACCGAAAAATCACTGGAATCGAGCAGGCTGATATTGGTGAAGGACCTGGATGAAGCCCTTGACATGGTCAACGAATATGCCCCCGAACACCTGATTATCGAAACGAAAGACTATCAGGACATCGCCGAACGGATCATCAATGCAGGTTCGGTATTCTTAGGCCCGTATGCACCCGAAAGCGCGGGCGACTATGCTTCGGGCACCAACCATACCCTGCCTACCAACGGATACGCCAAAGCCTATAGCGGAGTAAGCCTGGATAGCTTTATCCGCAAAATCACCTTCCAGGAAATCACCCGCGAAGGAATCCGCTCCTTAGGCCCGACCATTCAGGTGATGGCAGAGAACGAGCACCTCGACGCGCATAAGAATGCCGTAACGGTACGATTAAGTTAATTAAAACATCTACACAGAAAACCATGAAACCTTTACAAGAACTGACCCGACCGAATATCTGGGCACTGAAGCCCTATTCTTCGGCACGCGACGAATATAGCGGGAAAACGGCATCCGTCTTTCTCGATGCCAACGAAAACCCGTATAATGCCCCCAACAACCGTTATCCAGACCCGCTCCAAAAAGAACTGAAAGCATTGATAGCGCCGGTCAAGAAGGTAAAGCCCGAACAAATCTTCTTAGGAAACGGAAGCGATGAAGCCATCGACCTGCTCTTCCGTGCCTTCTGCCGGCCGGGCATCGACAATGTTGTGGCCATCCACCCCACCTACGGCATGTATCAGGTATGCGCCGACATCAACGACGTGGAATACCGCAAGGTGTTGCTCGACGAGAAATTCCAGTTCAAGGCAGAAGACTTGCTCCGGGCTTCGGACGAAAACACCAAACTGATATTCCTCTGCTCGCCCAACAACCCTACGGGAAACAACCTCGATGCCAAGGAAATCATCACCTTGCTCCAAGAATTCCAGGGCATCGTCGTTGTGGACGAAGCCTACATCGACTTCTCCGACCAACCCTCGTTCGTCGGTATCCTCGATGAATATCCCAACTTAGTCATCCTCCAGACTTTCTCGAAAGCGTGGGGATGTGCCGCCATCCGCCTGGGCATGGCATTCGCTTCGCCCGACATCATCGGCATATTCACCAAAATCAAATATCCGTACAACATCAACCTCCTCACCCAACAAGAGGCCCTACGCATGATGCAACGCCATTACGAAGTGCAACGCTGGATAAGCACCTTACTGGAAGAACGCACCCGCTTGATGAAAGCCTTCGCCGCACTCCCGTGCTGCAAGAAGGTATTCCCCACCGACGCCAATTTCTTCCTCGCCCGCGTGACCCACGCCAAAGCCATCTACGATTATCTGGTAGACCAAGGCATCATCGTGCGAAACCGTTCCAGCGTCACGCTCTGCGAAGATTGCCTGCGCATCACCGTGGGCACCCGCCCCGAGAACGACACACTATTGGAGGCATTGAGAAAGTATACCGAATAATAATCATTCACCACAGATTACACAGATTTCAATTAGAAGCTGTTTTGAATTTATCGTGCGATGATTTGGGATGAGTTTTTGAGGCATTTTCGCTTCTGTGATGAGGAAGATAGCGGGCTATCTGACGAAGAACAGGAGCGAAAAGGGCCAAAAAATCGCCCAAAGCACACACGAAAACGGATACATCAAGCCAAGAAAAACTTTTTGAAGAAATTCAAAACAGCTTCTTAATAATTAATAGTGAATAATGAATAACGGCAGATGTTTCCGTTATTAACTATTAATTGTTAATTATTAATTAATAGAAAATGAAGAAGAAAGTCTTATTCATCGACCGCGACGGAACATTGGTCATCGAACCTCCCGTCGACTATCAGCTCGATTCGTTCGAAAAGCTGGAGTTCTATCCTAAAGTGTTCCGAAACCTGCACTTTATCCGCACCCGCCTCGACTTTGAATTCGTAATGGTGACCAACCAAGACGGATTAGGTACGGATTCGTTTCCCGAAGACACGTTCTGGCCCGTACACAACCTCGTGCTGAAAACATTTGCGGGTGAAGGCATCACCTTCGATGATATCTGCATCGACCGCTCCTTCCCCGAAGACCATGCACCTACACGCAAGCCGCGCACAGGGATGCTTACCCGCTATATCCATAACGAGGAATACGACCTTGCCGGGAGCTTTGTCATCGGAGACCGCGCCACGGATGTAGAGCTTGCCAGAAACTTGGGATGCCGGGCTATCCTGTTGCAACCCGATACATCCATCCTGAAAGATACGGAATTGGAAAAGACATGCGCACTCGCCACAACCGATTGGGACCGCATAGCAGAATTCCTCTTTGCAGGCGAACGTATCGCCGAAGTGCGCCGCACCACGAAAGAAACCGACATCCATGTCCGCGTCAACTTAGACGGGAACGGCACATGCGACATCTCTACCGGACTGGGATTCTTCGACCACATGCTGGAGCAAATAGGAAAACACGGAGGCATCGACCTGACCATCCAGGTGAAAGGAGATTTATACGTAGACGAACATCATACGATAGAAGACACCGCCATCGCCTTGGGCGAATGCCTCTATCAGGCATTGGGAAGCAAGCGGGGCATTGAACGCTACGGGTATTGCCTGCCCATGGACGATTGCCTGTGCCAAGTGGCACTCGACTTCGGAGGGCGTGCCTGGCTGGTATGGAACGCTTCGTTCCATCGGGAAAAAATCGGAGAGATGCCTACCGAGATGTTCCTCCATTTCTTCAAGTCGCTGAGCGACGCCGCCCGCATGAACCTCAACATCCGTGCCGAAGGCGAAAACGAACACCACAAGATAGAAGGTATCTTCAAAGCCCTTGCCCGAAGCCTCAAAATGGCCATCCGCCGCGATATCTATCATTACGAAGTGCCGTCGAGCAAAGGAAGCCTATAAAAAAGAAGAATCAAGAATGAAGAACTCTACCAGCTGAGAATTCTTCATTCTTGATTCTTCTTTCTTATTTTCAAGTAGATGATTATTTCAAAAGTTCATTCAATTTAGCGGCGATGTCATCACCACGCAAATCACGTGCAATGATAGTACCTTCCTGATCAACCAATACAGTAGCAGGGATGGCACGTACGGCATACAATTTGGCACCTTCACAATCCCAAGCTTTCAGGTCAGACATCTGTGGCCAAGTGATGTTCAAATCCTTAATGGCTTTCTTCCAAGCTTCTGAATCACGGTCGAGAGATACGCCTACAATTCCGAATCCTTTAGCTTTATACTTATTATAAGCCTTTACAACATTCGGCATTTCTGCACGGCAAGGACCACACCAGCTTGCCCAAAAATCAATCAAAGTATATTTGTTCTTCGCAATGAAATCAGACAATTTAACAGCTTCGCCTTCCGGAGTGTTCATTGTGAAATCAATGTATTTCTGGCCAACGGCAGTCTTGGCCAATGATGCCAAGTGTTCTTTCAACTGATCTACACCTTCTACAGAATTAAGAGAGGCCGGAATCTGTTCTACCAAAGGCTGAATACGGTCTGCATCAAACATACTTGAGAATCTGGTCAACAACTGTACACCAGCAACATTCGTGATGTTAGATGAAATCGTATTGTACACAATTTCACGGCTCAAGCTATCTTTTACGTTCAGTTGATTTTCTGCTTCCTTACGTTGTTCATCACTCAACGAATCATTCTGTGCTTGTTCATACAATGCACGCATTTCTTTGTTGACCGCATAGAATTCTTCGATAAATTTCTGGTAAGCATCGTTACATACCGTACCTGCCACCTTAGACAATTCGTTATTTAAATCCAGCGTAATCGTTCCTGCTTCAAGAAAAATCGGTGAACTGATACCTTTAGCCGGATAAGATACATAACGGCTTTGAGCTATCGTATCGGCTTCTCCCTTAAACTGGAATGCTCCGCCCTTTACAACAGCAGAATCAAGATTGACCATATTTCCGTCAACAAAATTCTGCAAATACACCATTTCACCATCAGCTACATCGGCAATCGTACCATTAACTGTGTAACTTGGTTTTTCCTGACAAGAAGCAAGCGCCAATACACCAGCGGTTGCCATCCACAAAAATGTTTTCATAATTAATGCTTATTTAATTAAAATTTTTGTGGGCAAATTTACGTTTTTTATTTGACAAAACGAGAACTATTCTTTT
>ULRH01039957.1_pt1 | contig 10379 bp, 9 predicted proteins | sample 1955271 | NCBI WGS metagenome assembly ULRH01 (sample SAMEA4835677, study PRJEB28245) | human gut metagenome | biome: gut microbiome; material: fecal sample | place: Denmark | collected 2008 | reverse complement strand
GGAGCCACTATGGCTACAAGAACCGCTACTGGCTCGACCTCGCCCTCGTGGGCTCCGGCTCAAGCCGCCTTGCACCGGGCACCAAGTGGTCGTTCTCGCCCACCGTTTCTGCAGCATGGGTAATGTCGCGCGAGAACTTCCTCAAGGATGTCGAGTGGGTCAACCTGCTCAAACTGCGCGCTTCGTTCGGCATAATCAATGCCGACTACCTGCCGGGTGACAACGTGTGGACATACTACACGCAGCAGTATGTCACCAGCGGAGGCACCTATCCGTTCCAGGGTTCGTGGACGTCGCAGTTCGGACGCACTTACCTCGACCGCCTCGCCACCGAGAACCCGAGCCACGAGAAGGCTTACAAGTATAACGTTGGTCTTGACGCCTCGCTCTTCGGCAGCCTTAACCTGACGTTCGACGCATACTACCAGAGGCGCACCGACATCTGGGTGGAGGCATCGGGAGCATATACCGAGGTAATCGGACTTGACGCACCTTATGAGAACGGCGGTATCGTTGAGACATGGGGATTTGAGGCCGGCGCCGACTATGCAAAGCGTTTCGGCGACTGGACGGTGAACGTTGGCGCCAACTTCGCGCTCAACCACAACCGCATAGTGGAGCAGATGGAAGAGCCGCGCCTCTACGGCAACCTCGTACAGACGGGCCGTCCGCTCAACCAGATCTACGGACTCAAGGCCATTGGCTTCTTCAGGGATGAGCAAGACATCGCCAACAGCCCCACCCAGACTTTCAGCACTGTGCGCCCCGGCGACATCAAGTATGAGGATGTGAACGGTGACGACGTCATCGACGCCAACGACCAGGTGGCCATTGGCTTCAGCGATGCAGCGCCCGAGATTTACTACTCGTTCCATCTGGGAGCAGCATGGCGCGGCCTCGGCTTCGACGCAATGTTCCAGGGGACGGCCCGCTACTCTGCAGTGCTCAACACAAAGAGCATGTACTGGCCGCTCATCAACAACACCACAATCTCTCAGTATGCTTACGACAACCGCTGGACGGCCGACAACCCCAATGCCAAGTATCCGCGCCTGAGCTCGCAGAGCAACGCCAACAACTACCAGACCAACACCGTATGGGTGGAGGACCGCTCGTTCTTGAAGTTGCGCTACATCGAGCTTTACTACAACTTCCCGCAGAAGTTGATGGACGCTACAGGCATACTGGGTGGCGCAAAGCTCTATGTCCGCGGCACCGACCTGTTCAGCATCGACAACCTCGAGGTGTCAGATCCTGAGTCTTATGGCGTCAGCGCCCCGCTCACAAGGAGCATAGTGGCCGGCCTGGCATTAACATTCTAACCAACATTAAACTACAGAATCATGAAAAAGAGTAAGATATTTGTTGGCTGCATAGCCGGGGTGATGGCTCTTACGGCTTGCTCCGACCGCATGGACTACAATGAGTACGTTCTCCGGGACAGAGAGGAAATCATCCAGACATTCGAAAGGGTGGGCGGCTTCATGACCGACATATACAACCATTTCGACTATGACTATGGTCAGTATTACTCTGGCGCGTTGCTCGGCTCGGCCAGTGATGAGTCGCAGTATGCCACCATGGGTAACGAAATAGAAGACTTCTACAACGGCTCGTGGAGCCCTACCAACGCGAAGAGCACAATCTGGAACGACATGTATGAGGGCATAGCCGTCTGCAACGTGGTGCTCGACGACTTCCAGAACCTCACTTTCGACGACCTTGAGCTCAACAGCGACTACCTGCAGCAGCTCTACCGTTACAACAACTACAAGTGGGAGGCCCGCTACGCTCGCGCCTACTTCTATTTCGTGCTGGCCCGCCAGTATGGCGGTGTGCCACTCGTGACCCACAACCAGAGCTATGACATCACCAACTCGCTGCCCAGGGAGTCGAGCGACAGCATTTTCCGGTTCATCATCGACGAGTGCAACTTCATCGAAGACTCTATCATCGTTGACTATTCAGACATGGGAGCAATGGACATGGGTGCCAACGAGACCGGGCGTGCCGACCGCCTGGCTGTCATAGCCCTCAAGGCGCGCGCCGCCCTCTACTGGGCAAGCCCGCTGTTCAACCCCGATGGCGACCAGGAGCGCTACCACATGGCAGCCCTCTACTCAAAGCAGCTCATCGACGAGGCTACGGCCCGCGGCAAGCACCTCGCTGCCGACTATGAGTCGCTGTGGGCAACCGACAACTTCAACAATCCCGACATCATGTGCGAGATTATCTTTGGTCGCCGCATTTACGGCTCCGAGACTGGCGGAACGTCGAACACATTCGAGTCTTACAACTATCCCGTGGGAATTGAAGGTGGCGTTGGCGGCAACTGCCCGACGCAGAACCTTGTCGACGCTTACGAGTTTGCATCTGGCGCCAACGCCGGCATGCGCCCCGACCAGCTCGACAACTTCGACCCCGACAGCCTGTATTACGACAACCGCGACCCGCGCTTCTATGTGACGATTGCCAAGAACGGCGACGTGCAGTGGCCGAGCTACAACACCAACCCGCTGCAGACATACTACGGCGGACTGCACGCTGAGCCTCTGACGGGCGGCACGCCTACGGGCTACTATGTGAAGAAGCTGTGCCACACGGCCATCGACCTGTCTTCGAACAGCAGGTATACGGCCGACCGCCACACCTGGCTCACATTCCGCCTGGGTGAGTTCTACCTCAACTACGCCGAGGCTATGTTCCGCTACACCGGAAGTGCCTACGCCACAAGGAGCGACCTGCCGATGAGCGCCGCCGAGGCTTTGAACTACACCCGCAACCGTGTGGGCATGCCCAACGTGCCCGGCGACCTCAGTGCAGACGCTTTCTGGGCCAAGTACAAGAACGAGCGCATGGTTGAGCTGGCCTTTGAGGGCCACCGCTTCTGGGACGTGCGCCGCTGGAGGGAGGCTTCAGAATACTTCACCTCTATAGACGAGATGAAGCTGACGCTCAACGCCGACGGCACCGTGACCGGCAACCGCACAAGCGTGTCGCGCCAGTGGAACGACCGCATGTACCTCTTCCCCATACCGCAGACAGAGAGGATGAAGAACCCCAACCTCTCGCAGAATCCCGGTTGGTAACCAAGGGGTGACCCCATGATATGGCGAGGAGGCAACGGATGTCCGTTGCCTCCTCGTTGGTTTTAGCCAAAATCGTCATTAGAGTAGGCCATGGTGTTGGTGGCTGCGCCGAGGCAAGGCGGCCGCCACGATGCCGGCATCATGGCGAACCCTCAGTGAAGGCCGTGGGCGGCAAGCAAACAGCTCCACCGGCGGCATGGTGCCTGATATGGGCTTTATGGTGGTGGTGGGGCGGCATAGGCCCGGCGTGTGGCTGCTGTCAGTGGGCCACGGCCTTCTCGAAGGCTATGCGCTCGCCCCGCGGGCCGTAGCTGACGGTGCCGCACAGCTCATAGCCCATGGCCGGGAGCAGGGCCAGCATGGCGGCGTTGTCGTGGTTGGTGTCTACGCGCACGCCTGTAGCCCCAGCCGAACGCGCCTCGAGTTCGGCCCGAGCCATCAGCGCCCTGGCCAGTCCACGGCCCCGCCATCCGTCGGCCACGGCCAGCCTGTGAACAGTGACATAGGGCCCGGGCGTGAGCCACCGTCCGCAGATGTCGGCATAGGCAGCCTCGGGCTCGGTTGTTATCACGGCGTAGGCCACCGCCACTTGCCTCCGGTCGCACGCCACAAAGGCGTGGCCCGAGCAGATGTCGGCTTCAATGGTGTCTGCCGATGGGTAGCTCTCTGTCCACTGCGTGCTGCCCCGTTCGGCCATCAGCCGCTTGGCGTCGGTTATTATCTGCCATATCCTCTCGCTGTCGGCGTGGCCGGCTTTCCTTATTATATGCTCCATTGTCTTGTCTTCTTGGTTGTTGGCACCGCTGTGTTGTGCCAATGTCGCTTTTGCCGCTGCAAAGTTACTGAAAAAAATCCGTCTGAAACCATTTCTTCCATACCTATGACATGGCAGCAGACCATGCCCGCGCATTGCCGCTTGAGGCAGGCCAATCATGGCCGTGAGGCGGAATGGTGGTGGCCGTGAGCTTGTTTTTGATGGATTGGCGAGAAAGATGGCGACATACCGACCACCATTTTTCGTGGCGAAACGGATACCGTTTGCTGATTTTTCCGTATCTTTGCGCCCCACACCCCATTGTTTGGTGCCGCACAAAAGCCGGCCGTCTCGATGGGATCAGGCCCGCCGGGCATGGCGCCGCAGGCCTGACGGATGATATGGCGTGGCGCTGCAGGCATTGGGCGATTTGGGTTTTGTAATGCAGAAAATTCAGGATAACAACATTTAGGAGGTTTTTTTTATGACAAAGATTTTAGCATTGATAATCTTTCTCAATATGGTCGGGGCCGGTGTATGGGCAGCCGACAGGACTGTCAAGGGCTATGTGCTCGACAAGGAGGGCACTCCGTTGCCCGGGGCTGTGGTCTACGACGATGGCAACCACAAGGCCGTTGCCGATGGCGACGGCTATTTTGAGCTTACAGTGCCTGACGATGTCCGCCAGCTCAAGGCCGGCTATGTGGGCTTTGCCACGCTTACCCACCCCATGGAGCGCCCCGACGACGTACAGGTGCTGGTGCTCTCGCCAGCCACCGAGCTCAAGGAGGTGGTAGTCTCGACAGGCGGGCTGGGCAACATCAGGAGCCGCAGTAGCGTGATGCAGATGGAGAGCATCACCTCGCAGGCCCTCACGCGGGCAGCATGCTGCAACCTTTCAGAGAGTTTCGTCAGCAACCCGTCGGTCGACGTGGCTTACAGCGACGCCGTGACCGGGGCCAAGCAGATACAGTTGCTGGGCCTTGCGGGCACCTATGTGCAGATGCTCACCGAGAACTTCCCCAACCTGCGCGGCGCGGCTTCGGTCTACGGGCTCGACTATGTGCCCGGGCCGTGGATGCAGAGCATACAGGTGTCTAAGGGCGCCGCCTCGGTGAAGAACGGCTATGAGTCGGTGACGGGGCAGATAAACATAGAATACAAGAAGCCCAAGGTGGCCGACCCGCTGTTTGTCAACCTGTTTGCGAGCAGCGCAGGGCGCTATGAGGGCAATGTGGTGGGGGCTGTAGAGCTGAACAAAAGATTGTCGACAGCCCTGTTCCTGAATTATTACAACGAGGAGCAGGCCCACGACCGCGACGGCGACACATTCCTTGACATGCCCAAGATGCAGGCGCTGAGCCTGATGAACCGCTGGCACTACCAGACGCCGCGCCTGGTGTCGCAGTGGGGCTTCAAGCTGCTGGCCGACAGGAGGGAGAGCGGGCAGACGGCACATACGCTGCACGGCGACATGGCCATGGCCCCCTATGCCATATCCAACGACGCCAACAGGGTGGAGGCTTTCGCGAAAAACGGGCTCATCATAAACCAAGAGCGCAACGAGAGCGTGGCCATCATAGTGTCGGGGTCGTACCACGGCCAGCAGTCGGGCTACGCCGACAAGTCGTACAACGTCTACGAGTCGAACGTCTACGCATCGTTGCTTTACGAGCGCGACTTCGGCCGGCACCACAAACTGGCGGCCGGGCTAAACTACAATTGGGACAAATACTCGCAGCGCGGCAACGTAGTAAGCACCTACAGGCCGCAGTGGGCCGACGTGAGCGAGAGCGTGGGCGGGGCTTATGCCGAGTATACATGGCGCCCTTCGGACAAGTTGACGTGGATGGCCGGCTTGCGCGGCGACCGCAGCTCGCGTTACGGATGGTTCGTGACGCCGCGCACGCACATTAAATATACGCCTGCAAAGTGGGTCGACTTTCGCGCATCGGCGGGCAAGGGCTACCGCAGCGCGTTCGTCTTTCCCGAAAACAGCTACCTGCTGGCAAGCAGCCGCACATGGCACATAGACAGCGACCTGAGCCAGGAGACGGCATGGAACTACGGCGTGGGCGCCTCGGTGCGCATACCCGTGGGCGGCAGAGACCTCAATGTCAACGCCGAATGGTTCTACACCGACTTCGAGCGGCAGGTCGTGGTCGACCTCGACAAGGATGCCCACGGCATATATTTCCACGACTTGGACGGGCGGTCGACATCGAGCGTTGTGCAGGTAGACGCCAGCTACGAGCTGTTGCGCGGACTGACGCTGCTCGGCGCTTACCGCTGGATGGACGTGAAGTCGACATACAACGGCACGCTGATGCGCAAGCCGCTGACGAGCCGGTACAAGGCCCTGGCCACGGCCTCATACGAGACACCGCTGAAGAAGTGGCAGTTTGACCTGACGGTGCAGTTCAACGGGGGCGGGCGCATGCCGTCGCCCGACGCCGCCAAGCCGCTGTGGGCCACCACCTTCCCGTCGTATGTCATACTCAACGCGCAGCTGACGCGCCGCTTCCGCCGGTGGAGCATATATGCCGGCGGCGAGAACCTGACCGACTACAGGCAAAAGAACCCCGTGGTGGCGGCCGCCAACCCTTACGGCCCCGATTTCGACGCTACCATGGTCTGGGGGCCTACCATGGGCTACAAGCTATATTGTGGCATACGGTATAACATACCGAAGCCACTATGATGTTCAACTTAATAAACTCAATAGAATGACAACAAAGACATTAATCATTTCGGCCATCATGTTGTTGGCCACTTCGTCGGCCGCTTCTGCCAAGGAGCCCAACGGCGGCCAGAAAGACAAGGCAAAGGTTACCTTCCTCGTGTCGATGACATGCGAGAGTTGCCAGAAGCGCATCGAAGACAACGTTTCGTTTGAGAAAGGCGTGACGGGGCTCGATGTCGACCTGCCCAAGAAGACGGTGACAATTGAATACCGCAAGGACAAGACATCGCCCGAACAGCTGAAAAGCGCCATCCAGAAGATGGGGTATACGGTTACTCCGCTCAAGGCCGGCAAGAAGCATAAGGCCGGTGACAAGGCGAAGTGACCCGCCCGGGCGCATGCCGACAGGCATCTGTGACGGTCAATCCCGCAAAGGGCAAGGCGCTGCCGCGCCAATGGCCCCTTGCGGGATTCTTGTTTCCATGGCCGTGGGGGCTTGTTGCGCCGCCCCACTTGCCGATACGGGCTTTGCCCGCCGTCGGTTCAAGAGGGTTGAGGCAAGGCGGCGACAGCGCGGAGCATTTGCGATTTCGGTGTAAAAAGAAGGAAAATAGAGTGCCGCCTGCATGTGTTTTTGCGCCATAAGGCCGTTCGCCGAAAACCGGCTGCGGCGTATTGCCCGGGCAGGCCTGCGGGCCTTGGGCTCAGGCCTGTGGCGGCCTTGCTTTCAGAACGGCCCGTTTGGCATTGCGAAACAGGCCGTTTTGCCATGCGAGAAGTGCCGTTTTGGATTGCAAAACGGCACTTCTCGCATGGCATGTAGTCACCGGCCGGTGGGGCAGGGCGGCTTTGATGGTGTTTGTTGCCGCAAAAGCCCCTTGCCGGCGCGCTTACCATTCAACCTTGTCGGGCAATATGCTGGCGTCGTTGGCGTCGTCGGCAGTGAACGTGCCCTGGCGGTATTGCACACAGAGCATCACCAGCGGCTCGCTGCCGTTGTTGCGTACCGAGCGGCGTCCGGCCGGAGCCACGCGCACCACGCTGCCCTCGCCAACGGGGAACACACGCCCGTCTACTTGGAACTCGCCCTTGCCCCCGAGGAAAAAGTATAGCTCCTCGTGCTCCCTGTGGGTGTGCAGGAAACCCGTCTCGGTGCCCGGGGCGAACGACTGCATGGAGAATTGTGCCCCGGTGGCCCCCAGGGTCGCACCGCCAAACACCTTGCCCGGTATCTTCACCTCCGGGCCGAGTTCCAACACGTAGTCGCCAAGTTCGCTCATCCTGCCCAGGTTGATGGCACAGAAATTGTCTGCTTTTGCAATAGTTTCAATCTTTTTCATGTCTGTTTGTTTTTTAGTGGTTTTGTTGTTTTGTTTGCGTTCTCTTTCAGGTTGCCCTTTGCTGTTGCCGTGGGCGTTGCCTTAGTGTTGCGCCAGCCGTCTCTTTCCTGATGGCCCATTGGTTTCGGCACCGCCCGGCCAGTCATGTGCACTGCCCCTTTCCGCCTGCAAAGTTATGCTGTTTCATGCTTGCGTGCAAGAGGTTACCCCGGCGTAACCTTGTTACCGCCACGCCATCATTGTTGGTACACAGCGGGTTGCGCCGCTGTTGTTGCCAAAACTTTATCTATTTTTCGCTTTAGCCCGACTTCTGTCCGTGGCTGTGGCTTGCCCGAGGGCGGCGTCGGTCGCCGTGGCCGGCGGCGCGCAGCGCCGCCTGGCTGCAGGGCGGGGGCGGCGGCGTCGTTGCCACGGTTGTGCCCTGCCATGGATGGCGCCGCCCCTGCTGGCTGTGCTGTGTTTCATTTGTCGCTGCGGGGTGGCTGGCAGAGGGAGTTACGGTTGGGGGTTGAAGCTGCGATCTTGTTGGTTGCCTCATCCCCATGGCCGCGCCTCCGTTGGTCGAACGGGCGACGGTCCGGGCCAGAAAAGGCTCCCGGCGAGATGCAACGGGCAGTTCGGCGAAAATAAATTGAAAAAAAATGGCTAAAAAGTTGGTTTATTGGTAAATAAGCAGTAATTTTGCACCCGCTAATCGTGGGCAAGGTGCTTGCGGTGAGCAATTTATTAATTATGTGTAAATTAAAAATTTAAAACCAAAGCAAATGATCATTGTACCAGTAAAAGAAGGCGAGAACATCGAGAAAGCCCTCAAGAAGTTTAAGAGAAAGTTTGAGAAGACAGGCGTCGTAAAAGAACTCCGTGCGCGTCAGCAGTACGACAAGCCGTCTGTCATCAAGAGGCTTAAGATGGAGCACGCCATTTACGTACAGAAGCTCAGAGCCGCAGAGGATTAAAAAAATCCTTGGAAAATTTGGTAGTTTGAATTTAATTCCGTAAATTCGTTGCCGAAACCGTAAGGTGCAGCGTTTTTATGATGATAGAACAATTTTTGGACTACTTGCGCTATGAGCGCGGATTTTCCGCACTGACGGTGCAAAACTACGGCAAAGACCTGAGGGCCTTTAAGTCGTACGTCGAAAATTTGGATAATCATCTCTCTTTGGAGTCGGCAGACTCTGACGTGATCCGTGACTGGATGGAGAGCATGATGGATAGAGGGAACACTGCTACTTCAATCTGCAGACGGTTGAGTGCATTGCGTTCCTTTTATCGTTTTGCCGTTTCCAGAGGTCTTGTCAAGTCTGACCCCGCCCGGGTGGTGAAAAACCCGAAGGTGGGGCGCCCGCTGCCGCAGTTTCTCAGGGAAGAGGAACTGGACGTGCTGTTGGACGGCGAAGGCGTGTGGGGCGACAGCTTCAAGGACGTAAGGGCGCGCACGGTGCTGGCGGTGTTCTATGAGACGGGCATCCGCCTTGCAGAGCTGATAGGCCTAGACGACGTGGATGTCGACCTGGCGGGGCTGCAGCTCCGGGTGACGGGCAAGCGCAACAAGCAGCGCCTGGTTCCGTTTGGCCCCGGGCTGGAGAAAACCATCCGCCATTATATTAATGTGCGCGACAAGAGTGTTGCCCGGGCGACGGCCGCACTGTTTGTCACCACGAAGGGGGCGAGGATGAATGCCGACCAGGTGCGCTATGAGGTGAAGAAGAACATCTCGCGCGTCTCGACACTGCATAAGCGCACGCCTCACGTGCTGCGGCACACGTTTGCCACGGCCATGATCAACCACGGCGCAGGGATAGAAAGCGTACAGAAATTGCTCGGGCACCAGAGCCTTGAAACGACCAAGGTGTATACGCATACCACGTTCGAGCAGTTGAAACGAGTTTATAACAAAGCCCTCGACAGGGCATAATCTTTAACCTTTTAAAAAATAGGAGGTAATTATGGAAGTTAAAATTCAGTCAATTCACTTTGACGCTACCGAGAAGCTTCAGGCGTTTGTTGAGAAGAAAGTCGCCAAGTTGGAAAAAACATACGAAGACATACAGAAAGTAGAGGTGCAACTGAAAGTGGTGAAGCCCGCGACAGCAAATAACAAGGAAGCAAGCCTTACTGTGACCGTTCCCGGAAGCACTTTGTTCGTCGAAAAAGTGAGCGACACTTTTGAGGAGTCAATCGACCTCGGAGTGGACTCAATGAGGGTTCAACTGCAGAAATTCAAAGAAAAATTGAGGAAATATTAAAAAAAGTCGCGAAAAGTTTTGGCGGTTGAAAAATAATGCGTATCTTTGCAGCCGTTTTCAAGCAGGTTCGAAATCTTCACGATGACGGCTGCAGAGAAACGCCTCTTTAGCTCAGTTGGCCAGAGCACGTGATTTGTAATCTCGGGGTCGTTGGTTCGAATCCGACAAGAGGCTCGACCAAGGCCGGGCAAGAGCCAGGAAGAAGCAAAAGGGAAACCAAGGGCAAAGGAGTTTGCCTGATGGGAATGAAAAAAAACAAAATAT
>ULRH01040410.1_pt1 | contig 10436 bp, 10 predicted proteins | sample 1955271 | NCBI WGS metagenome assembly ULRH01 (sample SAMEA4835677, study PRJEB28245) | human gut metagenome | biome: gut microbiome; material: fecal sample | place: Denmark | collected 2008 | reverse complement strand
ATTTGTTTACGAACAGGCGCACTACGTGGCTTCCGATAAAGCCGGCACCGCCCGTTATGATAATATTCTTCATAAGTACATTTCTTTTAAATTTCTCTATAATGCTTCTTGCTTTCCTTTTTAATCCAGGTTTTCCTCACCGGTCCGTTCCACCTCGTCTATCACTTTCAGCAGATACTGCCCGTAAGGGTTCTTCAGCATCGGTCTGGCCTCCTCGCGCAGCTGGTCTGCCGTAATCCACCCTTTGCGGTAAGCGATGCCTTCCAGGCAGGCCACTTTCAGCCCCTGGCGTTTCTCTATCACTTCGATGTAGGTGGAAGCCTCAGCCAGGGAGTCGTGCGTGCCCGTGTCCAGCCAGGCGAAACCGCGGCCCAGGGTCTGCACCTTCAATTCCCCGTCATTCAGGAAACACTGGTTCACGGTCGTGATTTCCAGTTCGCCACGTGCCGAAGGCTTGATGTTCTTGGCTGTTTCCACCACCTTGTTCGGGTAGAAATACAGTCCCGTCACCGCATAATTCGATTTCGGATGCTCCGGTTTCTCCTCGATGCTCAGGCAGTTCCCGTCCTTGTCGAACTCCGCCACGCCGTAACGTTCCGGGTCGTTCACCCAGTAACCGAATACGGTGGCTTTTCCTTCTTCTTCCGCCGTGCGTACCGCTTCCTTCAGCATGGTGCTGAATCCGTTTCCGTGGAAGATGTTGTCGCCCAATACCAGGCAGGCACAGTCATCACCGATAAACTCCTCTCCGATAAGGAAAGCCTGTGCCAGTCCGTCGGGTGAAGGCTGTTCAGCATATTCAAAACGTACTCCGAAATTGCTTCCGTCGCCCAACAGCCGTTTGAATCCCGGCAAGTCGTAAGGCGTGGAAATAATCAGGATTTCCCGGATACCCGCCAACATCAATACCGAAATAGGATAATAAATCATCGGTTTGTCAAAGATGGGAAGCAGCTGTTTGCTCACTCCCTTGGTGATAGGATACAGACGTGTACCGCTGCCACCGGCCAATACGATTCCTTTCATGATTAATAGAATAATAGATTAGTTGCTGTTTGATTACAGAATGCCTTTAAATGAACTTCTGAAACTCGGCACATGAAATCCATGTTTCTGAAAAAATGTTCTCATACTGTTTAGATGGAGAAAAGTCTTTTTACCCAACTTAGAACTACCACGCAAATGATTATGCGTCATTACCGCTTCCGGATAATAAATTACGGGTCTGTTCAGTTTCCACGAACGCAGGCAAATATCTTCATCTTCCATGTACAAGAAATAATCCAAGTCAAAGCCTCCAAGTTCTGCAAACCGGTCTCTTGATAAGAAAAAAGCCGCACCGATAGCCCAATCCACAGCTTGTGTCTTGTCATAATCCAAATTCCGGCACAAGTATTTGTCAACTTCTTTATCTGTCGCTTTGTCATTCCCTTTTGTGCGTATTCTTGCAAGCAAAATACTAAGCGAAATAAAGCCTCGCACTGAATATTGAAATGTTCCGTCTGGATTTAAAAGTTTCGGGACAATGATTCCCACGTCAGGATGGCTTTCAGCAAAATTAAACAATTTATCCAAACTACCCGCATGCATCACAATATCGGGATTGATGATTGCGATATATTTACCCGTAGAAGCGAAGACACCCTTATTATTGTTTTCACCAAACCCTAACGGTTCCGTGTTTACAATAACCTTCACTTGAGGATAATTCGCCTGAATGTATTCCACACTGCCGTCCGTCGAGCAATTATCCACGTAAACCATCTCAAAGGAAACATCAGGCTTGTTTTCGCCGTAAATCGAAGGCAATAACGATTTGAGGTATGAAAGATGGTTCATACCTACCGTAATGATAGAAACTGAAATCATAGAAAGATATCCGTATAAATAAGTTATATTGTTCTAAAGACGAGACAAAAAAGGACTTTTAAAACAGCTCATCTTAGATAACCGTAAAAATGCGGAACGCCAAATGTAGCGTGAAGAGACTTCTTCACAAAAGAGTTCTCCGATTACGTACTTGTGGTGTCAGATGTGCGGGAAAGCCTTTCCTGTTATACCTACAGATACAAGAAAATAATCAATTGATTTAGAAACTGTTTTGATTTCATCCCAAAGCACACACGAAAACGGATACATCAAGCCAAGAAAAACTTTTGGTAGAAATTCAAAACAGTTTCTATATCAATTTCGAGAATGAGCCTGAGAAACCGATGCCTTATGCAAACTGTCCGTCCCGCCTTGAATGCCGCCGCTCGCAGATTCTGACATCCGAAGAAGAAAACGTGGTGTAGATAAACGGACGCTCTATTGAAATTTTATTTCGGTTTGAAAATGGCTGCTTGAATAAATGCCCTTACAAATAGTTATTTACGAACTCTTGTGGTGTCATGACATCCATAATCGTAAAATCTGCTTGCTTGAAATCACGGATATTGATTGTTATAAAAACATCACATTGGGCAACAAGAGCACATTGATACTGAAAGCTGTCTTCCAAATCATAAAAAGCGGAATCATTGATTCCGTCACGGAAAGAAGATTTTTCCATATTAGCGACTTCCACTAAATCTAAAATTACATTCATCCCGTAACGGGTTTGAACTAATTTCTCCGGATTATGAATTCCTTTCCTTTTTAACCCTTGTTCGATAATGTATACAATAGTATATAATGAACCACCTGATACAACTCCCTCTAATTTCCCGTCTTCCAACAGATTGAAAATTTGACGGACTGCATCAAATTGCCGACGTTTTTCTATGTATTCTATAAATACATTCGTGTCGAGAAAGACTTTCATACTCCATATTTCTCTTTTACATATTCGGCACGTAAATCTGTCCCGTCTTCATGTTCAAGCATACCGCATAAAGCTTCGTGCCGATAGACTTTCGGCTTTGTCTGCGGAATTTGATGAGAAATTGATTTCTCTATAAGTTTCTTTGCATAAAGAGACAATTTCTGTTTCAATTCGTTTATATCGTAATTGCCAGTATTGGGTATTTCTATAACTACCTGCATAACTTTCTTTTTTAACTTTGCTTCTTAAGCGCAAAGATACAGTTTTTAGATAAACATAAAAATAAAGCGAGAAAATTTTTAAGGGAAATGATTCATTTGTTTTCGTAGGCATTTGTTTTCGTGTATCCTTGTACCATTTTTCAAAAAGGTTATAAGGGACGTTGTTCCTGTGGCAGAATGTCTGGATGCTCTCTCCCTTCGGGTAGGCCTCACCCTTGTAGCGGATGAAGAGCCTTTCAAAATCTTCGTTGTTGTACATTTCGCTAAACTTTTTATTTGACAGCGCGAAGGTAGGAACATCTATCTGAACGGGCAATACGTCTGTTTTGGACGCTTACCGCAAACTCGATACTTCCTATATTTAAGCACCTAATATTTGCTCGTATATTTTCACTAACCCTGCGACATGATTTTTCATAGATAACCTTTCAATATCAAAACTGTCTTTTAACATTTTCTGCATCTGTCGTATGTCTGAATTTTCATACTTCTGCAATGTTGATTTCAATGATTCTATATTCCCGGTTTTGAAGATATATCCTGTTTTTGTATCTTCCACCTGTTCACTTGCGGCACACTCGTCAGGCACGATACAGGGTATCCCGTATGATTTTGCTTCAGCAACGGCTAAGCCAAATGTTTCATACCATAGCGATGTGAAAACAAAACACTTGGCTTTCCTGAAATATTTTTCTTTTTCCGACCCTGTTACCCAACCTGTGAATATTATATTAGAATATTTCTTTTGAAGTTCATCTTTGAGATAACCGTCACCCATGACAATGCCTTTTAGCCCCAAATCCGTTATTGCCTTGCAAAAAAGTTCTGTCCCTTTTTCAGGAGATAAACGAGACATACAAACATAATATTCATTATGACTGATGTCATTAGGAATCTGTATCTTAATGTCAACAGGATCCATCAGTTTATATACTTTTGCGTGCTGTTTTATGAGTGGAATACAAACTTTATCCGTAAGTTTTGAGATGGAAATAAATGAAAGCTTTTTGTTTGACCATAAGGCTTTGTTTTGAACAATCATTCTTATTACCCTCCATAATTTCTGTGGATAACTTCTTGCATCGCAATTAGATGCCATACAGGAAACTGACATTGGTTTCAAATGGCATATATGGTTGTTTACATAATTATAAAAGCCTCCATTAGGACAGAAGCAAAAAAAATCATGCAGAGTGACTACTATATGAAAATCCGTTTCTGAGGTAGCGGCGAATATGGAAGAAGACAACGCTTTTGTCCAAGTGTGGACATGAACGACCGTTTCATTTTTATCCAACTTTGAAAGCAAGTCTAACAAAGTCGATTTCACTTGATTATCCCAAATTCCCTTAGTTATTGCGTGAAATCTGTTCGGGTCATGCAAAACATCAATTTTATCCATGCACACAACCTTTACTCCATTTTCAACTAGACGTTTCTCAATAGGTTTCACTGCACAAAACAAATATACATTATATTGAGATGACAATGCTATAGCTGTATTTATAGCGACATTGGCAGCCCCGCCTTCTATACATCCCCAATCATTCACTATTACAACATTCTTTAGCATACCCGTTTCTTATTGAAAAATTTCTTTTTTAAATGAAGAATGCCAAACCGTACTAATATGGGTTTTAGAAAGCCTTTCAAATTATCTTTTCGTGTGATGCCACTATATTGTATTATCGCTTGTCGTGGATTATTTTTTAACGCACTCATAAAAGCATCCCTTCTTGGGTTTTTCTGCGGATTATCATAAATCATATTGCCATCCAACTTCATCGCTTTATCTTGATTCACTTCTAATGAACGTATAGTGTCTATTTTTTGATAAAGCAATTGGGCTTTTTCTGTGTTTATGATAACATTACTGGTTCCTTTGTCATCATCCCATTCCTTATTAAACTGTCTGATGCTCCAACAATCATAAATCGAAAAATCTGATTGTCTTTCAATTCCTTTGAACTTACAATCGTAGCAAGACGGCCGTGAGGTGATTTCAGAAAAAAACAATCTAAGCATTATGTCAGATTCATGTCCTCGCCTATAAACCTGACCATTCTCAAACTGTATTTTCATTGTAGACGCATATCCCAAGCTTTTGTCCCTGAAACTTACATTTGTAATTTTTGACCGATGTTTGTTTTCTTGATATTTCAAATATTCTCTCCAAACCAAAGGGGAAGGGACGCCATGGCAAATAACCTCTATTGTATATAGGTTATCGTAAGGCTTTCTAAGATAATTCAAAAGCCCGCTAATTTGACATGGCACCCCAGTAAATAAAACGGTTTTACCTGACTTTAGAAATTGTTTGGCTTGCGAATAACTATCCCCAATATTACTTTGCACATATTTGCTTCCTCTAAACCTTGACAACCCCTCTACTGTCTCCGTGTAATTATGTTCAACTTCAAATGCATTATTAAACTCAGCACCAAAGACCACTCCTCCTTGCTTTATAATCCACTCAGCGATAGCTGTAAACGCACCTCCACTGGAACTTTGTTTTCTGATGCTATCAGATTTATATTGCAAAATAAAACTATCTTTCAGCGAAGTTTGTTCTCTTGGATGACTGATAGGGCAGACATTCTCGCACATACCACAATCTATGCATTTGTTTGCATCAACTTTAGGATACACAAATCCTTCTTTATCGGCAACCATTGCAATAGCGTTATGTGCACATATCGAATAGCAAGAATAGCAGCCGCAACAATCTACTTTATTTTTAATGTCAATCATGCTTCTATGCTTTCTTTTAAAAATTTAAACGATTCTGCCCTAAATGCCGTCAATCGTTTTGTAATCTCTGAGAAATCCATATCTTCTAACATATCAGGCGTAATTTGCGCATCAGAGGGGGTAAATCTATCTTTAACACCTAAATTCTGGAATAAAGATAAAATGCGAGAATTTGTTGACATTTTTGATTCTTCAAATCTTGGGAATGTAAACCAATTGCGTTCAAAGATAATAGAGAATACAGAGCCATGAAAAGAGTCTGTACATACATACTCGGCATTCGCTATCAGACTAACGAATTCTGCAGGTCCTACTCCTTCAGGTATTATGTCTCCAAATTTCCAATCTGCCTTGATAATACCGCAATTGTGAGGTAATGTTACTATTTTATAGCCGGTTCTTTCACTTAGCTTGTTAGCGAATGCTCTATGCTTTATATTCTTGCCTAAGAAATAACAAAAAATATACTTTTCTTCTATCATTCGTTGTGCTTTAACCTTATTCCATTCCTCTTTTGTCAGTAACAAGGTCGGGTCTGTCACTACAACCGCTTCTCTCCCTGTCAGTTTTTTTATTAAGTCTCTTCCGCTGTTTTCTCTGACAGAAAGGTAGTCTATGTTTTCAATGCATTTTGCCATGTGTCTTCTCTGATAAGCAGGAAGAGTGGAAACTCCAAAACTGGGAGCATAAGCTACTTTCTTAACAGAAGAAGGTATGAAACTCATATCAAAAAAATGAGCACCATAATTGAAAGGATGCCATACCTGATCACTTCCTAAGATTACCATTCTATAAGTCTCTTTCGTTCCTCTTATCAGTCTCGTCCGCCCCTTAAACAATTGTCCATAGATAAGAAAACTATTTATAAACCGTTGGAAAGCCTTGTTCTTCTTTGTTTCAAAAGCAATAAGGTCAGGCCTAAAAATACGTTTATATAACATATCCTTAGCCTTTACGCATGAATCAAAAAACAACGGCAAATATAATAATCGGATAAGCTGCCTTATGATATTTGTTTTTTGATAATTGATGATTTCATTATTTTTGTCTATCTTGCCAACTGCATATTGCAGGGCATACGATTGCAGGATACTGCCATAATTAATCGTTCTTACAGATAAAATTCCAATCTTTTTCATTTCGACAATTCATTATATACTTGCATATACTGGTCGCAAATATTCTTTATATTAAATCTTTTTACATTTTCCAATCCTTTTCGGATAAGGGATTGGCGATATACAGAGTCATTTATAACGTGCAGATAGGCTTCTCTCATGTTGTTCACGTCATCAGGGACAACGTATTCAACCGCATTGCCTGATATTTCTATTAATGGTTCAATTCTTGATGTTATAACGACTCTGCCTATAGCTTGCCCTTCAATGACAGGCATACCAAACCCTTCATAGATGGACGGGAAGTTAACGATATCACAATTATGGTATTCCTCCAAGATTTGTTCATCGGTCAACCGGTATCCGTTAGAATAATCTATGTGATAATTTTCAAGCATATCTTTAAATTCATCCGATATTTTCCCGATAATCCTCAAGTGACACGGAATATCCTTTAGAGCCATTATCGTATTCCCTAAATTCTTGTTCCAACCGGTTCCTATGTGCAATATTCTTGGCTTCTCCGCATTAAAAGCCTTCGGCACATATGTAAAAGCGGAATCTATAGGGTTGTGAATCACTTTAATATCCACACCCACATATTTCAAGATTTCTTGCTTCGTGAATTCTGATATGCAGGTAATCTTATTGGCTGCTTTTATGGGGAGATAAAGACGCAAGAGGTACTTATAATATCTTGCTATAGGATTTCTCGTGTTGTTCATGAAGTTTATATCATGAAATGTCAATACCGTATTACATTTCCAAACACCAATAGCCAATTCCGGCATACCCGTCACATGATGGATGTATCCTTTCTTCACATGACTATGAACGAACCATATATTTTTTAGAGAATGCCAAGGCATATTTCGGTACTCGGGCACTTCAAAATTCATTACATTGTTGTTTTTTGCTACAAAGTTGATTATGGGATTAAAGACTTTTGCAAAGGAGAAGCCTGCTTTAATATTCCTACTTATGAATTGTATGTTCATTCCATTTACATCCATGACACTTATTGTTATAATTTTTTTCTAATTATTCTGCTTTTATCCCTTTTCATATAGAATTTCAATTCAACAAGTTTTATGTGCAGATATTTTAGTAGGGTTTTCAAATCATGGTAAATATGCACAGGCTTTCTCTCTGCCCATGGTGTCATTTTCAGATATTTCCAATACTCTGATTTATAAGGATGTTCGCACTCGATAAACCAAGGTTTCAATGAAGCTGTATAATGAATGATACATGGATTATGTATGTATTTTTCCAATTCTTCTTTTTGTCTTTTTACCACAGAAGGCTCCAACATGAAAAAAGTCTGCATGAAATTCCATTTTAAAGAAACCTCAAGGAATTGACCATGATAAATATTATTTAATAAATCTTGATCATGATACAGTAATTTTTCAGGGCTTTTTTCTACCATATCTATTGCTTTATTCCAGAGATTTGTTTCACGCATAACGCTTAAATTATACAATCCAAAACCAGCATTATAATAGGACTCGGATAAAGGATATCCTAATCTTCTACATGCTGGGGCTATATTCCACGCTGTATCAGGAACACCTGCAATGGCTTTATTGCCTAAATCTAGGTTCCATATCTCAGCCAAATCCGCACACACAATCATGTCAACATCAAGATACAAAATCTTATTATAATCTTTAAACAAGGTTGGGATTATTAATCTATAGTAAGTCTGAAGTGGTAATTTAATCGGGCTTTTTGAATGACTGAATATGGAGAATAAAGAGGAATCAACAACTATTATTTTAATTTCTTGTTTGAACTCCTTTGCCAATAAGTTCAATTTTTCTCTATTCTCGTTATCTATTCCATCCGTCAGAATATTTACTTCGATTTTGTTATTTCTATTATTAACAAAAACAGAAGCTATCAAGGCTCCACAATGTGGAACATAATTATTATCGCAAGAACATGCAATCTTTATTTCGCTCATAATCAAAATTTATTAAATAGTAAATTCCTCCATAACTTTAATGGTTTATAAGAACCGTCACTCATTCTGAACGATTTAGGATTTGCCATCAACCAAATCTTGGAATAAAGATTTTTTCGATATACCAAATAATGATAAATATAGCGTCTTCTATCTTCATCAATTTCATTATACCAATAGTTATATAATAATTGTACAATCTTTCTTCTTGCAATATTTCTGGAAGAGAACCAATATCGTAGACTTTTTTTAATTCGTGCAAAAATGGATGAGTCATATTTTATGCCAATAGCATTGTCTGAATGAATTCGATAACCAAACAATGGTTTGTTAATATGGGTGACATTCCCTAATACAGCACAAGTCAAGAACATCCAATTATCATGACAATGCTCATCAGGAGGATATTGATTGTATTTTTCTAATGCGCTTCTATTAAAAACCATGGAACAACCTTGAAAGTCCGTTGAGAAATAGACATTGTAATTCGTATATAACGGATCAAAATCACGAAACAAACGGGAAGGTTCATCCCTTTCGTCTATAATATTGGAATTACAGGTAGTTATATTAGGTTTCTTCTTATCAAATTTATCAAGTTGTTGACATTCTGCAAATAACTTATCAGAATACCACAAATCATCTTGATCAGCGAATGCATAATAATCAAAAGCTGTATTGTCATTAGTCGCCAATCTTACCAACGCTGAAAAACTCTTCTTAAATCCTATATTTTCTCCATAAACAACCTCTATATGTGAATTTTCTGCATATTTTGAAAGAATATTTCTTGTATTATCTTTTGACCCATCATCCCTAATAAGAATACGAACATCAATATCCTTCTGATTTAATATACTATTTATTTGTTTATCTATATATTTCTCACCGTTGTAAGAAGATAATAGGACTTTAACTCTGTATTTATGCATGGTTCTTTTTAATTTTCGAATATATAAGTCCAAATATTAAGGCAAAGCAAGCACCTGAAATTGAAGTCGCTCTATAAAACATACAATTGGTACTTAATAAAATAAGTGCGGCATACAAACAATATATAATTGTGTTGCCCAAATTCATCACTTGATTTCTCTTAAACTTCCGATAAAACAGCCAACTTAATATGCCTATAATAACTACAGTAAAAAACGGCCCGAAATCTTTGTACAAATCACCGATATACGTATAAAAAACGTAACTTCTCGCCCCTATAATAGATTCTATTGCAGCCCTATCTATCTGTGTTTCATTGTAAAGAAAAGGCAGACAAACACGTCCATCTGTATATCTGTCTATATAAAACAACTCTGTATTAAAGTTGACAAAAGATTCTCCCGCATAACGCAATATCCAATCAGTTAAGTTGTAAGTGCTATCCTCACTAAAACGTCCGATTGTAATTACACCCATTATAACAACCATAAATCCCCCTATAACCAAAAATACCAAGCGGACTTTTCGATTTATCGTATCGGAAAAATAGGATTTATATAATAAGTATATAAATAATATATACAACGACAGATTAAAAGAAGTTGCACGCCCCCCCTGAGAAAAACTGACAATAGAAAGAT
>ULRH01034849.1_pt1 | contig 10452 bp, 7 predicted proteins | sample 1955271 | NCBI WGS metagenome assembly ULRH01 (sample SAMEA4835677, study PRJEB28245) | human gut metagenome | biome: gut microbiome; material: fecal sample | place: Denmark | collected 2008 | reverse complement strand
TAAATAAAATACTAAGATACTATCGTATCCTATCCGTAAAACCACAAAAAATTGGATTCATCCCGCTATGGTCTTACGGCCATGCGTACAACTTACCACCGGAGAGTACAACTTACGATTGCAAACTGACCCTGCCAAGTTGTATAATTAAAGCACCGATAGTTCGCGCAAAAGCTGGTGCAAGAGCATGAGCGCTTTTGCGAACACGCTGGGCGGTGCGCTGATTTTCGGCATGGCGGATGACGGGCAGATCGTTGGGCTGACCGAACCCGACAGCGACGCCGAGAAAATCAGCGAGATCATCAAGACGCGCATGGAGCCTATCCAATAGTACGATATACCGTGAAACTGCGCGCAGCCAGCGGTGCGGCGCGGTCACTGCGCCCGCAGGCGCGTTTCGGAGCGCAACCGCCGCACAGCGGCGGCTCTTAGCGCGGAGATAGACACGCGCCCTACATTTCTACCCGAAAAAGGGCTTTTTCGACAAACTGAAGCGGGCGAACATTTCTGTTCGCCCGCTTTTTACGGTCTATAAAACTTTTTTAGCCTTTCACGCTGCCCAATGCAACGCCCCGGACAATGTACTTGGAGAGCAGCAGATAGACGATCATAACGGGCAGAATCGCAATGGTAATCATCATATACACCTTACCCATATCGAACTTCAAAAAGTCCGCGCTGCGCAGCTGTGCAACCAGTATGGGCACCGTCTTCCACTTGGCATCGTTGATGATCAGCGCCGGGATAAAGTAGTTGTTCCACGCGCCCACAAAGCTGAATATCGCCTGCACCGCCATGGCGGGCTTCAGGATAGGCAGAATGACCGTGTTAAAGGTATGGAACTCCCCCGAGCCGTCAATGCGCGCCGCGTCAATGATGTCGCGCGGCAGGCTCGAATCCATGTACTGCTTCATGAAGAAGAACACTGTCGGTGCGGCGATGCTCGGCAGAATCAGCGGCCAGAGGGTGTTGGTCAGCTTCATCGAGTCCATCAGGTTCAAAAAGCCCAGCGCCGAAACCTGAGTCGGCATCGTCATGATGAGCAGAATAACGGTGAATGCCAGCTTGCGCAGCTTGAAGTCATACGCATAGATGGCGTAGGCCGTCAGTGCGCTGAAATAGACCGACAGCGCCGCGCAGGCGGCCGACACGATCAGGCTGTTGCGCAGACCGGTCAGGATCGGTACATTGGCATCATGGGTGGTGTTGAAGAAGTTGACGCCAAAGCTGCCGCGGGGCAGCGGGTCAAACCCCTGCTGGATGGTAAAGTTGTTGTGCGTGGCGTTGACGATCAGCACATAGAAGAAGAACAGGCAGATAAAGCAGAGGACAAACAGCACGATATAGGCCACTGCACGCTGCAGGGTCAGCATAGGGTCGTGAATTTTGCTTGCCTTTGCGGTAGTGGTGGCTGCGGTTTTGGTCTCGTTCGGCATACTGTTCACGCTCCTTCCTTAGTGATGCTTAGCGGCCGCTTTAGCTGCCTTGATGCGGGCTTTCTCAGCCTTGCGCTGCTCACGGGTCAGGCCGTCATCCTCCTGCGTGAGGGTAAAGTAGATGATGACGCAAAGCACCGCGCAGAGCAGGAACATCAGCACCGAAATAGCACCGGCTGTGCCGTAGTTTTTGCTGTACAGATGCTGGTTCAGGTACATGATAATGGTGTTGGTCGAGCCGTTCGGGTCTCCCTTGCCGTTGGTCAAAACCTGCGGCACATCAAACATCTGCAGGCCGCCGATGAGACTGGTGATCAGCGTGTAGACAAGCAACGGGCGGATCAGCGGGATCGTGATGCGCCAGAACATTGTGGTCGAGGATGCACCGTCCAGCTGGGCGGCCTCATACAGGCCGGGGTCCACACCCATGATGGCAGCCATCAGAATGATGGTCGTATTGCCGAACCACATCAGGAAGTTCATCAGCCCAACCAGACCGCGCGCTGTCCAGACATTGGAAAGCCAGCGCACCGGCTCGGCCACAATGCCGAGCTTGAGCAGGATCGAGTTGATCGGCCCTGTCTCCGCGTTTGAAAACAGGGTAAAGAACAGCATGGCGAACGCCGATGCCATGATAAGGTTGGGCATATAAATGACGGTCTTGAAGAAGCCCTGAAACCGCAGCTTCAACCGAAGATCGGTAAACCACGCCGCCAGCACCAACGATACAATGATCTGCGGGATAAACCCCATCAGCCACATGATCATGGTATTGCTGAAATACTTCGGCACCTCTTGGATCATGGCGGCATAGTTTTTCAGCCCTACAAAGTTAGGGCCGATGATCTTTAGACCGCTGCGGAAATACTCAAAGAAGGAATAGTAGATGGTCGTTGCCAGCGGCCAGAACTGGAAGATGAAAAAGGTAATAAAGAACGGCGCCAGAAATATATAGCCCCATTTGGCGTAGCTCATGCCCTTTCTCTTTGTTTTCATAGGTCTCGCCCTCCTTAGCTGTGTGGGCATTGCCCTGCTGGGGGCAGAGCCTTTCAAAATCTGATAAAAACAAAACCAGGGGCGGGCGTCTCTCCCCGCCCCTGGCATGGCGTTTGCGGTTCAGTTCGTTTTGTTCAAGGTAATACCGCATAATTCTAAGTGCCGATACGGCGAGCGAGGTGCCGCAGCCGCCGGAGCGGTGCTTAAGCCGTCAGGCGGGAATTGTGCGGTGTTGCCTTAAGGTCACACAGGTATTTATGCGGGCCATTCGACGCTTGTCAGCTCGGGATACTTAACCTTGATCTGATCCTCAAAGTTCTTCTTCGCGGTCTCAAGGTCAACCGTACCGTCAAAGTAATCCTTGAAGCAGCTCTGGAAGGTCTCGTTGCAGCCCTGATCATACGGACCGGCGTTGGACATATCAATGGTAGGTGCAACCTCTGCAAAGAGGGCAATGTGGTTCTGGCCGCCAAGGAATGCGGAGCCGAAGTTCGGGTCAGCAGCAATGGAATCCATAGCACTCTTGCAGTTGGTGTAGTCCTGCGTATCCTCGGTGATCTTGGTCATGATGTCGGCATCACAGGTCAGAGAGTACATGACATCCTTGATCGTGGGGATGTTGTCGGTGCCGGCTGCTGCGCAGATCCAGGTGCCGCCCCAGTAATACGGCTGAGGGCCCTGGCAGACTGCATAATCGCCGAAGATACCGTTGCCGACTTCCTGCTTGCCTCCCTCAGACTCAGGCGTGGCCAGAGAGTTGCCCAGCAGCGTGAAGTTGATGCCCCAAGTGGAGTAGAAGAAGCCGAAAACCTTGCCGGCAGGACCCTGATCGGCGGCCCACTGGTCACTCCACAGGCTGGTCTTGTTGTTGTAGCCGTTATCGGTGTAGGTCTTGGTCTGATCGACCCAGTTCATAATGTTGGGGTCGACCTTGACGGTCGTGCCGTCCACCCAACCGGCGGAAACATTGTTGGAGAAGGTGCGGTAGGAATCATCGTAGCCGGAGAGCATCTTGTAGCCCTTGGCAGCGGCCTTCTCAGCCACATCGTTGAACTTATCCCAATCGCTCAGCGCGGCCTGAACCTCGGTCGGGTCATCGGTGCCCAGCACATCCTTGGCGATGGAGCGGCGGTAGGCAAACAGGCCCGGGGTCGCCTGCCATGTGGTGCCCTTCTGTACGCCATCCACGGTAACGATGTCCTTGGTGTACTGGTACTGATCCTTGAGATCATCATCGGTCAGGCCGACATCCTTCTTGACATCCAGCGTATATTCGGAATCCACATATTTCAGCGCGTAGTCCGCCTCGATCAGGAAGATGTCGATCTTGTCATCGGCAGCGGCGCTGTCCTGCTTGAGCAGGGCCTCGTCCAGCTTATTCTGGTAGTTGTTGTTATCATTGGGGTTGATGGTCCACTTTACGGTGACACCGTTATCCAGCGTCGTGGTGGACTTGTCGGCGGCGATCTCCTTGACGCCGGGGTAATAGTCGTTGAAGCGGGACTGGAATTCATCGTTCCAGCACCAGATGTTCAGGACCTTGCCCTCCTCTGCGGCTGCATCGGCAGCGGGTTCTGCGGCCGTGCTGCTGGCTTCGGTAGAGGTCGAATCAGCGGCGGGGGCTGCGGACGAGCTAGCGGCGCCTCCGCCGCAGCCTGCCAGCAAGGTGGCTGCCATTGCAGTGGCGGTCAATAAACTCATTGCCTTTTTCATAATGTCTTTTCCTCCTTTTAAAAAAGAACTCATGTATGAATCAGATATTGTGACCCGCATCCTTGCGGGTTTGAACCTATGGATTGGGGACATCAACGGACTGCCCTTTCAGCAAACTGCCGGAGACCAGCTTCTGTTCCGGCAAGGCCGTGCGCGGGGATTCGATCTGCTCGATAAGCAGCTCTGCCGCGGCGCGGCCCAGCGCTTCGGTGTCCTGCCGGTAGGTGGTCAGCTGCGGGGACATGATCTGCGAAATCAGGTTGCCGTCATAGCCGGCCACCGAAATATCCCGCGGAATCAGAAGTCCTTCCTGCCGGATCGTCTGGATGCCGCCGATGGCGGAGAAGTCATCCGGGAAGAGGATCGCCGTGGGGCGCTGCGGCAATGCCAGCAGCTGACGGGTCGCAGCGGCGCAGCTTTTCGCATCTCGGTAGGTGCTCGGCACGATGTAGGCGTCCGGCACCGTGATCCCATGGGCGGCGCAGGCACGGTAGAAACCGACCAGGCGCTTCTGGGTGACTGCGCTGTGATTCTCACCGTGGATATAAGCGATTCGCTCATGCCCCAGCGCGGCAAGCTGATCCACTAACTTGTGGACACCATCGGTGTTATCGGAAAGTACGGCAGCCCGGTTGTTAAAGACATGGTCAACTGTGACGATCGGCAGGTTGCTGTTGGCCAGCTCAATGACCTCCGGGTCATCGAACTTGATGCAGGCAGCGATCACGCCGTCAACGCCGCGGTAGCGGCAATGCTCTAAATAGCTGGAGTGGCCGTGGCCAATGTTGTGGTTGATAAAGGTGATATCATAGCCTCTGCCCTCGGCGTGGCGTTTGAAGCTGTCCAGAACAGCCGCGAAGAATTCATGCGTCAGACCGCTTTGCGCCTCGTCCACGAAAAGGACGCCCAGATTATAGGTACGGTTCGTTTTTAAGGCCCGCGCTGCGGAGTTTGGCATGTAGCCAATCTGCCTTGCAGCCTCGCGTACCTTTTCTTTGGTAGCCTGACTGATATCGTTGTGACCGTTCAGCGCCTTGCTCACGGTAGCCACCGAGACCCCGCATGCCTTTGCGATGTCTTTGATGGATGCCATGATATCGCCTCCTTGCATCTTCCTTAATCGTTTTCGCATCTTCACTATACAACATGTCAACCATAAAATCAATGCCTTTTTTGCATTTTTTGTGCATTTCGATTCGATTTGGCGATTTGCAAAAAGCCAAAACACCTGTTTTGGTAATTTCGTTTGGAGTTTCGCTGAAAAAGGGACATAATTTGCGCCTTCTTCTGCCTTTTCCGACCCAGTAATGGCCTGCAAGCCTGACTGCCATCTGCTTTTGGGGTGTCCACAGCCAGAAAGTATCCTTATAAATAATAGGTAGCATCCGCTTTTCGTTACAATTTTCGGCCGCACAAATTGTGAAACCTGCCAAATCATCGTTAAATTCAGCCGCAGCCCTTGCAATTATCCGAAAAACGCGGTATTGTAAGGGTAATAACTTAATCGTTTTCGACTTGAACTGACGATTTTATCTGCTTTCCATAAGTAAGGAGAGGGTCTCTATGAAGTTCGGTCATTTTTCCGATACCGCACGCGAATATGTCATCACCACGCCGCGCACGCCACTGCCGTGGATCAACTATCTGGGCAGCGAGGCATTCTTCAGCCTTGTTTCCCACACGGCCGGTGGGTACAGCTTTTACAGGGATGCCAAGCTGCGGCGTATCACTCGCTACCGCTACAATAACGTACCTGCGGACTCTAACGGCCGGTATTACTATATTAAGGATGGCGATACCGTCTGGAATCCCGGCTGGCAGCCCACCCAGACCGAGCTGGACAGCTATGAGTGCCGCCACGGCCTCGGGTACAGCATCATTACCGGCAAAAAGAACAGTCTGACCGCGAAGCTGGAGCTGTTTGTGCCGGTAGGCGACAACTGCGAGATCGACCGTCTAGTGCTGACCAACGAGAGTGATGTACCGAAATCGTTTACTATATTCAGCTATCTGGAGTTCTGCCTCTGGAATGCTGTGGACGATTCCACCAACTTCCAGCGCAATTTCTCTACCGGCGAAGTCGAGGTCGAGGGCAGCACCATCTACCACAAGACCGAGTACCGCGAGCGCCGCAACCATTACGCATTGTTCACCGTCAACACGCCCATTGACGGCTTTGACACGAGCCGGGACGCCTTTTTAGGCGCATGGCACAGCAATGCGAATCCCGAGGTCGTGGAAAACGGCCGTTGCACCAACTCTGTTGCCCACGGCTGGGCACCCGTTGGCGTGCATCAAGTCAATGTCACCCTGCAGCCCGGCGAAAGCCGCAGCCTGATTTTTGTTTTGGGCTATATAGAAAACCCGGAGGACGAGAAGTGGGCCGCGCCCGGCGTCATCAATAAGACCCGCGCCCAGGCGATGGCTGCCCGCTATGCCACGGATGCGCAGGTCGATGCGGCACTTGCCAGGCTGCACGACCACTGGAACAACCTGCTGTCCACCTACTCGGTCAAGAGCAGCGATGAAAAGCTCGACCGCATGGTCAATACCTGGAACCAGTACCAGTGCATGGTCACCTTCAACATGAGCCGCTCTGCCAGCTATTATGAGAGCGGCACCGGCCGCGGCATGGGCTTCCGCGATTCCTGTCAGGATCTGCTCGGCTTTGTGCATCTGATCCCCGCCCGCGCGCGGGAGCGCATTCTGGACATTGCCGCCACCCAGTTCCCCGACGGCAGCGCCTACCACCAGTACCAGCCGCTGACGAAAAAGGGTAACATGGACATCGGCTCCGGCTTCAACGATGACCCGCTGTGGCTGATTGCTGCCGTGTACGCCTATCTGGGCGAGACGGGCGACTACTCGATTCTGGACGAACCGGTGGACTTTAACAACGACCACAGCCTTGCACAGCCGCTGCTTGAGCATCTGCGCCGCAGCTTCGGCTATCTGCGCACCCACAAGGGGCCGCACGGTCTGCCGCTGATTGGCCGTGCTGACTGGAACGACTGCCTGAACCTGAACTGCTTCAGCAAGGAGCCGGGCGAAAGCTTCCAGACCACCGGCCCGAGCGAGGGTCCCGTAGCCGAGAGCGTGTTCATCGCCGGTATGTATGTCAAGTACGGCAACCAGTTTGCCGAAATTCTTGACAGCACCGGCCACACCGACGAAGCTGCCGCCGTGCGCGCCGAGGTTGCAGAGATGGAACATACCGTACTGACTGCCGGTTGGGACGGCAGCTGGTTCCGCCGCGCCTACGATGCCTTTGGCCATGTGATCGGCGGTGAGGAATGCGAGGAAGGCAAGATCTTCATCGAGCCGCAGGGCATGTGCGTCATGGCGGGTATTGGTGTGGACACCGGTGAGGCCGTGACCGCTTTGCAGAGCGTGAAAGACAAGCTCGACACAAAGTACGGCATTGTGCTGCTGCAGCCCGCCTACACGAAGTACCATCTCGAACTGGGCGAAATTTCCAGCTATCCCCCGGGATACAAGGAGAACGCAGGCATCTTCTGCCACAACAACCCATGGGTCAGCTGTGCCGAGACTGTAGTCGGCCATGGTGACCGCGCGTTTGAGATCTACAAAAAGACCTGCCCGGCATACATTGAGGACATCAGTGAGATCCACCGCACCGAGCCGTATGTCTACAGCCAGATGGTGGCTGGCCGCGACGCCGCCACCTTTGGCGAAGCAAAAAACAGCTGGCTGACCGGCACGGCGGCCTGGACCTTTGTGGATGTGAGCCAGTATATCCTGGGCATCCAGCCCACGCTGGCCGGGCTGAAGATCGATCCCTGCATCCCGCACGAGATGGACGGCTTTACCCTGCGCCGTGTCTGGCGCGGGGCAACCTATGAAATCGTTGTGGAGAACCCTGACCATCTGGAAAAGGGCGTCAAAGCCATGACCGTGGACGGCAAGCCTGTAAGCGGTAACATCCTCTCCCCTGTTCCCGCCGGCTCAACCGTAGAGGTCAAGATCGTCATGGGCTGACCGCCCGCCTTTTACCGCAAAGCAGCAGCCCGCAGTGGGCTGCTGCTTTTTCTGTACGGTCTTTATACACCGGCGTGCTGCTTCACGAACCAGAAAACTCCCTTATCCTGCTGCGCGCGCAGCAGAATAAGGGAGTATTTTTTGTGTGCAGCCTGTCAGGTATGGTTATTCCGCGAGCATTTCTCTGCATCGATCGCAAGCACGACCATCAGCGCGCAGAGGGCATCTCTTAGAGGAAACAAACACATAGCGAGGGGCCATACCGTGCCTTTTCACAGATTTTTTCCGTTCGTTTTGGCCACCTTGGCGTACCAGGCAGCACTATCTTTGGGGGTTCGTTTGCCGGTTGCGTAATCGAGATAGATCAGACCAAAGCGCTCGTTATAGCCCTCGCTCCACTCAAAATTATCCAGCAGTGACCAGTGGAAATAGCCGCGCACATCCACGCCACTGCCAATCGCGCGGCGCAGCGCCAGAAGATAGCGGTGGGTGAAGTCAATGCGCGCAGGGTCATGCACCTTGCCGTCCAGATGGATGCTGTCGGTGCAGGAAAGGCCGTTCTCGGTGATGTAGATGGGCAGACCGTACCGCTCCCAGATAAAGCGTGTCCCCCACTCCATCGACTCCGGGGTGATGGGCCAGCCGATGGCTGTGCGCGGATGTCCTGCGGCCCGGGGGCAGAATTCCGGCTTGCCGTTTGCCCCGGCGCGCACCATGACGGAGTTGTAGATGTTCATCCCGATGAAATCCAGCCTGCCCAGCGGCAGAGCGTCCAGCTGCTCCTGCGGGATGGCATCCACCACACGCTGGGCCTGACCGCCCGCGATCACAGGCCAGCCGCGCCCGCACAGCGGATCAAGTGCCGGGGCATAGGTGAAGGTCCAGTCTCCGTCCGCCAGCGCAAAGGTTGCCTCGCGGGCCGCCGCAATATCGGCAGGGTCGTCTGTTGCCGGGGTGCAGATGCGCCCTGTCGGGGCCATGCCGACCCGGGCATCGGGGTCAGCCCTGCGGATTGCATCGGCCGCAAGGCAGTGGGCGTAGATCGTGTTGTGCCACGCTGTAAACACCGAGCCGTCATCCAGACGGAAACCGGGTGCGTGTACACCGCTGCTGTAGCCCAGCCCCACGCTGCACTGCGGCTCATTGAGGGTAAAATAGTACCGCACCCGCCCCTTAAAGTGTGCGGCCACCGCGGCGGCGTACCCGGCGAAGGCTTTTGCCGTATCGGCATTCAGCCAGCCGCCCTTGTCCTGCAGGGCTTGCGGCAGATCCCAGTGGTAGAGCGTGACATAAGGCTCGATCCCTGCCGCAAGCAGCGCATCGACCAGCCGGTCATACCAGGCAAGACCTGCCGGGTTGACTGCCCCCGTGCCCTGCGGGAAGATGCGCGGCCAGGCAATCGAGAACCGGTACGCCTTCAGGTGCATCTCTTTCAGCAGTGCAATATCCTCTGCCCAGCGGTGATAGCTGTCGCAGGCGATGTCCCCTGTATCACCGTTCTTTGTTTTGCCCGGCGTATGGCTGAAGGTATCCCAGATGGACAGTCCCCTGCCATCCTCATGCACTGCGCCCTCGACCTGATAGGCTGCGGTTGCCGCGCCCCAGACGAAATTTTCCGGAAATGACATCGTGTATTCCTCCGTTCTTTCTGTCGTTTTCTTTTTTCGCATAAACACCAAAAAAGGTGCAGCGCAAGCGCACTGCACCTCCGTAAGTATTATTTTACCCTTTTACGCTGCCGAGCGCAATGCCGCGGACAATGTACTTGGAAAGAATCAGATAGACTAACACGGCTCTCTGAAAACGCCATGACTATATTCTTTTTTTTTCTTGCCATTTAAGAAGGTGCGTTACCCCGTTCCCGGAAAAAAGAGCATCGCCGTGATGACCACGCGCGTGGAGGAAGGGGAATAATAGCAGCACTTTGGAAAGTGAATCAGAACGGATTCACTTTTTCGAGTCAAGATTTTTGGATGAATCAGAAGTGATTCACTCTGAAATATATACGAATTTGTATTGGTGTCCAGTTTGATTGCTCACGCCTTGGGAGAGAATATGTTTTGCTAGCATAGCATGTGGTCATCTACATGCACATTTCTGGGGTGTACCCCAGACCCCCTCGCTGCTCTTGTGTGACGATAGTGACGCTTGTGACGCTGTTTTGAGGATATTCCTATACCATATCCCAGATTCTGCGTCATTAGCGTAATCTGCGTCATTCTGATTTTGTGTTTCTCGTACCCTGTACTCTGCACCTTGTCCCCGGACGGCTGCACCGCCCATGTTCCTGACTTCCCCAAAGTTACCG
>ULRH01011095.1_pt1 | contig 10467 bp, 7 predicted proteins | sample 1955271 | NCBI WGS metagenome assembly ULRH01 (sample SAMEA4835677, study PRJEB28245) | human gut metagenome | biome: gut microbiome; material: fecal sample | place: Denmark | collected 2008 | reverse complement strand
TGTTTTTCGGTTCAAATACTTTATCGAAATACTTCGCCATGTTATAGGTAAATTGATTTGGCTGTACTCCCTCAATGTGTGCCGCCTCAAGCAACTCAGATGCCGTTCCCTGCCAGTTTCCCACACTTTCGATGTACTCCACCGCTTTCCACAAGTAATCCGGCACAGCCTTGATCTCTCGTTCCTCTGCGGTTTCTTCATCTTCCAACGTCCAGACGCAGTGTTCCTCACGCAAATGCAGCGTCCTGTCGTCCATGTCGCGCCCGGTGAGCAAAATGTCAGCAGTCTGGCTCATTCGCTTGCGCTGCATGACCCAGCTGGTATCTGCCACACCCATAAGACCTGTGGAGCCGGAAATCTGATCAAATGGGTCGGATGCGCTCTGTTTGCGCAGGTGATGGATCAGCAAAATGCAGATGCCATACTTATCCGCAAGCTTTTTCAATGCACCGGCCTCCTTGTAGTCGTTTGCATACATTCCACCGTTTCCATCGCTTACACGCACTTTTTGAAGCGTATCGATAACAATTAGACCAACATCGTGATATGTATGGACAAGCGCCTCGACTTGTTCTTCCAACCCCTGCCCAATGCTCGGACATTCCGTTTGGAGAATCAGCCGTTCCGGGGCATCACCACCGTCGATCAGCTGGAAGATGCGACTTTGCAGACGGTTAAATGTATCTTCCAACGAGAAATAAACCACGGTGCGTGGCTCTATTTCTTGATTCCAGACAGGATTGCCCTGCGCAATCTGCAAACACAGCCACAAGGTCAGCCAGCTTTTGCCCGCCTTGCTGGGGCCTGCGAACAGCGCCAATCCGGCTGGGAGTAGACCGGGGATAATCCACTTTACAGGTGGCAGCGGCGTAGAGAGGAGTTCTTCTGCGGTGATTGATTTCGGAAGTTTCGTAAAAGTCATTTGCATCATCCTTTCTTGTTTGGTGTACATCTATTATCTCATAGTATCGTAATTTTGTGTGTAGTAAGTTTTACTCTCCAGTGTTAAGTTGTACGGCTCACGCCGCCCCACAGCCCCACAAACGCGCCAAACGGCGGTTTTGCGGGTGATGTCGCGTCCGTGTGCGATGCGGAGCTGCCGCCCCACACGGGGCTTGTTTGGGCGAAATGTAGGAGTGAATCAGATTTGATTCACTTTTACGCCTCATCCTCTGAATAGTGAATCAGATTTGATTCATTACAACAAAAATGATAAATCATTTTGCATGGGCGGCCCACGCGCAAGTAAACAAAGTTTACTTGCAAATAGAATTTTCAAAGTAATAAACCGTCACGCAGCGGTTCTTGGGTAACTTCATGGATTTCATATGGAAACCTCCTTACTTGTTTTTTACATCATATCTGTTGTATTGATAATACACCACCGCAGTATTTCTGTCAACGATTTTACATATATGTTATCAAATTGTTGATTTTTCTTTCCAATGTGGTATAATGACAGCATAAAATTGCTAAAGAGGTCATCCCATGAAAATCGGAGAAAAAATCAAACGAATCCGCCTGCACCGCCACATGAAGCAGCGCGAGTTAGGCGAACTGGTTGGCTTTACCGATGGTGCCGCCAACCGTATTGCACAATATGAATCCGGGTTTCGCGTTCCGAAAGAGGATATGGTAAAAAAAATAGCAGCGGCACTCCAAGTCGAGGAGTGCGCGCTGCTGGAGCCGGATACCGGCAATTTGGAAGGTATTATGGAAACACTGTTTTGGTTGGATGAGGATATGCCGGATGTTCTCAGATGCTCATTGACCATGCCTTTGGACAAACGTCCAGCTGAGATAGGCAGTGCTACAGTGCCTGTCATTCAGACAAACGCAAAAACTGTTCCGTTCAACACACAGCCAACCATGCTTTGGTCTGAGAACGACTTACTGAATTGCCTACTTAACACCTACGCCGTAATGCAGTACAGATATCATACGGGCAAAATCACCCATGAAAAGTATTTTGAGTGGAAACTGCAATGGTCTTTTGGCTCAACGATTACACATTCTTCTCCCCTGTCTGCAGATATCGAGGCACTGCTTCAATCCGAAGCGGAAGAATAAGATTTCATTTTCGCGCCGTCGTTAAATAGTTTTAAGGCGACAACCCGCCTATAATAGATTTCATCATCAAAGTTTGCTCATCGTCCAAAATACCGCATACATCCATAAGTAGTTCCCGTTGACGTACCGTCAACCATCGCTGTTGCAAGCGGCTCGAATCCAGAATGAACACACCGCCACCCGCTCCCATCTTTGTATAAATTGGATATTCCAATTCTAATACCCGAATATCATTTCGGATGGTATGTGAGCTTACGGAAAATTCAAAAGCGAGATTACCAATGGTATCATTCTGCCGCTCATACAAAACCGTAATCAACCGCCTGCGACGCTCATAAAGTGAAATCTTTTCACCATTATTTATAGCTGTCAGGAACATCCTCCATTTTTACATAATTTCGCATAGCATCTTCCATGCTCATGCCGTTTGCCACGGCGTCGCGGCGGCAGGCGTTGACGGCCTGGATCTCCTTCATCTTCTCGCCGGTCAGGCTGTAGCCCTTCATGGCGATGAGCGTGGCCGCCCAGGCGACCATCGGGATGACGCAGAACAGGACGATGACGACCACGTTCATGCCGGGGGTGTAGGGGTCATACTGGGTGGGCAGGCTCTCGAGACCGATGAAGCTGACAGCCACGCCGACAACCGTTGCGGACAGGCTGGAAACCAGCTTGTCAACCAGGCTGAACAGCGTCCCCATAATGCCGGGGATATACTTGCCGGACTGATACGTTTCGTAGTCAGAGCAGTCGGCAACCATCGGGATGGGCATATCGGCGGTGGCGTAGTACGCGCCGTAGCCGATGCCGAACAGCAGGATAAACAGGACCGTGTACAGGTTGATAGACAGTCCGCCCTCACCCAGCAGGCTCAGGCTGAAGGCTGCGCTGTCCTGCTTCCAGAGCAGCAGCAGGACGAACACGCCGACATAGCACACCAGCGCCACGCTGACATAGCGCATCAGGCTGGCCTTCTGGCCCTTCTTTTGGCTCGTGCGGACGGTCAGCAGGAAGAAGGGGACACTAAAGACGTAACCCAGCACCATCATCGGCAGGTACAGCCCATCATAGTTGCCCATCATGCAACCGTACAGCATACACAGCACGGTGGTGTTGGTGGCGATGGAAAGCGCCAGCTTGCAGCCCGCACCGGCAACCATCAGGCGCTGCATGGGCTTGTTCTCTTTGATGATCTGAACGTACTCGGAAACTTTCAGCTTCTCGATCTTTTCGCCGCCGATGCCGAAGTACTTGGGCTGGTCCTTCTCCCAGATGCCGACGACCGCCAGCAGGGTGAGCAGGATAGAAATAACGATGCCGACAGGCGCCAGCATACGGAAGAACCCGGCAGAGCCGTAGCCGCCCTCATAATTTTTGGCGAGAATGGGGGCGAAGAACTGCATCGCGCCCATACCCAGCAAAGAACCGACGGTGTTAAAAATCGTGAACAGCGGGCGCTGCTTGGGGTCGTTGGTCAGAACGGTCTGCCCGGAACGGGTGCAGCTGGTCTGGAAGGTGTAGCCGATGACCCACACTGCGTACAGCGCCACAAACATGGCGTAGCGCGCCCACATCATCGTGTCGGGAATGAGCGGGGTCAGGCAGTACAGCGCCAGAATGCTGACGGCCATGATGAGGTTGCCGATGACCATGAACGGGCGGAACTTGCCGAACTTGCCGTTGGTGCGGTCCATCAGCGCACCGATGATGGGGTCGGTGACGGCGTCAAACAGACGCATACCCGTGACCATAACGGAGGCAAAGATCATAGACAAAGCCAGAACCTTGCTGCCGAAGGTCGCAATATAAGACAGCACCAGAACGTAATACACGTTCGTGGCACCGTTGTTCAGCGGGAACAAGACCAGCTGATAAGTTTTGGCGCGGTTGACCGCGTTGCCGTTTTTGGTTTCATTCATAAGCAATTACTCCTGATTGCACAAAAATATAAGGAAATCAGCCCGCCCACCGCAGGACATATCTGTTGCGGCAGATAGCCTATGATGAACGAGCCGATTTCACAAGGAGAAAAAAACAAGGAATTAGAGAATGGCTAAAAATGTATTTTCCGTCTACCCTGCTTTTGCCGATTCCGACATAGCAGGTACGGCTTGCACAGCGCCCCGTTTATATATTACAGCGTACGGTGTCGCTTTTAGGCATACCGTAATCAGTCATACTGCGGGTATATGTGCCACTATTTGCATATAAAAGATTTTCCTTCTAGTTTGTGCTGTCGTTGACCATCATGTATACGTTGACCTTAAACACACCGTCTGTCAGTGAGGTTTCTACATCGCCGTTGTATTTTTCTGCTATGGCGCGGATACTTTTTAATCCAAAGCCGTGGTACCCATATTCTGTGGTTTTTGTTGTGATGGGCAGTCCGTTCTCATAGGTCAGGCTTTTATTTCCACAATAATTCATTGCATCTATAAAAACCATCTCACCTCTTTGTTCAATTGTCAGGCTGATCACACGTTTTTCCGCAGGCTCTATATTCTCTACGGCTTCAACGGCATTTTCCAAAATATTGCCAAAAAGTGAGTAAATGTCCATCGTATCCATAAAACGCAGCGCTTTTCCGTCACCCATACAGGTAATGGAAATTTTCTTTGCCAGTGCCTGGCGGCATTTTTCGTTTAATATAATATCCAATACATCCAAACCGGTGTGGTATGTAGTATCGTATACCTGCAGAAGTTCCTGCATGGATTCGATTTCTTTTTCCGGCAAGCGTGTTTGCAGTGCGGTTAATTTGTGCTTTAAGTCGTGATATTTCAGGTTCATCAGCTCCGAATTTTCACAGCTGCTTTCGTACTGGCGCTTTTCTTCTGTACGGATTCGTTGCAAAACGGCATATTCGCTTTTCAGCCGAATAAACCGACAGAGGAAGAATTGAATAAACAGTGCCAAAAGATTGCATGTTATAGCATACAAGGCAATACTGATGGTCAGATACGGATTTTCACTTTGGGCTCCGTAGCCCCCCATGCGGGAAAAACGTGTAATGCCAATGCACACCAATACAATTACAATCGATATCACTGTAAGGCAGACATCGTAGTTCTCGTAAAACTTAATGTGAGAGGTATGAATAAAATAAAACACAACCGCATACAAAAACAGACAGACGACCGCCGCCATATATCGATTCCAGGTTCCCATGCCCGGTAACAGGGAAATCAACCGGCTGAGATGATGCCCAATATGCTGTATTGCGACACCGGAAATACAGGCTGACAAAACAGACAAAAGGGTTCCTTTACAGCACACGTACATCCCTATAACAGAAACCAAAATCGTAAACAGCATCTGTACAAAAACAATGGCTGCGACCTGCTGGCTGATGCTTTTCGGATAACAGCCGTAGCCCACTGCCAATGAAACCGCAGTGGTTACAAGCAGCCTCACAAAAAAACAACGTCTTTTCGGGTAAATATGTAAAAACACCCATTCAGCCAATAGGATTTCAACGATATAATCGAACCGAATCAGAATGTCCATCTCTCCGCCTCCTTACTCAATCAGGCCGCCCAAATATCGGGCATACGCCTGCTTGAATTTTCCGAATTGAGTCCTAGCTATCGGCAATTCCTCACCGTCTACCAGGCAGGTGCTTTTGCGGATTTGCTCTACATAACGCAGATTTACAAGGCACCCTCTGTCACAACGGAAAAAAGCAGGATCATTCAATTTCTTTTCCGCTGCATTCAGGGTGATGTATTCCGCAAAGGTTCCTTCTTTGGAGTGGTAAATAACATAATGTCCGTCTACCGTTAAATACCGCAGCATTCGTATATGAAGGCTGATAATTTCACCCTCTGCACATACGCAGAACATATCATCGGGTCGGATTGCGACCCGGTCCAAAATGCGTGTCATTTTAAGCAAAAAGGAATAGTTGTCCACGGGCTTTACGATAAAATCCAGTGCATCTACTTCATACCCCTTCACAGCCATCTGCGCCATGCGGGTAACGAAAACCAACACAACGGTTTTATCAATTTTTCTAAGCTGATGCGCTGCTTCTATACCGTTTGCACCGGAAAGAAACTCCACATCCATAAAGACGATGTCATAATTCGGCTCGTATTTCACCAGGAATTGATCACCCGAGTCAAACTCGCTGATACTGAAGGATACATCCTTTTGCGCCGCGACAAAATCCAGCCCGGCACTAATTTTGGCGCGATCCTGCGCATCGTCGTCTACCACAGCCACCCGCAACATAGGGCTTCCCTCCCTTTTTTGCTCAGTATATCATACATGCCGCACATGTTTCAATACAGCAGCAAGCCGTAAGAGTCAGCGCAGTATCGCGCTGACTCCGCGGCCTGTTGCGGTTTTTACTGCTTATTTCTGTGCTTTTTTAACTGTTTTCCTTTCCTCCTGGATCAACGCGTACAGCGTCCAAATCAGCGAGGCAGCAAACAGCAGACTCAGCACGATATCCGCTGTGTACAGAGCCTTTTGCCACCAGGGGGTCAGGCTTACGACACGGGTATTGGAGGAGATACCGTTCATCGCGCTGGACCATACGGTCTGATAGCAAATGCGCTTAGCAGACTGGCGCATGGCCCATGCCATGGCACTGTAACCGGTTTTGAATTTGTCGAAGTGTCCTTGGGTCGCAGGCGTAGAACCATCCGGCAGATCACTACCGCCAACCAAGGTGCCGTAAACCTGCTCATAGTAGGGGTCAATATTTTGGCTGCCGTCCATATCCTGATAAGCATCCGTGATAACAAAGCCCTTCATGCCGCATTCACCACGCAGGAAGTCGGTTGCCAAAGCCGGGCAAGCTGCCGCACTCTGCACACCAAAGCGGCTGAAAGAAGCCATGGTGTTGAAGGCTCCGCCCTCTTCGATGGGAATTTCGAAGGCACGCAGGTACAACTCACGAATTGCCTGTTCCGGTGCCCAAACACCCACACCGTGACGGTTGTTTTCCTGATCGTTCAGCGCGCAGTGCTTATTGTAGACATGAACGCCCTTTTCCTCAATGCCGGCGCATTCCGCGGCACCGATCATACCGGTAAGGGTTCCGCACTCGCTAAAATACTCGCAGCTACGTCCGGTATACGGGGAGCGATGCAGGTTCAGACCGATGCCGTACAGACCGGAACAGCCGGCCCACAGACCATCCTCGCCAATCATATTGCCGACTTCCTTTGCCAACTGCTTATTGAAGGTAGCTGCCAAAATACCGTTTGCCGGGAAGCCGGTCATTTTACGCAGTGCATTAGAATCCACATCATCGGTAAAGGTGCCGTCATTTTTGATATGACCAGCTTCTTTTTCAATGCGGTAGGCAATGCCCTGGTTAGAAAGATATCCATTGCGGAAGGCCCAGCCACCAAAGCCGTTGGGACCGTTTTCATCGCTGGTTTCCGGTTTGGCAACACTTTCAACAGCTTCCGTCATATGCCAGCCGTTAGACACCAGCTTTACGGTGTCATCCCAAGTAAGCTGATCCATAAAGGTATCCCACACAGGATCAAAGTAACTGATTTCGTTGCCGTCCTCGTCATAGCGCATGTCGATCAGCATCAGACCCGCATTTTCTCCGTAGGTAGGATAGGTGCCATCGTCCTTGGGGATGGGCTGCTTGAACTGTGCGGGTACACCGGCCGTGTTATTGTATTCACCGCTGCCTTCGGGAACCTGGGCAAAGATTTCTTTTGCCATTTGTTCCGTCATCAGCAGTGTTTGATGACCGTTGGCCATATCCAGGGAAACAGCATTCCAGTTGTCACGGCTGTAATACTCCGTATGGTTGTCACCGCGTCCCTCATAGAGGTTGATGTCTGCAAAGTCAAACAAGTTCGTCACCAGCTGGTTGCTGCTGCCATCGATCATGGAAACCGCATCCGAATAGGCATACTTATCCTTGTTAAAGGACAAGCCGAACTTTGCTACTTTGGTTGCATCTCCGGGATTTCCGGTCATTTTGCTGGTGTCAACAGAAACGCCATTCTGCGCTTTTGCTGCCAACACATTGTTGACCGCGTCGTGGGCGCTGCCACCTACAGCTACATAGTAGTCACCGTCCATCAACACATAGCCTTTGGCGTTGTAGGCATCGTACGAGGTAAAGTATTTTTCATCCAGCGTGATCGTCACGTTTTGGCTCTGACCCGGTGCCAATGTATCCGTTTTCTCAAAGCCGACCAGCTCAACCGAAGGAACCTGTACCCCATTTTGCTGCGCATACTGACCATACGGCTTAGAAACATACACAGGAACAGAATATTTGCCAGAGTAGGTATCGGACACATTGGTTACCGTTGCGGTAACCACATAATTGCGGTCGTCGGATTTTTCAACCTTCACATCGGAAAGGTCAAAATCTGCATACGAAAGCCCGTAGCCAAAGGGCCGCGCCACGACCTCGTCATAATTGTATTCGCCTACATTTGCTGTGCCCAGGACATAGTCCTCGTAACGGGTTTCCGTGTAGCGGTACCCCATGTACATACCTTCCTGGTATACAACATAGGAAGAAAGAGTAATGTCGCTGGTAGAATATCCACCGTTCTTTTCGGGATCGGTCTCCGTTTTAGGCTTTTCCGTAGAAATGCCGTACTCGCCCGCATTTTCATAGACCCAGCTGCCGAAGTTTGCATTTACAGGGTTTTTGGCGTTATCAACCCACATCGTATCCGGCAGACGACCCGACGGAGAAACCTCGCCAGTCAGCAGCTTGCCGGTGGCCTCATTGCCGACACCCAGCGCACCAACCCACAAGGCAGCATCGATATCCGGGTCGTTCAGGAAATCGCCCTCAATCATGCTGGAATAGTTAATCAGCACAATAATGCGGGAAATTTCACCGGCAGCCTTTTTCTCTTTCAGACCCTGAAGAACGGACCATTCATTGGCATTCAAGCCTAGGTAATCCTTGCCCAGGCCGTCATGATTGTCAATGCCGTCTTCGGTAATGCCCAAAAGGTCATAGCCTTCGCCGCCGACACGGCCTACCACAAAAATAGCGGCATCGCCATATTGTGCCAGCGAGTCGCCCGCGGCAGCATCTACAACCGACCAGGGAGCTTCATTGATCAGCAACCGCGAGGTGCTGTAAGAGCCTGCATTGCTGCGCTTGTACTGTGCCCAATCCTCGGAAGTATACTGCTTTGTCAGAACCGGGTTGATTTCCAGCCCCGCATCCTGCAGAGATTTGCAAAAATCCGTTGCTTCGCTGGTAGAAATATTACCGGAGCCGGTACCGCCATATACAGGGTCGTATGCCGTTACGCCCAGCAGACTAACCTTGCTGCCTTTGCTCAACGGCAGAGCACCGTTTTCATTCTTCAGCAGCACAGCGCCTTCTTCCAAAACCTCTGTTGCCTTAGAATGACCGGCATTGATAAGATCGGTCAGATTATCAAAATTGCTCTTGTAATATTCGGAATCCTGATTCGTATCCCCGGTCTCTACAACATCAAAGGTTTTTACATTCAGCACACTGCTGATGGCCGTTGCATTTTCGTTGCAAATCACGGTAGCTGTGACCATAACGCCGGACAGCAGCATACTGGTTACGGTCAGGATTTTTCTTGCAATCTTTTGTTTCATCAGTTTTCCTCCTTTGGGCACGAGCAAGGCAAAAATACGCAGACTATGCTTAAAACCAGCGCAATGCCAAACATAACGGCGTTGACAAAGAACTCAGGCGGAAAGCCGGAAAACTGAATACCGGTAACTACAGAGGATACAAAAAAATAGATGTGGTAAATATAAAAGAGTAAACCCAAGAAGTTTCCTACCAGAAGTGCCGATGGTGCAAAGCGTTCGTGATTTGTAAACAGCAACACCAAGCCCAACAGCACGCCCCCTGTCATACACAGCAGGGCTTCGCGAGCCATGAAGCGTGTGCTTGCATAGATCGCAGCATACACGATCATGGTGATTACCGAGACTCCGGAGCAAATCAGTGTTCCATAAAATGCACGGGATCTGTTTTTAAGTTGTTTTATCATCCGTTTTTCTCCCTTCAAGAACGCGGGAAGCGGCAGTGCGCCCTCCTTTCTACCATATCGCATGATACTTGCCAACATGACCGCGTTTATTTTGTCTATATTGTAGCATTTCGGATAATGTATTCTGTTTTTTAGCGCGAAATCCCGTTTTTTAGCGCGAATTGCAGGATTTTTAGAATTCAAGTTACCACCACTTTATCTCGCATACTTTTCCCGAATCGTTGACCACCATTTGACCACTACTGTGCAGTTACCTTGTAAAATGCCAGAAAAGCCTGTTGTGACAACCAACAATGGGCTTTTTCTGGTTTTGGGAGCAGTTGGGCAGAACCAACAAAATTTACGCTTTATCGTCGGTCTATACTGCCTTGTCGTAGTTCTCCGACCCGGAAGGCCAGAGGTTCGAATCCTC
>ULRH01037566.1_pt1 | contig 10519 bp, 8 predicted proteins | sample 1955271 | NCBI WGS metagenome assembly ULRH01 (sample SAMEA4835677, study PRJEB28245) | human gut metagenome | biome: gut microbiome; material: fecal sample | place: Denmark | collected 2008 | reverse complement strand
CATCTTCCTATCCGCCGCAGTGCGATCCTCGCGGAGCGTTTTTTACTTTATAGGAAACGAGCAGTTCCTATAAAGTAAAAAACCGGCTCCATGCAAATGCATGAAACCGGTTTATAAAAATCACCGAAATTTATATTCGATTATTTATTGTCTGGTGTATGCCACTCCCAGTCACGAACCTCTTCCAGATCCTGACCGTACTCAGCGATGTACTGCTTGTGCTCTACAAGCTTGTCGTTCATCTTCTGGATCAGGTAAGAACCACGGTTTGCAAGCTGTGGCAGATGCATGATCGCATCCTTTACGAGATTGAAACGGTCAATCTCGTTCTGAACTCTCATATCAAATGGAGTTGTAATGGTACCTTCCTCCTGATAACCATGAACAGATACGTTCTGGTTGTCACGGCGATAGGTCAGCTCGTGAATCAGCGTTGGATAACCATGGAATGCAAAGATCACTGGCTTATCTGTTGTGAAGATTGCATTGTACTCGCTGTCACTCAGTCCATGAGGATGCTTATGATTAGACTCCAGCTTGAACAGATCGACTACGTTTACCACGCGGATCTTCAGCTCCGGAAGCTCATCACGAAGGATGGTAACGGCAGCCATTGTCTCCAGTGTCGGTGTATCACCGCAGCATGCCATAACGAGATCCGGCTCCTGGCCCTCATCGTTACTAGCCCACTCCCAGATACCAACACCCTGGGTACAATGCTTTACAGCCTGCTCCATATTGAGCCACTGATAACTTGGATGCTTTGATGCAACGATCGCATTGACATAATTCTTACTCTTTACGCAGTGATCGAAGCAGGATAACAGACAGTTGGTATCCGGTGGCAGATACATACGAACAACGTCTGCTTTCTTGTTGGCAATATGATCAAGGAATCCCGGATCCTGATGTGTAAATCCGTTATGATCCTGCTGCCATACATTGGATGTCAGGATGAAGTTCAGAGAAGCGATCGGGCGTCTCCATGTAAGCTGATTGCAGACCTTCAGCCATTTTGCGTGCTGTGCAGCCATGGAATCTACGACACGGATAAATGCCTCATAGCTTGCAAAGAAGCCGTGGCGTCCTGTCAGCAGATAACCTTCCAGCCATCCCTCACACATATGCTCGCTGAGCATACCATCCATAATACGTCCGTTTCTTGCCAGACAGTCATCAGAGTCAAGAAGCTCTGCATTCCAGTCTCTGTTCTCTGCCTCAAATACCTTGTACAGACGGTTTGACATACTCTCATCCGGGCCGAAGATACGGAAGTTCTGATTTTCTTTATTTAATACGAAGATATCGCGGATATATCCACCAAGCTCGATCATATCCTGAGCCTTTGTCTTACCCGGATCTACCTCAATGCCATACTCACGGAAGTCCGGAAGTCTTAAATCCTTCATCAGAAGACCACCGTTTGCATGTGGGTTTGCTCCCATTCTTGCATCTCCCTTTGGTGCCAGCTCAGCCAGCTCAGGGATCAGAGTACCCTTCTCATCGAAAAGCTCCTCCGGACGATAGCTCTCAAGCCATGACTTCAGAAGTGGCAGATGCTCTTCCGGCTTCTCCATTGTGATCGGTACCTGATGTGCACGGAAAGATCCCTCGATCTGCTGTCCGTCTACAACCTTAGGACCCGTCCATCCCTTTGGTGTACGAAGAACGATCATTGGCCACTTTGGACGCTCCGGATCATTGTTCTTACGTGCATTCTCCTGGATTGCCTTGATCTTCTCAACAGCCTGATCCATAGCCTCAGCCATAAGCTTATGCATTGTCATTGGGTCATCACCCTCAACAAAGATCGGCTCCCAGCCGCAACCTACGAAGTAGCTCTCGATCTCCTCATGAGAGATACGGGAGAAGATTGTCGGGTTACTGATCTTGTATCCGTTCAGGTTCAGAACAGGCAGAACAGCACCGTCTGTGATCGGATTCAGGAATTTATTGGACTGCCAAGAGGTAGCCAGAGGACCTGTCTCAGCCTCACCATCACCAACGATTACTGTGGCGATGAGATCCGGGTTATCAAATACAGCACCAAATGCATGTGCGATGGAATAACCAAGCTCACCACCCTCGTTGATGGAACCTGGTGTCTCCGGTGCACAGTGGCTAGGCACACCACAAGGGAATGAGAACTGCTTGAACATCTTCTTCATACCCTCTTCGTCCTGGCTGATATTTGGATAGATCTCACTGTAAGATCCCTCCAGATATGTGTTGGCGATCATAAAGTTTCCGCCATGTCCCGGACCGGATAAAAGGATCATATCGAGATCGTAACGCTTGATAACACGGTTACAGTGTACATATACGAAATTCTGTCCCGGGACGGTTCCCCAGTGACCTACGATTTTCTTTTTAATATGATCCATGGTTAATGGCTCTTTCATCAGCGGATTATCCAGCAGATAAAGCTGTCCGGCAGACAGATAATTGGCAGCACGCCAATATGCATCGATCTTGTCCAGCATCTCCTGAGATAATGGCTGTTTCTCAAGACAAGTATTTTCTGACATTTGTTACCTCCCTAAATCATTTGTTTTTTTCCGTCCGCTAGTTTACCATATTTCGCCTGTGATTACAAGGAAAAAAGGCATCTCAAAACGTAGAACTTTCACGCTTTGAAACGCCTTTTTATGGCATATTTGCTAAAGTTTTCTCATTTGTTATCCTTAATGCTCATACCATCCGACGATTCCCGGTATCAGATTGATATTGATCTGCTTTACCTCCTGATACTCCTCCATGCCATGGACACCAAGCTCCCTGCCGATACCACTCATCTTATAGCCGCCCCAAGGTGCCTCATTGAAGGTTGGATTGTAGCAGTTGATCCATGTGATTCCGGCACGGATCTCATTGATCACACGGTGGGCTCTGGTAATATCTGAGGTAAATACCGCACCCGCCAGGCCATAGATTCGTTCCATATATTTTATTGACGTCCTTAATATCAAAAAGAGGCCATTCGAAATTCGAACAGCCCCTTTGCTTGCGAATAATATACTACAATAAAACCAACACTTCAATGCCACATTTTCCCCATTTTTCTACTTCTTTCAGGTAATCATCTACTCCTGTTCCTTCACTAATTTAAACATTTGTACCCTGTTGCGGATACCTAATTTGCGGTAAATATTTAAAATGTGCTTCTTCAGAGTATTCACCGTGATAGATAACTGGTCACAGATCTGCGCATTCTCCATCCCCTGCAGCAAAAGCCCCAGGATCGTCTGCTCCCGCTTCGTCAGGTTATACTTTCTGACCGCCTCCGTCATGGTCAGCTTCTCCTGTGCTGTCATCTGATGAGTCCTTTCCTGATAAAGCCGGTACGCCATATGATCCTTGAGCATGTCCATCAGAAAAACATCTTCGTAGGTAAAGTCCTCCTTGCCGATGGTGCGGTATAATGTCACTACACCTAAGAAGGACTTATTCCTGCCAAAAATCATCTGCATGGCATAATGCCAGTTATTTGGCTGGTAAACCCTCCTGTAATACTCCGTATTGACTCTTTTTTCATCCGATATAATATCTGTCTCCCGGTAAACCATGCTGCGGCCGCTGAACATAATCCCCCTGCTGTAATCAATACTTTCATAAATATCCGACAGATCCTCATCACAATTAAAATAAACCGGCCGTTCCAACCGCTCTATCTCCTTTGCCGATACAAGATAAAAATCAGCACTGTCAAAGTCAATCACCGTCTTGATCTGTTCCAGAAACTGTCTGCGCATCTCGTCAAAATCATTTGTCGTATAGATCTTATAAATAATACTGTTGAGTACAAGCCAGTCATTTGTTTCAAAATTTTTCATTGGCTGCCACCTCCCAAAAATTCAGAAAATAAAAAGTACGCAAAGAAGCGGACACATCTTTGCGTACTTAATTTAAACTATGTAATTACGTATGAAGTATAACACAAACAAGGTACTTGTCAAGTGTTATTTACTAAGAATTCTGTCCAGAAGTCCTGTAGACTGCAGGAACAGGATCACCATGATCACCGGCATAACAAATTTGATCATCACAATATAAAGCTGCTTTCTGGAGAATTTACCATTGGGATGCTCCATCTCCTCAATAATCCACTGTGGCTTCACAAGCCATCCAACCAGGATCGTAGAGAAGATCGTAATAAACGGCATCAGGAAGCTGTTACTGATATAATCCATAATATCTAAAAGCTGTCCTGTGGTTCCGTTTGGAAGCGGAATCTCCAGATAAAAGAGACTGTAGCCCAAAGCGATCACAGCGGTTGCCGCCAGATAGATCACACCTAACACCAGTGTCGTTTTCTTCCGCCCTGTATGAAAGATCTCCATACAATTTGCAGTAATCGACTCAAGCACGGAAATACATGAAGTCAGTGCCGCAAATGCTGCCAGCAGGAAAAATACCAGACCGATCACTCTTCCGGCAATCCCCATGGCATAAAACGTCTTAGGAAGTGCCACAAACATCAGGCTTGGTCCTGCAGACATACCATCCATACCGGAAAATACATAGATTGCCGGTATGATCATAACACCTGCCAGAAATGCAACAGCCGTGTCCACAACCTCAATCTGGGCAACAGACTTGTTCAGATCCACATCCTTCTTTACATAGGAGCCATACGTGATCATAATGCCCATCGACACACTCAGAGAAAAGAACAGCTGACTCATCGCATCCAGTGTGACCTGTAGAAATCTTGAAACCGTCAGGCCCGACACATCGGGTATAATATATACCTTCAAGCCATCCAGACCTGTCCGTACTACTCCATCTGCTCCCTTTGATTTTAATGTCAGAGAGAATATTGCAATACACACTACCATAATAAGCAGCACCGGCATAATAAACTTACTGCAGCGCTCAATACCGCCCTCTACGCCATTGTAAACGATCAAAGCCGTTACCAGCATAAAGATCAACCCAAACCATACCGAAGAGGTATTCGTAATAAAGCTTGTAAAATAAGAATCCTTCGCTGCATCCCCACTGGCTCCGGTGAGAAATACGATAAAATACTTCAGGATCCAGCCACCGATGACCGCATAATATGTCATGATGAGCACCGGTACCATAAAGGTCAGAAATCCCAGCTTTTTCCAACCGGGACGCATGCTCTCATATGCCCTAATGGCACTCTGTCCCGTCTTACGTCCAATGGAAATATCCGTTGTCAACAAGGTAAAACCGAAAGTAAGCACAAGCACCAGGTAAATGATCAGAAATAATCCACCACCGTCTCTTGCTACCAGATAAGGGAAACGCCACAGATTTCCTACACCTACAGCACTTCCTGCTGCTGCCAGAACAAATCCGATCTGGCCACTAAAACTACTTTTCTTTTTCAATTTTTCTGCTCCTTTTACATTATTTCCGTTAAAAACTGATAAAACCCATTGTACCATATCCCCAAAAGAGAATCAACGAATATCCATTACAAACATTTTTATGTACAAACATTTTTTATCATAAAACAGGGCAGAAGACAATCCATTCACAGATCGTCTTCTGCCCGATTTCAACGCCTTCCGCTCATTACAATAAAATCCCGGTATTTACTTTGATTCCATACTGACTACAGTAAAATCCAGACCTTCGATCACATCCCGTATTACGGAATCATCCATCACTTGGTAAATGGATACGACCGCTGTCTTTTTGTTCAGATTAACCTTTGCCACGACTCCGTCCAGTTCATCCAGATGCTTCTCAATCCTGTTTTTACAGTTCTGGCAATGCATTCCTTCGATATGCACAGTAATCTCCCGCAGCTTCGGTCCGTCGATTTTCTTTTTCACCGGTTTTTCCTTCGGACCGCCACAGCAATCTCCTTCCCCTTTCATATGCTTCCAGGTACTGGTGATTGCCGGAATCAGTACTATGATCAGAATGACAACGATTAAAAGTGTTTGTGCATTCATGACATCATCCCCTTTAATCTTTGCATTATTTTTTTACAGATTTCTTTTTGTTGGACATACATGAGCGTGTACAGGATCCTGCTGATGGGCATCCAATACAATGTACGCCTCTTTTCTTCTCTTTGTGAATGTACCAGACCGCAGAACCCACGATCACAACCAAGAGTACAATTAAAATAATGTTAGCAAGCATACCTGACATAACTCATCATCCCTTTCTGATCATTAATCCAGCTGATACTCCGTATCAATGGCTCTGTTCGCCCTCTGGATCAGATATACGATAACTGCTGCAAAAATACATACTGCGATCAGACCACCAACAAATCCTGCTCCAAGAGCACCTGTTGTGATCAGTGTACCGATCTGGTATACCAGAAAACCAACGGTAAATCCGGTTGCCAGCTGGAGACAGATACCTGCAAACAGCCACTTACCACTCTGCATCTCAGAGTTCATCGCACCAAGTGCTGCGAAACAAGGTGGTGTATAAAGGTTGAACATCAGGTATGCAAGAGCTGCTACCTTTGTGATACCCATAGCCATTGCTACCTTGTTACCACTACCTACCAGTGCAAGCTCATCTGTATCGATAAAATTGGTCAGTGCATAAACAGTTGCAAGTGTACCTACTACGTTCTCCTTAGCGATAAATCCTGTGATGGATGCTGCTGCAAGCTGCCATGCTGCGATACCGACAACAGGGATAAGAAGTGTTGCGAACGGTCCGGCAATGCCTGCAAGGATAGAAGTACTCTCTGCGCCCTCTGCAACAACCTGCAGCTTCCAGTTGAAAGACTGCATGATCTGAACAACGGTATTACATACAAGAATTACAGTACCGGCTTTCTTAATATAAGCTTTACCACGGTTTAACATAGATAAACATCCAATTTTAAGACTAGGTACTTTATACTCAGGAAGCTCGATAATGAAGAATGACTTTCTGTATTTCATACCGGTAACAGCCTTTACCAGAAGAGCTCCTAAGAGGATCAAAAGAATTCCTACAAAATACATTAAAGGTCCTACCCATTTAGAATGCGGGAAGAATGCACCGGTAAACAGTGCAATAACAGGAAGCTTAGCACCACAAGGCATAAAGGTTGCTAACATCGCTGTGGTTCTACGCTCTCTCTCGTTACGAATGGTACGGCATGCCATAATGGCCGGGATACCACAGCCGGTACCGATGATCATTGGGATAACGGATTTACCGGAAAGACCTACTCTCTTAAAGATCGGGTCAAGAACGACAGTTGCACGAGCCATGTATCCACAATCCTCAAGAAGAGCGATCAGGAAGTACATAACCATTACAAGTGGAAGGAAACCAACTACGGCACCTACACCACCAATGATACCATCAACGAGTAACGCATACAAGAACGGGTTTGCATTCTCAAGAAGTCCGCCAACCCAGTTCTGGAATGTCTCGATCCATCCTACAAGGATATCTGCCAGCCATGTACCAAGTGTTGACTGTGATATGTAGAATACCAGAAACATAATTGCTGCAAAAATGATAAGTCCGGATACCGGATTTGTCAAAACTGCATCGATCTTATCTCCGACATTCTTCTCTTTTGTAAGAACCTTACGATTCTCAACCTGCTTTACGATTGCATTTACAAACTCGAAACGCTTGCGGTCAGCAGCTTCTACTTCCTTCTTATCATGAAGATTAATGTCACCCTGTACATATGGTGCTTTCTGTCCGGCTCCTTCCAGATCAGCAGCCGTCTGGATCACTTCCTTCAGACCAGTGTCTGTTGTAGATGTCGTCTTGATTACAGGACAGCCAAGCTTCTCAGACAATGTCTTCTCATCAATCTTATTGCCCTTTTTCTCATTAATATCGCTCTTATTCAATGCAACAACAACCGGAACTCCCAACTCCAGAAGCTGTGTTGTAAAGAATAAGCTACGGCTTAAGTTTGTTGCATCTACGATATTGACGATCGCATCCGGATGCTCATTTTTTACATAACCACTTGTAATACTCTCCTCAGAGGTAAATGGTGACATAGAATATGCACCTGGAAGATCGACTGCGATCAGCTCCTTAGAACCATTGTAGTGATCTTTTTTGACCGGATACTCTTTCTTGTCTACAGTAACACCAGCCCAGTTACCGATTTTTTCATTTCTTCCCGTTAATGCGTTGTACATAGTGGTCTTACCACTATTGGGATTACCGGTTAACGCAATTCTCATAAAGAAACCTCCTTAATCAAACTATGTGTTATAGTTTTTAATTGTATGATTATATTAAAATAGCTTTCGCTAGATCAATATCAATGTTGTAGCGTCCGTCCTTAATCGACACAACGCAGTTGTTCTTTTTGCGCGATACAACCGTGATCGGCTCGCCACTGTAGCATCCCAGTGAAAATAAGAATGATTTCATTTCCTCATCACTGGTTGAAATATCCCTGATAATGTACTCTGTTCCCAAAACTGCTTCATCAAGACTCATAAATAAATCCTCTCTTTACTTTGTAATATATAACTATGCTTATTCTCCACTACCTCGAATTAGTAGTATCTATTGTGTATCAGTCTGCACTCTCTTTAGTTAGAATTCTCTAACCACCAAATAATCTAATACAAAATGCCCTCTTTGTCAATAAGTTTTAGAAAGATTCTCAATAAAAGTTCTCTCTGGCACCACATATAGCAGTAAAAAAGGGAAAAACCGGCAATCCGGATGGAACTATATATTTATAAGTAATATTCCATCTGAATTGCCGGTTTTCTAATACGGCTGTACTATTTCTTCTGTCCCAGTATCACCTGAATCAGAGCTTTGTCTAACATCAATGTCCGGTTCCACGGATTTAATATAATCCCCTGTATTTCCTCTGTCTGTACTGCCTGGGTAAATAACTGTCCCATATCTGTCAGAAAAGTTGACTTTACACTGTCACTGCCCTTCAGCTCCTCCTCAAAGCTTGAAAATACGGTCCACCAGCTCTGTCCATTCTCCGTCCGGACTGCCTGAATCCGAAGCTGGTCATCCCCTTTCGGCGGTTCCACCGCAATGATGAACTGACCGCCTTCCCGCATTCTCTGACGTATTACTGTCAGGGTGTGCGCCAGACGCTCCGGAGAAGCCTCCTGCTGCAAGCCTGCAATGGCAGCCTCGATCCGCTCATTTCCCTGAAGTCCCGGATCTGTCTCCTGATTTCTTTGATTTCTTTGATTCCCTTGATTTTTCTGATCGGTCATATTTTCCTCGTTGTTTAATCTCCTTTTTAAGTTATTACATTTATTAGTTTACCACAAGATTGGTGATCCAGACACCTTTTTTCACCAGAATATGTCCAGCCACCACCTTGACCAGATCCGCAGACTGCACCAGTGCGTATACCGCCAGCACCGGAAGTGCCGTATAACTGCACAATGCAAACGCAAGACTGACGGATACCACCCAGGTAAACACGCTGTCAAACAAAAAGGTGATCACTGTCTTTCCACCGGAACGAAGGGTAAAATAAAAAACATTCAAAACTCCCTGTATTGGAAAGAATACTGCTGTGATAATAATAAACCACTGTCCTAAGTGACGTACCTCCTCTGTGGTATCGTACAATGATGGAAACACCATGGAGCAGGCTGCCAGGATCACCGTAAGGATCAGACAGAGACCTGCCGTAAACCATTGAAGCTTTCCTGCCGAACGTTTCGCCTTCTCAAACTCAGAGGCACCAAGATGCTGTCCAATAATGATCCCAACTGCATTGCCCATGGCAACAAACACAACATTTAAAAGGTTACATATCGCATTGGAGATATTGAGTCCGGCGATCACCTGCAATCCCTTCATCGAATAACACTGTGTCAGTGCCGCCATGCCTCCCGCCCATAAAAATTCATTTAAAAAAATAGGAAATCCCTTCATGATCATAATCTTTGCCTCATGCAGTGGAAGCAGGATAGTCGAATAAATTCCCCGCAAAAATTCATATCTCCGAATACTTGCATGCGTCCAGACCACAACGACCAGCATCTCTACAAAACGTGCCATAACGGTTGCGATTGCTGCTCCCTGCACCTCCAGCCTTGGAAAGCCAAATTTACCATAGATCAGCAGGTAATTAAATATGATATCCACAAATACTGATACAATCCCCGCTACCATCGGCTTCATACTCTCTCCCATCTCCCGCAGACTTCCTGCATAAATCTGGGTAAATGCAAAGGGGATCAACCCAAACAACATAATATGAAGATAGTCCCTTCCCTGCTCCAACGTACCTGCCGCATCCATCCCCTGGGATGAACCATGGAGATACAAACCGATCAACTGTTCTCCACCGGCGACAAAAACTGTCATCCCCACCAGAACAATAACCGCTGTGATCCACAACTTCAAACGAAACACATTCTGAAAGCCTTTTTTGTTGCCCTGTCCGAAATACTGTGCTCCATAGATTCCCGGACCGGAAAGTCCACCGAAAACGGCCAGAAAAAACACAAAGATCAGCTGTCCCACGATAGAAACAGCCGTCAAGCTCTCTGTGCCAAGACTTCCCACCATCAGATTATCCACAAGACTCACCGCATTGGTAATACCGTTCTGG
>ULRH01038746.1_pt1 | contig 10558 bp, 10 predicted proteins | sample 1955271 | NCBI WGS metagenome assembly ULRH01 (sample SAMEA4835677, study PRJEB28245) | human gut metagenome | biome: gut microbiome; material: fecal sample | place: Denmark | collected 2008 | reverse complement strand
CCGCACCGGTGCCGGTGCCGCCGCCCATACCGGCGGTGATGAAGACCATCTGCGAACCCTTGAGGGCATTTGCGATCTCGTCCTTGCTTTCTTCCGCGGCGCGCTGGCCGATCTCGGGGTCTGCACCTGCACCGCGGCCCTTGGTCAGCTTGGAGCCCAGCTGCACCTTGGTGGCAGCATGGTTCTTGGCCAGAGCCTGCTGGTCGGTGTTCATTGCGATGAATTCGACGCCCTGCAGGCCGTCACTCACCATGCGGTTGACGGCGTTGCCGCCGCCGCCGCCCACGCCGATCACCTTGATCGTCGTAACGTTTTCGTCCATTTCTTCGTCGAGCATCAGTGCCATAACTTTGTCCTCCATCGGATTTTATCGCAGAACTGCGCAGTGCGCAGAGTTTCTCTTACTACACTTATATAACTGTATCGTATCATCTTTTGGCCCTGATTGCAAGTCAAAATTGGTTTTTTGAAGGTGTTTTTTTCGTTTCTCACGCCCCGGGCCGCATTTCCCGTGTTATTTGAGCGCCCAGCTGCCCCAGCTTGCGCGCAAAATCGGCATAGCCCCGGTCAATGAAACCGGTTTCGCGCACCCGGCTCGTGCCCTCTGCCGCCAGCGCCGCGATCACAAGCGCTGCCCCGCCCCGCAGGTCCGGCGCGCGCACCTCGGCGGCCGAAAGGCGCCGTGCCGGGGCGATGTGCAGGGTGCGCCCGGCCGTTTCCACCCGCCCGCCAAAGGCCGCAAAGCCCTCGGCGCAGGCGAACCGCCGCTCAAAGATCACGTCTTCGATGCTGCTTTCACTCCTTGCCGTCAGCATTGCCGCTGCCAGCAGCGGGGCCGCATCGGTGGCCAGTGCCGGGTACACCCCGGTGAATACTTTTCCCACGCCGTGCAGCGCCCCAAAGCGGGAAATGACTGCAGTTTCCGGCCCGCATTCCACACTGCACCCCATTTGTGCCAGAATTTCCAGCAGCGGCGCATAGGTGGCGGGTGCACAGCCGGTCAGTTCCACCCGCCCGCCTGCCGCCGCGCAGGCGCAGGCGTAGGTAGACGCCACGATGCGGTCCGCCATGGGTGCAAAGGTGCAGCCTGCAAGGGTACGCCGCCCTTCCACCCGGATGGTGCTGGTGCCCGCGCCCCGGATGCTGGCCCCGCAGCGGCAGAGAAACGCTGCCAGGTCGGCGATCTCCGGCTCCCGCGCGGCCCCGCGCAGGGTGGTGCTGCCCTGGGCCGTGGCCGCCGCCAGCAGCAGTGTCTCGGTAGCGCCCACGCTGGGGAAGCGCAGGGTGATGTCCGCTCCCCGCAAGCCGGAGGGCGCGGTAAGGATCAGCCGTTCGCCCTCCTCCCGGCACTGCGCGCCCAACGCTTTCAGCCCGGAAAGGTGCAGGTCCACCGGCCTTGCCCCAATACGGCAGCCGCCTGGCAGCACCGTCTCGGCCCGGCCCAGCCGCGCCAGCAGCGGCGCACAGAACAAAATGGAGGCCCGCATCTGCGCCGCAGCCTTCGCGTCCAACCTGCAGGTTGTGGGCGCGCGCTCCACCAGCACATCCCCGCCCTGCCGGCAGGCCGCGCCGGCTGCCCCGCGCAGCAGCCGCAGACTGGTGTCCACATCGGCCAGCGGCGGCACGTTCCGCAGCCGCACCGGTCCGCTGCACAAAATGGTGGCTGCCAGCAGCGGCAGCACGCTGTTTTTCGCCGCCGGGATGCGCACCGTGCCGCTCAGCGGCCGCCCGCCCGTGATGATGAAGTCTCCTGCCATGCAAATGCCCCCGTTCCGCAAAAGATACCTCATGCTATGCGGAGCGGGGGCGTTTTGTCCGTCGGGCGGGCAGAATGCGCGTTTTTATTTGTCCGATCATTTGTCCTGTTTTTCTCCCGTTTTCCCGCCGTTTCGGTGGAAAGGAGTGGGTTTTTATGTCTCCCCGCGGGAGACGGAAAGCACGATGCCCATTTCTCCCAGCAGCATCATCAGGCTGGTGCCGCCGGAGGAGAAAAACGGCAGGCTGATGCCGGTGTTCGGGATGGTGTTCGTCACCACAGCCATGTTCAGCACGGCCTGCAAAGCCACCTGCACCACAAAGCCCACCACCAGCAGGGCCCCGAAGCGGTCCGGCGCGTGGGCCGCCAGCGTGATGCCCCGCCACAGCAGCAGGGCAAACAATACGATCACCGCACAGGCCCCGACGAAGCCCAGTTCCTCGCACAAAATGGAAAAGATGAAGTCGTTCTGCGGCTCGGGCACAAACAGGTGCTTCTGGCGGCTGTTGCCAAGGCCCAGCCCTGCCGCGCCGCCGCTGCCGATGGCGTACAGGCTCTGAATGGTCTGGTGCCCATCGCCCAGCGGGTCGGCGAAGGGGTCCAGCCAGGAGCTGAGGCGGCTGGCCGCGTAGGGCACAAGGTCCGGCATGATGACAATGGCCGCCCCGATGGCAGCGGCCCCGCCCACGCCCGCCAGCACGAACCACCGCAGCCCGGTGCCGCCCACGAACATGAGCACGGCCCCGATGCCTAAAATGAGCAGCGTGCCGGAAAGGTGGGGCTCCAGCAGCATCAGCACTGCCACCACCCCCAGCACCAGCACAAAGGGCACCACCCCCACCGCAAAGCTGCCCATGCGGTCATGGTTCAGCGAGATGATGTGAGAAAACACCAGCACCACCGCAAATTTTGCGATCTCGCTGGGCTGCAGGGTGCCAAGGCCCGGCAGCACCAGCCAGCGTTTACAGCCGTTATACTCCGGCATGAACAGCACGATCACCAGCAGCACCAGCGAAAGGGCCAGCAGCGGCCAGGCCAGTTTATGGTACACATGGTAGTCCACCCGGCTGGCCACCCACATAGCAAAAATGCCCAGCGCCGCATACAGCACCTGCGGCCGGGCGTAGGCAAAGGCATCGCCGCGCCGGTAGAGTGCCACCGCACTGCTGGCGCTGCACAGCATCACCAGCCCAAAGCCCACCAGCGTGAGCACCAGCACCAGAAAGGGCAGGTCCATGGCGGGCAGCACACGCAGCGGCAGGCGGCGCTTCGGGCGAGTGGGCAGCGCGTGGGCAGCCCGTTGCAGTTCCATCCCCATCACCTCCGTTCCTTTATTGTACGCAGGCGGCGGGACGGTTAGTCATACGCCCGACCCGCCGGCGCATACACTGTCCGTGATATCATAAGGAGGTGCCGCCCATGCCGAAGCCGGAACCAACGCCCCGTCCCCTGCGCACCCTGCCGGAGCGGGCCTTCCGCGCCCGGGCACGGCTGGTGGCCGCGCTGATGTGCTGTGTCTGCTTTGCGGGGCTGGCCGCGCGGCTTTTGTATCTGCAGCTGTTTTCCGGCGGCTGGTACACCGACCGCGCCCTCGGCCAGCAGTTGCGGGACACCGTGGTCCCCGCCGACCGGGGCCGCATCTACAGTGCCGACGGCGTGCTGCTGGCGGCCAACAGCAGCTGCTGGACCCTGCGGGCCTCGCCCCGCGAGATGCCCGCCGACAAGCTGGAGCCGGCGGCCAAGGGCCTTGCGGAGATACTGGAACTGGATGAAGCAAAGCTGCTGGAAAAATTCAGCGACCGCGCTTCCAACGACTGTCTTTTGCGCTACCGGGTGGAGCGGGACACCGCCGACGCCGTGCGGGACTTCTGCGAAGCCAACGGCATCACCGGCATCCGCATCAATCAGGACTCCAAACGCTGGTACCCGCAGGGGGAATTTCTGGCGTCGGTGCTGGGCTTCACCAATGTGGACAACGCCGGGGTGAGCGGGCTGGAGCTGAAGTATAATGATGTGCTCACCGGCGACAACGGCGTGGTGCTGACGGCGGTGAATGCCTGGGGCTATACGCTGGAACAGAGCTACGAGACCGAGAAAGTGCCGCTGGAAGGCAGCGGCCTGCGGCTGACCATCGACGCCAACATCCAGCACTACCTTGAGAATGCGCTGGATTATGCCGTGAAGGAGCACCATGTCTCCGCCCGGGCCGTGGGCATCGTGATGGACGTGAACACCGGCGCGGTGCTGGCCATGTCCACCACGCCCGCCTACGACCCGAACGAGCCCCGGGTCATCTACGACAGCGCCGCCCGCAGCGCGGTGGATGCCCTGACCGGCGACGCACGGGCTGCCGCTTTGCAGCTGGCCCAGCAGACCCAGTGGCGCAACAAAGCCGTCAGCGACCTGTACGAGCCGGGCAGCGTGTTCAAGCTCATCACCTGCGCCGCCGCGCTGGACACCGGGGCCGTGAGCAAGCATTCCACCTTCTACTGCGGTGAGTCCATCTCGGTGGCGGGCACCCGGTTCCACTGCGCCAACCGCAAGCGCCACGGCAGTCAGACCGTGACCCAGGCGCTGGAAAACTCCTGCAACCAGAGCTTCATCCAGATCGGCGCGCGGCTGGGCAAGGAGGCCTTCTGCGATTACTTTGCGGCCTTCGGCCTGCGGGAGCCCACCGGCATCGACCTGCCCGCCGAGCCGAAAAAGAGTCTGTACTACACCGCCGACCGCATGGGCCCGATGGAACTGGCGTCCTGCTCCTTCGGGCAGAGCAGCAAAATTTCCTATCTGGAAATGGCCGCTGCCGTGTGCGCTGTGGTGAATGGCGGCAGGCTGATGCAGCCCTACCTCGTCAGCGACATCTTGAACCCGGACGGCACAACGTTGCAGCACATCGACCCGGTGTGCAAACGGCAGGTGATCAAAGCCGAGACCTCGGCCACTATGCGGGAGATGATGGAGGCCGTGGTGCTCTACGGCGGCGGGCGCAACGCACAGATCGCAGGCTACCGGGTAGGCGGCAAGAGCGGCACCAGCCAGAAGCTGGACAGTGCCGACGAAAAAGCCCGCATCGCCAGCTTTGTGGCAGTGGCTCCCATCGACGACCCGCAGTTTCTGTGTCTCGTCTGTCTGGATGAACCCCATAGCTGGACGACAGCCGGCGGCAGCCTTTCGGCCCCGGTGTGCGCCGAGGTGCTGGAACAGACGCTGGTGTACAAGGGCATTCCCCGCGCTGCCATGGAGGAAAGTGCCGACTCAGCCCAGACCCTTGCCGATCTGCCCGCCGACGGCGATAGTTTTAACGGGGTGTAGCCATGAAAAAAAAAAAAGACCGCCGAAGCGGTCTCAAATGCCCATAATATCATGAAAAAGCGGAGCCAACTCTTGAGTTGACCCCGCTTGATTGCTTCGCCCGGTCAATTTTTATTTTACCGATGTGTCAGAACCGTCACACATCATCTTCACTCGGTCACGTTTTATTTTACCGACGAGTCAGAACCGTCACTCGTCATCTTCAGCGAAGATGGAAAAGTCGAAACTTTTCTCATATACAGTATATCACAGCGCTCATTAAAATGCATCGTCTTTTTGTTCAATTCTGGTGCGGCTGGTCGCGGAAAACGATCTCGCCGGTGGCGCTGTCCATGGACTCTACAATGGCAAGGCTCTCCAGCTGGATGCCCTTGCTGCGGATCAGCTCGCCGCCCTGCTGGAAGCCCTTTTCCACCGCGATACCGATGCCTTCCACGGTGGCACCGGCTTCCTTTGCCAGGTCCAGCAGGCCCATCAGGGCGCAGCCGTTGGCCAGGAAGTCGTCGATGATGAGGATGTGGTCCTCCGGGGTGAGGAACTTTTTGGAGACGATGACGTTGTAGATCTTTTTATGGGTGAAGGACTGGATCTTGGTCTCGTAGTTGTTGTAGTCCAGGTTGATGCTCATGGATTTTTTGGCAAACACCACCGGCACGTTGAACTCGCTGGCTACGATAGCGGCAATGCCGATGCCGCTGGCCTCGATGGTGAGCACCTTGTTGATGGGCTTGCCCGCAAACAGGCGCTTCCATTCCTTTGCCATCTCGCGGAACAGCGGGACGTCCATCTGGTGGTTGATAAAACTATCGACCTTCAGCACATTGCCCTCGCGCACAATGCCGTCTTTGCGGATACGATCTTCCAGCATCTTCATAATGAACCAGTTCCTCCAACCTATTCTTTTTTCCATCTGCAATGGTGAACACTGCTGCATTTTATTTCACCTAGTATACCGGAACGCGGCCGTTTTTACAAGAGGCTTTCTTGCCAAATCCGACAAAAATTGCACCGTTGTTTCAGGCACTCGGCCAAAATGCGGCCCTCTGTTCAAAAGTGCTGAAACTTGCGGCGGGCGGCGCACAATTTTGCATTTTTCGGCTCTTGTACTTTCTGCAAAATCGAGTATACTGAAGATAATTATAGATGTTCCGGCCGGATCTGTGCCCCGGCCGACGGGAGAGGGAGAGCTGTTATGAAAACAGGACTTGTGCTGGAAGGCGGCGCCATGCGCGGCATGTTCACTGCGGGTGTTCTGGATGTGCTGATGGAGCACGGCATCGTGCTGGACGGTGCCATTGGTGTGTCGGCCGGTGCGGTGTTCGGCTGCAATTATAAGTCGCACCAGATCGGCCGCACCATCCGCTACAACACCGAATACTGCCAGGATAAGCGCTATGCCAGCTTCGGCAACCTGCTGCGTACCGGCAACCTGTACAGCGAGCAGTTCTGCTACCACACCGTGCCGGAAAAGCTGGACCCCTTCGACGCAAAGACCTTTGCAGAGAATCCTATGGATTTCTTCGTGGTCTGCACCGATGTGCGCACCGGTGACCCCATCTACCACAAGTGCCGCACCGGCGACGCCGAGGACATCCAGTGGATGCAGGCTTCGGCGTCCATGCCGCTGGCGGCCAGGATCGTGAAGATCGGCCACTACCAGCTGCTGGACGGCGGCATCGCGGACTCCATCCCGGTGCGGTTCTTTGAGTCCATCGGCTACAAGCGCAACCTCATCGTGCTGACCCAGCCCAAGGGCTTTGTGAAAAAGAAGAACAAGATGCTGCCCGCCATCCGGGCGCGCTACCTGCGCTACCCCGCCTTCGTGGAGGCCGTGGCCGACCGCCACGAGCGCTACAACGAAACGCTGGAGCACATCTCCATGCTGGAGCAGACCGGCCAGGCCTATGTCATCCGCCCGCCCATCCCGCTGGAGATCGGCTCCATGGAGCGCGACCCCGCCCAGCTGCGCCGCGTCTACGAGACCGGCCGCGCGGTGGCGGAAATTCAGGTGGACAAGATCGCGGCCTTCGTGACGGAATCCAAGGCACTGAACGAAGCATGATAACAGGAAACGGCCCGGCCGGAGTTTTTGCGCTCCGTGCCGGGCCGTTTTGTCATGTTTTCGCGCATGCCTCCTGCCGGTATTCCAGCGGCGGCGGCCGGTCGCCTTTTTAAAAGCGGCCGCAACCTTTCCGGCATTGCGGTAGCCCACCTTGGCCGCGATCTCGGCCACGCTGCCGCCGCTGCGGCGTATTCCATGCGGCCCTCGCGGCAGTAGTCCACCGCAAACAGCCGCTGCCGGGTGGAAAAGCCGGAATCAAAGGACGCCATGTGGAAATCGTTGAAGCTCAGCGCCACGCCGGGGAACAGCTCGTAGGTGGTCATGGTGCCCTCGCCGGTCTCATTGCGGAACTGCCACACGCTCGCGTCGCCGGTCTGGGTCAGCAGCACTGCGCCCTGCCGGTGGAACTCCGGTTCATAGGGCATCAGCGGCCTCCGTTTCTGCGGGCGGCTGGGCCGGTGCGGCCCCGCGGCTGCTCTTGTAGGCTTCGCCCCAGGTCCACATGGCGTCCAAAATCGGCTTCAGACTGTACCCCAGCTCGGTGAGGGTGTATTCCACCCGGGGCGGCACCTCGGCATAGACCTTGCGGGTGAGCAGGCCGCTGGCCTCCATCTCGCGCAGCTGGGCCGTGAGCACCTTCTGGGTGACGTGCCCGATGGATTTTTTCAGCTCGCCGAAGCGCTTCGTGCCCTGCAGCAGGTCCCGCAGGATCAACACCTTCCACTTGTCGCTGATCAGCGTCAGGGTCGTCTCCACCGGGCAGGCGGGCAGCTCCTGCATCCTTTCTTGTTCCATAGTTCCCTCCAATGGTATCCTTTTGGTAACTACCGCACAATATTGTGCTTACTTTACGAAATGGCTCTACAGCGCTATTATAGTGTCAGCGAGTGAAAAACGCAACCGCTAACAACCACTTTTTCTCATCTGGAGGTAATTTTCCCATGAACAAGGTCGTAGAATTTCTGAACGCAAATCCGGTGCAGTATCTGGCCACCGTCGGCCGCGACGGCAAAGCCAAGTGCCGCCCCTTCATGTTTGCCGGTGAGCTGGACGGCAAGCTGTGGTTCTGCACCAACAACCAGAAGGAGGTCTACAAGGACCTGCAGGCCAACCCGAACATCGAGATCTCCGTCTCCAGCCCGGAGTACGCCTGGCTGCGCCTGCACGGCAAGGCTGTGTTTGAGAGCAACATGGCTGCCAAGGAGATGTGCATCGCGAACCCCATCGTGAAAAGCCAGTACGGCGAGGCCACGAACCCCATCTTCGAGGTGTTCTACCTGGACGACGCCCACGGCGTGATCGCCGATTTCTCCGGCAACCCGCCGTATGAGTTCTAAGTTTTCCGCATGACCCGCAGGCCTCACAGGGCATTCCTGTGGGGCTTGTGCCGGTTGCTGCGGTTTTGGGAAAGGAGCCTTGCATGAACCAGAGCGAACGGCGGCTGTTTCTCATCCAGTCGCTTTTAAAGGAAGACCCGGCTTACCGGGACATCCGCATCCCGGCCGACACCGACGGCCAGCGGCAGCTGCTGCGCGGGCTGCTGAATGTGCGTGCGCCGCAGCCCGGCAGGGAAGACTTTTTGCAGGTGCAGGACGCCTACCTGCAGCAGCGGGCTGCGGAGAAGGGCATCACCGATGCCGCAGCCCTTGCCCCCATCCAGCCGGGGCTGTACCTGTGGCAGGGCGACATCACCACCCTGCGGTGCGACGCCATCGTGAACGCCGCCAACAGCGGCATGACCGGCTGCTACTGCCCGAACCACCGCTGCATCGACAACGCCATCCACACCTTTGCCGGCGTTCAGCTGCGGCAGGCCTGCGCGGAACTGATGCGCGCTCAGGGCCGCGAGGAACCCACCGGGCAGGCAAAGCTCACCCCCGCCTTCAACCTGCCCTGCCGCTTTGTACTGCACACCGTGGGTCCCATCGTTACCGGCCGCGTGACCCGGCAGGACCGTGCCCTGCTGGCCAGCTGCTACCGCTCCTGCCTGCAGCTGGCGGCGGAGCATGGGCTGGAAAGCGTGGCGTTCTGCTGCATCTCCACCGGAGAGTTCCACTTTCCCAACGAGCTGGCGGCAGAGATCGCCGTGCAAACCGTCAAAGAATTTCTGGTGCAGGACACCAGCGTGAGAAAGGTGATCTTCAATGTTTTCAAAGATCTGGACTACGAAATCTACCGGCGTCTTCTCGGCGCAGGCTGAGCAGCTGAGGCAGCTGCTGGCAGACGCCGACGCCGTGGTGCTCGGGGCCGGAGCCGGGCTTTCCACCTCCGCAGGCTTCGTCTACGACGGGGCGCGTTTCCGGCAGTATTTTGCAGATTTTGCCGCGAAATACGGCTTTGCCGATATGTACTCCGGTGGGTTTTACCCCTATGCCACGCTGGAGGAGCACTGGGCCTACTGGAGCCGGTACATTTATATCAATCGCTATCAGAACGCACCGAAGCCGGTCTACAACGATTTGTTCCGCCTGGTGAAGGACAAGGACTATTTCGTGCTCACCACCAATGTGGACCACTGTTTCCAGAAAGCGGGCTTCGACAAAAAGCGGCTGTTTTATACACAGGGCGATTACGGGTTGTTCCAGTGCGCAGAGCCCTGCTGCCCGGAGACCTTCGACAACGAAGCGCTGGTGCGCCGGATGGTAGAAGCACAGGGGTACGCCATCGCACCGGACGGCAGCCTGACTGTGCCGCAGGGTGCGGCCCTCAAAATGCGCATCCCGGCAGAGCTGGTCCCCCGCTGCCCGCACTGCGGCCGGCCGCTGACCATGAATCTGCGGGCGGACAACACCTTTGTGGAGGATGAAGGCTGGCACCACGCCGCCGGGCGGTACAGCGATTTTCTGCGCCGCCACGAGGGGCAGAAAATTTTATTTTTGGAACTGGGTGTGGGCTACAACACCCCCGGCATCATCAAGTATCCCTTCTGGCGCATGACCGCCCAGAACCCGCAGGCGTTCTATGTCTGCATCAATCCGGGCCCGGCCCAGCTTCCGCCGGAGATCGCACCGCGCGCGCTGTGCATCCGCAAGGATATCGGGGCGGTTGTCAAAGAGATATAAGGTACAGTCCGCACACCCGCGTGCCCTATTAGAGACAGACATAAAACAAAAAGCTCAACGCAATCGTCCCCATTGGGAGAGGCAGTTGTGGGACAACTGTGGATTCGCGAGCCGCGCTGCTAAAAAGGAGCACGGGTTGCGGCTCCCTGCGTCTGCTTCGTGCCTTGGGCGGCACTCGCATCCTGCAGGCCGCTGCCCCAACAGCTCCTCCCTGTTTCGGCCGCTGGCCGCGCTCGTCGCCGTTGCACTGGGCTGTTTTTGCGCCGTCTTCAGCGACGTCGCCGCAGCTGTTCGAATCCACCCGCGTCTATGGCCGCAGCGGGGTTACATAAGAAAAACGCCTGTGTATTTCTACACAAGCGTTTT
>ULRH01010356.1_pt1 | contig 10565 bp, 8 predicted proteins | sample 1955271 | NCBI WGS metagenome assembly ULRH01 (sample SAMEA4835677, study PRJEB28245) | human gut metagenome | biome: gut microbiome; material: fecal sample | place: Denmark | collected 2008 | reverse complement strand
CGAAACACCCCTCCCTACCTCTGGCCCAGCGGAGCGTCCCCAGCGGAGCGTCCCTAACAGAACGTCATTCTTCCTCCGCCCTGCGGATCGCTTCCTTCACCACCGCATACGCGAACCCGCGCCGCTGCAGTGCCGCCACCACAAGGTCGCGGCGGGCTGCCGCCAGCTTGTTTTTGTAGCGGCTGCGCACCAGCGCGGCGGCGGCCTCCAGCTCCGGGCTTTCGCCGTCCTCGTCCGGGGCGTAGACGCTTTCCAGCGCCTGCTCGATCTGCTGGGCGTTCAGGCCCTTCTGGCGCAGGTTCTGGGCGGCGGCGCGGCGGCTCTTGCGGGCCGCCAGCAGACTGTGGGCTTTGGCTTCGGCATAGCGGTCATCGTTGACGTAGTCCAGCTCCACCATTTCGGCCACGGCTTCGGCGGCAGCCTGCTCGGTGAAGCGGACGCACAGCCGCTCGTACAGCTGGCCGCTGGTCATCTCCCGGGCCGCAAGGGCGTCCAGCGCCCGGGCGCGGGCCTTGGCCGGGTCGGCACACTTTTCCGGCTCCTCTCCGTCCCGGCGCGGGCGGTAATTTTTCCGGTAAAAGGACATTTAGTCCTCCACCATGATGTCCAGTTCGCTCTCGCTGCTGCGGGCAGGGGCCTTGACCACCGGCTCCTTGGCGTCCTGTGCGGGTGCCTCGGCCTTGTCGTCGGCGGGCGCAGCAGCGGCCTTGCCTGCCGGGCGGCGGGAAGCATACAGCTTGTCGGCGTTGGCGCGGATCTGGCCCTCGATGTCGTTGGCGATCTCGGGGTTATCCTTCAGGAACTGCTTGGAGTTGTCGCGGCCCTGGCCCAGGCGGATGTCGCCATAGTTGAACCACGCACCGCTTTTCTGCACGATGCCCAGCTTGACGCCCAGGTCCAGCAGTTCGCCCACCTTGGAGATGCCTTCGCCGAACATGATGTCGAACTCGGCCTCACGGAACGGCGGGGCCACCTTGTTCTTGACGATCTTGGCACGGGTGTGGTTGCCGATGAACTGGCCGGAGGAATCCTTCAGGCCTTCCACGCGGCGGATGTCGATACGCACCGAGGAATAATACTTCAGGGCGCGGCCGCCGGTGGTGACCTCCGGGCTGCCGTAGACGACGCCCACCTTCTCGCGCAGCTGGTTGATGAAGATGCAGACCGTGTTGGTCTTGCCGATGACAGAAGTCAGCTTGCGCATGGCCTGGCTCATCAGACGGGCCTGCAGGCCCACGTGGCTCTCGCCCATCTCACCCTCGATCTCGGCACGGGGCACCATGGCAGCCACCGAGTCCACGACGATGGCGTCGATGGCACCGGAGCGCACCAGTGCTTCGCAGATCTCCATGGCCTGCTCACCGGTGTCCGGCTGGCTGACCAACAGGTTATTGATGTCCACGCCCAGTGCTTCGGCATAGACGGGGTCCAGCGCGTGCTCCACGTCGATGAAGGCCACTTCGCCGCCTTTCTTCTGGGCCTCGGCCAGAACGTGCAGTGCCAGCGTGGTCTTACCGCTGGACTCCGGGCCGTACACCTCCACGATGCGCCCACGGGGCACACCGCCCACGCCCAGCGCCATATCCAGGCCCAGGCTGCCGGTGGAGATGGAATCCACCTGCATGGCGGCGTTGTCGCCCAGCTTCATGACGGCACCCTTGCCGAACTGCTTTTCGATCTGGGCCAGGGCGGTGGCCAGAGCGTCCTTCTTGGCTTCCGCGCCGGTCTTTTTGGTTGCCGGGGCGACAGTGTTCTGATTTTTTGCCATAGCGTGCTGCTCCTTTATGCTTTTTGCCCACAGAAAACGGGCTGTGTTTTACTTTCTTCTATAGTATAACACAAAATCAAAATATTACAACAGGAAGTTGTTTTATTTTTCCAATTTTATTTGCGGCCGCCGGGCGATGATGCACCGGTCGTTGCCGCCGTAGTCTTTGCGGCATTCGATGTCGGCCCAGCCGTTTTCGGCCAGCAGGTCGGTCACAGCCTGCCGCTGCTGCCAGCCGATCTCCAGCACCAGTGCGCCGCCGGGACGCAGGGCCTGCCGGTAATGCTGCGCAAGGGCGCGGTAAAACACAAGGCCGTCCTCCCCTGCTTCCAGCGCCATGGCAGGTTCTTGCGCCACTTCCGGCTGCAATTGCTGCATCTCGGCAGCGGTGAGGTACGGCGGGTTGGACACGATCAGGTCCAGCTGCCCTTCCGGCAGGGTTTCCCAATAGGTGAACAGATCCCCCTGTACCGGCTGTACGGCATAGGTGGGCTTTGCCTTGAGGGCGTTCAGCGCAGGGCCCCAGTCAAATGCAGGAGCGTCCGCCTGCTCAAAAGCAGTGGGCTCCAGCAGGTTCTCGGTCTGCCTGCCCTGCCCGGCCAGTGCACAGCGGGCGTTCTTTTCCAGATACGCAAAGGCTTCCGGGCTTTTTTCTACACAGGTCACCTGCGCAGTAGGACAAAAGCGCTTGACGCCCAGCCCCAGGCAGCCGGTCCCTGCGCAGAGGTCCAGCACCTTCGGTGCGGCGATGTCCGCCACAGCCTGCGCGGCCGCTTCGGCCACCACCTCGGTGTCCGCCCGGGGGCAGAGCACACCTGGCCCCACGGCCAGCTCAAAGTCCAGAAAGCTCCAGCTGCCGCACAGGTATTGCAGCGGCTCCCGGGCCGCGCGGCGGCTGCACAAGGCTTCCAGCCTGTCCGCTTCTTCTGCGGTCAGGGGCCGGTCCGAGATGCGCATGTCCCGCCCGGATGCCAGCCGGAACAACTCCCGCGCATCAAAATCCGCGTCCGGACAGCCGGCAGCGGTCAGGCGGTTTTCTGCTTCCCGCACGGCTTCGCGCGGGATCATACCAGCTGTTACCATTTGCCATCCTCCGGGTTCTCGGGCAGGACGGGCGTCACGGCGGCAATGGCCACTTCGATCATGCTGTCGTCCGGCTCAAACACGGTCAGGTGCTGCACCCAGATGCCGGGCTGCCGGATGATGCGGGTGGCCCAGTTATCTGACCGGCCGCACCACTTGAGCAGCTCATAGCTGATGCCCATGACCAGCGGCAGCAGCAGCAGCTTGCACACCACCCGCAGACCGATGCTGCCCCAGGGCAGCACGCTGTAGAGGAACACACTGACGATGACCACCAAAATCAAAAAGCTGGTGCCGCAGCGCGGGTGGAAGCGGGTGTACTTGCGCACATTCTCCACGGTGAGCTCGTCGCCCGCCTCGTAGCAGGCAATGGTCTTGTGCTCGGCACCGTGGTACTCGAACACGCGGTGGATCTCCTTCATGTTAGAGATGCCCACCATGTAGGCCAGGAAGATGCCCACTTTGAGCAGTGCTTCCAGCACCACCTTGCCCCAGCGGCCCAGCGCCACAAAGTGGTCCACGCCGCCCACGAGGAAGGTGGGCAGCACCGTGAACAGCAGGATCGCCAGCAGGCCGCCCAGCACAGCCGCCACGGCCAGCAGGGCATTCTCGGCCTTTTCGCCCAGGTGTTCGCCCACCCATTTTTCAAAGGCAGTCTCCTCCTCGGCGGGGTCGTAGTCGTCGCCCATGCTCACCTGGGCCGAGTACATCATGTAGCGGTAGCCCACGATGAGGCTCTCGATCATGGAAATGGCACCGCGCACAAGGGGAATTTTGGTCCACACGCCGTGGTGCTTCACGGGGTCGATCTTGGTCTCGATGGTGCCGTCGGGCTTGCGCACCGCGCAGCAGATGCGCTCCGGGCCGCGCATCATGACGCCTTCCATCAGCGCCTGCCCGCCGACGCTGGTCTTGAAACGTTCCTTGTTGGGTTGATTCATTGGGTTCTCCTATCGGATTTATTTTCCCTTTATTTTAACACAGAATTGTGAAAAAACTTCTTTTTATGCCTTATGGTACAGCGGCAGGCCCAGGGTGACCACCGTGCCCCGGCCCAGCGTGCTCTTGATGTCCATGGTGCCGTCCAGCGCGGTCATGATGGAATCCACCAGCGCAAGGCCGATGCCGCTGCCGCGCACCGAGTTGCTGCCCTTGTAGAACTTGGTCTTGACGTTCTCCAGGTCCTCCGGCGGGATGCCGCGGCCCTGATCGAGAATTTCCACAAAGGCTTTGTACTCGCCCGCCCACAGTTTGACCGTGATGCGGCCGCCGGGTGCGGAATACTTGATGGCGTTGTCCAGAATGTTGATGAACACCTGCCGCAGGCGGTCCGGGTCGGCGTAGACCGGGATCATCTCCTCCGGTTCGCTGTAGCTCAGCACAAGGCCCTCGCGCTGAATGCGCGCTTCACAGAACAGCACCGCGTCGGTCAGCTCGGCCACAAGGTCCAGCGGGCGGCAGTCCATGCGGATGCGGCCGTTCTGCAGGCGGCTGAAGTCCAGCAGTTCTTCCACCATGTTGTACAGGCGGCCGGTCTCGTTGTTGATGATCTCCAGCCCCTTGCGGTAGTTCTCGTCGGTGGGGTCGTCCAGAGTGCGCAGGGTCTCCACCCAGCCCCGGATGGAGGTCAGCGGCGTGCGCAGCTCGTGGGAGACCGAACTGATGAACTCGTTCTTCATCTTCTCGGTCTCCTCCAGCCCTTCGGCCATCTGGTTGATGGTGCCGCGCAGGCGGTCCACCTCGTCGTGCTCGTCGCCGGTCACCGGCAATCGCACATCCAGTTCGCCCCGGGCGATGCCGGCGGCGGTGCGCTCCACCTGCCCCAGCGGCACCACGATGCTGCGGATGAAGTACAAGCCGGACATCACGGTGAACGCCAGAATGACCGCCACGATCACCAGGCTGGCGAGGATGGCGTTTTTGATCTGAGCTTCGATCAGCGCAAGGCTGGTGACCAGGCGCATGGCCGCCACGTCCTCGGCGGCATAGGGCACCAGATAGCACCCCGCCATGACCAGCTCCCCGGACTGGGTGCGGTAGACCGCCACGCCCAGTCCGTCGGAAGCGTCCTGCGCCAGCTCAAAGTCGTTGTTTGTGACGATGCCCTCGGCATTGGTGCCGCTGGAAGACGCAATGACTCCGCCGTAGCTGTCCAGCAGCATGAACTCGTATTTGTCTTTGTCGGCAAACTGCTCCACCATGCGGCGCAGCGCCACACTGCGGGTGGCCGCCGTGCTCTGGGCGGTGTCGCCGGTGTACATTTTCAGCTGGCCGGACACCGAGGAGAACCGCCGGTACATGGTCTGCTGGACGCTGTTGTAATAACTGCGGGTGTAGCTGTACAGGAACATAGCTTCGGCCAGCAGCACCAGCAGCACTGTGATGAGCAGGCTGCCCCGCAGCCACCGGCGGGTGATACCGCTTCGCATGGCGGTCTCCTCCTTTCAAACGATTTAGAATTGTCTCCGCTTCGCTCTGACAATAGCAGCGGAAAAATTATTTTTATATATTTGTAAATCAGAAAAGCCTGCGGGCTTTTCTGATTTACTTTTTCACGGGAAGGGCCGTAACGGTAAACGGCATCTGCTGGCACCCCGCTCCCCTGCGGGGAGCTGCCGCCGCAGCGGCTGAGGGGCCTTCAAATCGGAGAAGCGAGAAAAAAGTGCAACGGCGACGACCGCCGCCAGCGGCGGATACAGGGAGGAGCTGTTGGGGCAGCGGTCAGCAGGACACGAGTGCCGCTCAAGGCACGAAGTGGACGCTGGGCACCGCAACCCGTCTGAGCGAAGCGGCTAGATTTTTTCCAGTTCGACTTCCTCTTTGGGGTCTGAAAGGGGCGAGCAGCCCCTTTCCCGTTGCGGGGTGGGTGGAGTCCAGAGGTAGGGAGGGGGGAGTCGGAACGCCCCTCCCTGCCTCTGGCCCAGCGGAGCGTCCAGCCCGCTTGCGGTGGGCAGAAACTTCCCCCGCAGCACCGCTGCGCGGCAATGGCTGGGAACGGACGATTGGGAATGCGCGCCGCGCTGCTCTGCGCATCAATAGCGGAAAAATAATTTTTAAGTTTGGGACAGCGGAACGCCTGCGGACGCTCCGCTGTCCCCTTTTCACAGGAAGATGCTTGGATGGCAAACGGCAGCCGCCGCCGCAGCAGGGGCAGAGGTCACTCCTCCCAACGATAACCATATCCCCACACAGTGAGGATATGGGCCGGGTGGCTGGGCTCGTCTTCCACCTTCATGCGCAGGCGGCGGATGTTCACATCCACGATCTTCACATCACCGAAGTAGTTCTCGCCCCACACGCCCTTCAAAATCTTCTCGCGCACCAGCGCGATGCCGGGGTTGCGGAAGAACAGCTCCATGATCTGGAACTCCACCTGGGTCAGTTCGATGGGCTGGCCTGCCTTCAGCAGCACGCGGCGGTTCTCGTCCAGCACGAAATCGCCGCTGGTGAGCATGCCCAGGCTGCCGCCCTTTTCCTCGCCGCCGGTGCTGCGGCTGACGCGGCGGCAGAGCGCCTCCACGCGGGCCAGCAGCTCGCTGACGCTGAAGGGCTTGGTCATATAGTCATCGGCACCAATGGACAGGCCGCGAATTTTATCCTGCTCCTGCCCTTTGGCGCTGAGGATGATGATGCCGATCTTCTGGTCGGTGCGGCGGATGGTCTCGCACAGCGAGAAGCCGTTCATGCCCGGCAGCATCACGTCCAGAATGGCGGCGTCGCAGCCCGGCTTCTGTTCCAGCAGCGGCAGCGCGGCTTCCGCGCTCTCCGCTTCCACCGCTTCCATGCCTGCAAGACGCAGGTTCAGCGCGATCATCTCGCGGATATTGGCTTCATCTTCCACCACAAGCACTCGTACCATGTACCATTCCTCCGTTCTATCAGTTGAGCAGATGCAGTGCCTTGGAAAGGCGGTAATCCTTGTCGGCGATCTCCACATCCGGGGCCAGCTTTGCCTGCATCTGGCGGGACGCCACGATGCCCAGCCTTGTCCAGCCCTTGGAGCTGGAGGTGGTGCGGGCCAGCCGCACGGTCATCACCAGCTGGTCTTCGTCCAGGGTGCGCAGCTCCACCGCGCCGTCGTATTGTTCGCTGTCGGTGAGCTTGAGGTTGCCCTCCCACTCCATGGGCAGCTCGATGTAGCAGTTGGTCTCCTCGTCCAGCAGGCCGAAGCTCTTTTTGGGCTCCGAGCTGGTGTAGTCCATCCAGACGATGAAGTCCATGCGGCGGCTCTGGCTCATGTTCAGCAGGCCCGCTTCGTCCGGCTGGGTGGGGATCTCCACGATGCCGTCGTCGTCCAGGTCCTGGCTCACCAGCGTGGACACGTTGCGCAGGGACGCATTATAGAGCCGCTCGGTGCTGATCTGGGTGGCGGGCACCATCTGCTGGGTCTCCTCGTCGAAATACAGCAGCACGCTGGCAAGGTTGTTGCCGGAGATGCCGGTCCAGCCGTCCAGCACCAGATAGTGCCTGCCATCCGCACCCATGCCCGCCGCCACCGAGGCGCAGCCCGAGAAGCGGTTGGCCGAAAGGCCCATGACGGCCACCTGCTGGAAGGACCCCTCTTTGTCCACGGTGAGCAGTTCGATCTGCACGCCGCCGTCTTCCAGCGTGGACATGAGGATCAGGTCCTGATTGCCGCCGCCGGTGATGTCCTCCACCAGATACTGCTCATACTGCTGTTCCAGAATGGTGGAGAGCTGGTTCTGGGCGTAGGAATACACGGCCAGATAGTGGTCGCCCTGGGCGGACAGATAGCCCACCACCAGCTGTGCACCGTCGCCGGGCTGCAGCTGGGCCAGGCCCACGCTTTCCACCGTGTCGGAAAGGCCCTCCACGTTCTGGCGCACCTGCCAGCCGTCCGCGTCGGTCTTTTGCAGGATGGCGATGCACACGTTGGTGCTCTGGGCCGTGGTGTAGAGCACGGCGGCGTCCATCTGGCCGTCGCCGTCCAGGTCCTGCAAAAGGAAGGGCGAGAGCAGTTCCCCCTGCATGGGGTATTTGAGCTGAGCGCTCTCCCCCAGCCAGTCGTTCAGGGCCGTCTGCACGTCGCCGTAATCGCCGGAAAGTTTCGGCGCGCGGAGCAGTTCTTCCACCTGGGCGCGTTCGCCGGGCAGCGCGCTGCAGCCGGCCAGCGCAAGGCACAACAGCACACAGGCCAGTGCCGCCCAGCGGCACATGAGGTTTTTCAACTGCGGTCCCTCCCTTCGCAGAAAATTGCCGAGCCAAAGCCCAGACTGCGCTATTGTCAGTATACCACGGCGGCCGCGCAATGCCAACACCTGAAAACGAGAAACACACACCAAAAAGTGCCGCCGCACGGTATCGCGTGCGGCGGCACTTTCAGCTCTTTGCTTTGGGTTTAATCAAACAGGCCCTTCTGTTTTGCGTTCTCCCAGGTCAGGCAGACGCGCAGCTTGCTCACGGGGAAAGCGGGGTGGAACTTGCCATCCTCTGCATCGTTGAGCAGTTCCTGCTCCACGGCCCAGCGGGCGGCCTTCTGGGCGTCGGTATCCTCGGCGCTGATATCGCTGTAGAGCGCAGTGCTCTCGGGCTCAGGTTTCCCGGCGCGCTCCCACAGCAGCTTTGCAAGGGCAATGCGGTTCGTGGGCATGGCCACATCATCCATGGCGAGGATGCGGTACAGGCCGGTGCCCACTTCATAAGCGCCAACCGCCGCAATGCCGCCGATGACCACACCTGCCGCGATGTCTCCGCCGTAGTCGCTGTCACCCGTGCCGGGGTCAACGGTGGCGCCTTCTTCGTACTCAGCGGTCACGAAAATGTCGTAGTTCGGCATGGTCAGGGTCGCGGTCTCGGGGTTTTCGTGGTCGTAGTCTACGACACCATACACCTCGATCACACCCTCGGCTGCAATTTTCTCCACCTTCCAGCCGGTGACCCGCGCATTATCCAGGATATCAGCAGTCAGCTTCACCGGAGTACCCTCTTTGAGCTGCGCATAGGGTTTCAGTGTGGTCACATTGTCGCCTTCGCCGGTCGTGGCAGTGGCGTTGATGGTGTTAAGGCCGAAGTACTTGTCACCCTTGCGCTGGGTCAGGTAGCGGTACTCACCGTCTGCATCACCGTCTGCATCCTTCTCGTAGCCGATCAGCCAGCCGTCATTCTTGCTGGTCAGCTTCAGGCTTTGCTGGTAGTCTTTGCCTGTGGTCTTTGTGGTGATCTGCACGCCTTCGGCCGGGTTTGCTACCTGAACCGTAATAGCACCGGCAGTGTCCTTCGTGCCTTTGTCCAGCTTCACCTGCGGTGCGTTGGCGGGGGTACTACTGTCATTCTCCAGATAGATATCAGTCTCGTTGTCCTCAAAGGTCACATTTTTCAGTTTAATGTCCGAACCATCCGGATCATATCCAAAGCTTAATGCCTTTTCGCAGCCCTTGATTTTTGTATTTTCAACGGTCAGCTTATGGGGGCCATTCAAGAATGCAAAGTCCAAGTATTGGGCAAGAATACCAGTTACACTGTTCCGTTCTGCGACATAATTGCTGTCCTTGATCGTCGCTTTGCCGCTCAGCATATAAAGGAGCCCGCCGTTGTAGTTTCGATTTCCAACGGATGTAAACTCGCAGTTTTCTGCCCAGAAAGAACCGCCAGATTGTACCGTAACGCAAGAGTTTTCATTCTCTCCCACAACGGTACTATTATAAATCTTTAACTCTGCACTCGAACCGCCGACTGCAAGCACATAATTTCCACTCTCCACCTTTGCATTGTAGATGGACACACTTCCCTTGCCTCTGCAGTCAATCCCTCCACTATTAATTCCAGATGCTTTAAAATTCCCTCCATGAATCTCAACGCTCGCCGAGCTATTTCCTCCACAATCAATTACATGAGTGCGCTCACCAGCTTCTGCTGTGACTTCATTCAGTTTTAAGGAACCGTCCTTTACGCAAAACACGGAATATGTTGAATTGACTTCGCTCGTTTCCTTGCTGTAGTAATCGCCACCGTTGCATGTAACGTCTGCACCTGCGGCCTCCAGAAACACCACTCCTGTATACCCAGTGTCTATCACGTCGTGATCGTGATCGGTCGTCATTTTGATTTTCTGGTCCACACCATCTTTTGTGCCGTTGATGGTCACCTTACCAGTACCTGTGACATCCAGAAATTTGGCAACGCCTGTAATTGTTACCTCATCATCAATATTGATGGTGATATCCTGCTTCGTTTCAATGGTAATGCTCTGTGTATAGTTACCGCTCAGAGTATAAACTGTGCCGTATGCTTTAACAAAACCCTCACCAATGATCTCACCACCACCAAGACGATGTGACGTAGCCGCTTTCTGCTCGCTCACCGCCGCAGCGGGGTCCGCCGCGCCCACTTCCAGCGCAAACGCGCCCACGGGCAGAGTGGAAGCCATCATGCTCACCGCAAGGGCCGCACTGATGAACCGCAAACTCTTTTTTCGCATTGTTTTTGTCCTCCGTTTTCGCCTTTTTCCGGGCACCATGAGAAAAAGTGCCCATTTTTTCCATTCTACCCCCCCCCCTATCGTGTCAAGTGACGAAACAGCAGAAAATTAGGTCGAGTTTTTGGGCGTTTTGATGGTTTCCGAGTCAAAAGCAAAGCAAATTTCCGGGAACATGCCAAAAACGGCTGAAAAGCGCAAAAAAGCCCTCTCCCATTGCTGGGAAAGGGCTTTTATTACTGTATCAAACAGTCAGAGCAGGATCAGACGAGCTCCAGA
>ULRH01041309.1_pt1 | contig 10618 bp, 13 predicted proteins | sample 1955271 | NCBI WGS metagenome assembly ULRH01 (sample SAMEA4835677, study PRJEB28245) | human gut metagenome | biome: gut microbiome; material: fecal sample | place: Denmark | collected 2008 | reverse complement strand
AAGGCCTGTTGCAGAACCTGATGATATTGGTGTGGTTGAAGTGAGTGTCGGATGTAAAGAACACCCTATTTCCGTCAAATTTATAGTTCATAATCTTTTTATTCATGCGCATCACTGCGCGGTTAATAATACGTTGCAATTCTACCTGTGGACGGAATTGACGAGAAGAGCGCATCGTGCGAACGTCACCAGCAGACACATAATAAAAACCGTCGAAAAGTTTGGTAAGGACTTTCCGACGGTTTTCATTTATCATTTCAACGGGATACCAGCATCATCGTATCCCCAATCGTTTATCAAACGTTAGTCGAAAAATGTCTCCAAAAGTATAGAATGTTCCAATGCCCAAAGTATGGACATGCACCATTCTCTCAAAGCATTTTATGCCTTGATCTGATACGGTGTTCCAATTGTTCATTCTTCTTTGCAGCATTTTTAGCTTTATTTTTTGATTCAATTAACGGCGCAAAATTACGGATTTTCTTGAGGACCAGCAAATTTATTTAGAGAAAAGGCTTATATGGAGCGAACTACGGACCCATAGTGCAAAAGTGCAAGTGCAAATACATATGCGGTTTGTACATTTATTACCACTCCGCATACTTGTTGCTCGGACGCCTTATGCCCAGAACCCTGTAATGAAGACAAATATACCTATAAAGGTTTCAAGGCTTACCAAAGGAGCTTCATGCTTGTAGGAAAATACATATTGCTCTCATAGTATATGACATCGGTCATGCACACGTGAAAGATTATCAAGTAAGGTTCCCAGTATGAGGCCAGTATCTCCTGAAAGGAATCGATGTCAAGATGGGATGCATTTCATAGCGAATGATACCGACTATCTTGTGGTAAAGATAGAACAATCATGATTTCGCAAAACATCAGGTATTGTATGTTGCCGTTGAAATGTTCCACCAGCTGTCTTTCGAAGAATCTGGTGCAAGCCTTCAGGACTATAAGGGCTATCTTTGCGGAAGGACTGAAAAATTTCCTGCGTCCCGCTGTTCCGACAGGGCTACAGTCTTTGCTATACGCTCAAGCGGAAACGCTGAATGAAGTCTGGTAAGCTCACTCTCACTAAAACTCTTGCAATAGTTTTCCAGAACACAAATTCCGTAAATCCTAAAGTTGGATGAATTTCCTGAAATATTTTGTACTTTTGTTATATCTTGGTTTAGGAAATTATCCCCGTTTTGGCTACCAAACCTCATTTTCGAAGGAATACCTAAAGATACAAAAAGCCAACTAATTCGCAACATTTTGTATATGAATCAGTTGGCTGATTTTATGATATTTACTGAATGTCCCTTAATATATTTGCAAATTAGAAAGGCTGGTTTGGATTCAAACTCACCTTAATTTCGGTGGTCTTTAATAACCCTTAGAGAGTTGTCAATATATTTCCTTGGATCTCCAGACACTGTTTCCCTTATCTTCCTTAGGTTTTCTTCCGCTGTCTGATCATTATTATACCAACATATTTCGTAATGCGATACTGTTCCACTTTTCAATGGGGCTTCAATATCACGAAATAAAGTAAAACCATTCTTCTCCATATCCTTAATATCTGCTTCTACGCTACTGTGAGCAAGAATACCATAATATTTTACATTTTCTTCAAGAAGATATGCATCAATTAATGCTTGTCCAAAATAAAGTTGCTTTGATGTATCGCAGGTAACAATACCTTTGGCTATTGCTCCTTTCAATGGGATACCCAAACTAATAGCAGTTGCCATAACTTCAGAACTAACTTCGCTTATTATTTGCAAGCTATTCCTACTATTATCTGAACTGTAAATCAATATACTGTCAGAAAATTGAGACAATCTTATCCCCTGTTCTTTATGTTTTAGTATATGTCGTGATATGCTTTGGTTAAAATCATTTAACATGGATAAAAGATCTTCATGTTTTGTTCTAGCCACCCTATCCTTAAACCCCATTATGTCAAGAAATACTATATATCTCTCTGTCGTGATAGATAAGTCATTGTTTACTTTTGAAGTATTTAGACTTATCTGCACGTTTTCCCCATTTGGTAAAAGTAATTTTGCCATAACTATTTATCTACTGTGGTTGGAGTTACTATATAGCAATAGACAAATATGGATTCATCATTTCCTCCACCATTACCTCCGCGCATACCTTTATTAAGATAATATTGCTCAACCCTTCGGGCTGTATCCACACTATCAGCAGGTATATATATCCACCATGAGTTTTCTTTTGAAACTCCATGTTCATCGAATAATCTACGTTCAGGATCATTCGTTATTCCTATATAAAATTCATTATAATAATTTTTACCACTTTTGTTTAAGTGTTCATCAATTTTTTGAATTATTTCAGTATAGTTTAATGGCATATAGTTTTACTAATCGTTATTAATTCTTAATTATTCTGTTGATATATCTTTCGGGGAAAAAATTCATGGCAATCTTCCATATCCATTCTTCCCTAATTCAGATATCAGATATGCAAAATATCTGGCTTTTATCAATAGCTAGAACAAAAATAATTTTTATTTCTGATAATACCAACACAATCTTGGATTTTAAAATGTAAATCAGTTAGATTTTGCAGTTAGAAAAAATAAAGCATCTAAAAGTACTTTGAAAACATAGATTTTCTTTTCAGGTTTTATCTTCTTGATAATGAGCTTTATGAGACATCTACTCCTATAGAGAGATTAAGATTCTTAAGTAGGTAAAAATAGAGTTTTCACTGCTATTATTTCAATCTTTTACGACAATTCTATAGTTGTATATTTGGGGGATAGTTCACATGCCTTATCTATTTTTGAGTTTGCAAGCATTTCTTTAACCCATTTATTCTTCTCAAGGTATTTCCGAGTTTTATTGTATGCTGGCAGATATTGATTTAACGCTCTTTCCATTGCTACTAAAACTTGAAAATGTCGACACATATCTTCAAAATGTTATAAGCAAATATTATTTCAAATGGCTGAAATAAAATAATTCAGTCAAGCCCCCACCAACGATATGAATGACCAATCTGAACGCTGCATTTTTTCTTGCTTCTCTCATAAAAGTACATGATTATAGATTAGGAACTGCGCCGAATTTACCAAATTTATATGCCTTTTGAAGAGAACTGATCCTATTCAATCCCTTGAAATCTGTTAGAGGATACAATATACTTGAACCATCTCGATTCTTTTCTGTAAACCAGACATTATCCTTTCTAAGCAAATCTTCCTCTCCTAACAGTCCATCATAATGTGTAGTGAGCAACAACTGGGCTTGCTCTGATTCTTTCAGAAAACGTTCAATAATATGTTCTATCAATTTCGGATGAAGAGAAATTTCGATATCGTCAACAGCAAGAAAAGCATCATTTTCAAGAATCTTTTGTACTTGAGCAGCCAGGCCAAACGTACGAATAGTACCCGATTCAAACTGTTCCGGGAACTCATAATAATCATTGTTACCATTATCAGATGAAACTTTATGCTGATACATAGTATAATCAATCGAACCCTTATGTGTTTCTTGTTCTTTGGAAGTAATATTTGAAATATTGAAATTAGCTTCCTGTAGATATCTCAAAATATAATCTTTTGTAGACTCATTCTTGATTGATTCTTTGGCATAACGACTTAAAGATGATGCAGGCACAATTGCCGGCATAACCTGATTGGTTAAATACTGAAGAACTGCCTCTAATTCTACAATATATGTATTTACCTGCATATAAGCAGCAAAAACTGACATGTTATGCAAACATTTCAATGTTATTTCCTCTTTGACAGATTGCGATATTTTGATTTTCTGTCCAAATTTAATAACAGATACATTATTCTCAGTATTTCTTTCAAATATAGTAGCAGGCTGTTGACTTGGATAATAGATTAGACTTTCCTTTGCTACATGCCATCTGTCTAAAGCTACAGAATAGACATAACGAACTGCTTTTTCCTCATTCTTCAAGTAGAACGAAATCGAATATTCAGATAACTGCCTCGAACTTGTTTTATTCAGGAGAAACGGAACTATTTGAATTTGTTCTGCCTTATTAAGTGGGGTATAAGTAATGAATGACTTGATAAAATCACAAACTTTAATAATATTACTCTTACCCGAAGCATTTGCTCCATAAATGATAGCCACTTTCAATAATCTCACATCACCCCCCCAATTCGACAACATGATATGACTCCATATCCTTACTTCTATCAGCTTCAAAACTTAATATAGCCTCGTCTCTAAATGAGAACATATTCTTAAATCTAATTTCTGCTATCATGCTATCCATTTTTACAAAGATGACAACAAATTTACATATTAGTCATAAACATTAGAGTTTTTATGCTGATATAAAGACTAAGAAGTATTTAATTAAATGCTACTAATCCCATCCATCGATTCATAACAAATGAAAGATATTTGAAAGAAATTACAATCAACTATAAAAACTGCACTCATTAAGTTTCAATCTTTCATGAAACAAGTTCATTCTTCCTATTAGTTTGCCTTCCTCTTTCAAGGTACAAATACTACTACAAGCCACCTAGGGATACCTGAAGTTATGAGATAATAATATATCCCTATGTTGTTTTTCTCACCAAGTAAATACCACATTATTTTCTTGTGATATGTTTTGAGATAATCAAAGTGTAATAAAAAATAATTCTTTAGTTAATCTATAGACCTGGCATCAAAACAAATTATTGCACCTTCTTAATTGAAGCAATATATATGCTAATTATCGGAAGACAAACAAAATAGAGATTTACAGATTATCCAGCTATAATATATTTTTGAACAAGTTGATCTTTGTAATATATTTCTATATTTCCCCCATTTATTTTTATTATTTTTATATCTGATGGACATAGCTTCAAAAGCCCTTCAATATAACCTAAGGCTCTATTTACAGTCCAGTTATCATGGTTACACCATGTCATATTCAAACCTTTATCTTCAATGATTGATAATAGTTCATTAAATGTTATATTTTCCATAATCTGATTTTATATTTATGATTGTTCTATATTTAAAAATTTACAAAGTCCCATAGGTTCACTAAGGATACAACCCTTTTTCAATGTCTTATTTACAAAGGTAGTATAAATCATAAATGATTTAAAATATGATAAAAGAATAATCTTCATGTTGTTTAGTAATGTCTATCATCTATCCCAATTTGATATTCTAACCCATACTTTTGTAAAGAATGAACATATTAATATGCCTATTATTCCCTATCTTTGTATAAATTGTAACAGCATGAAGCCTAAAATTCTAAAAAGAATAAAAATAGTTCTCGCTGAGAAAAGCAGAGTTAACAAATAGCTAGCTGAACAATTGAATGAAAATCTGGTATGGTATTCAAATGAATTACAAATAAAGCTTAATAACATCGAAGCTCTTATCCAAACTGCAAAAATGCTAGAAGCAAGAGGCAATAACTTATTAAAAATAGAATAAATAAATATATGGGAACCGGGAAATTATATAAATATCTGGATTTTAACGGTGGATTGATGATGATGTATAATAGTAATCTTCAATTTACCAACGCTACACAGTTGAACGATCCGTTTGATTGCCATCCTTCACTAATTGATTTCTCTAATGTTCCGAAAGAAGCATGTGGAGGATGGACTCCGGAAATAATCGAAGAATTAAAAAGGGAACCATTTCGTAGAACTAGAGAGGAGGCATGGATATGCAGTCTTTCTAAAATTCATAATTCAATTTTAATGTGGAGCTATTATAGCAAGCATCAAGGAATTTGTATCGGTCTGGATATGGAGAAAGCCCAAAAGTATCTTTCTCGTATGTATGGTAGTGTGATGATTGGTTGCTCGGAAGTGGAAGTACAATATAAAGATATTGTAGAAAAACCTGATTTTTTCAAGGACGCAAAAGACTTTTTTCAGTATCAAATATCGACAAAAGCCAAAGCTTGGGAGCATGAACAAGAAGTGCGTTTATTTATATTAAATCCATGGTCGACATATATGAAGCTGCTACCATGGCAAAATGATAATAAAGGTCCGATTGATTGGAAAGAAGTAAGAGCCTTCCTCGAAATTGGAGGAGAATGTTTCGACTCCGTATATTTAGGAGTCAATATGAATACCGAAGAAAAGTCAAAAATAATCCATGTTGCTAGAAAGTTGAATCCCAACATTAAGATTTTTCAAATGGAAATTGATTCAAATGCTTTTAGGTTAAATACAAAAATAATAGAGTAATATATACCAAGAAACTGACAAAAATAACAAAGAGGAGACCATAGAAGCCCATACTTTTCAACAATCGCGACAGTTTAAGAGGAAATTCATCCATGACTGACAAGCGAGATTTGTAGTTGACTTTGCTTTTGTATAAATAAACAATGAACCCTATACAAGGTTATTCTATAATATATATTCATGAACACATTAGAACTGAAATCCATAGCCGAGTTACAAGACCTGGCATTCTTCATCCCCGACTATCAGCGGGGTTATCGATGGACCCGACAACAAGTAGAAGACCTGCTCAACGACATTCTTGAATTCAGCCAAAAGGAAAATGCCGGCATCTATTGCCTGCAACCGCTGGTGGTCGTCAGAAAATCGTCGGACGAACAACTGTTGGACAAGATACGCCAAGCCGACGACCTGAGCGAAGTGAAGCGCCTACTGAACGGGCAATGGGAAGTAGTGGACGGCCAGCAACGACTGACAACCATACGCCTCATCCTAGAAGTGCTACAGCATCCTCGTTTTTACGACATCAAGTATGCCACTCGTGAGAAAAGTGCCGAATTTCTGAACAAGATAGCCCGGCAGGACACCACACAAGAAAACGAAGACAACATTGACTATCACCACATCAGTCAGGCTGTCATTGTCATCCGCGAATGGATGGAAAAGAAAAATACCGAAAAATTCCTGAGCGTATTACTGAAACAGGTGAAATTCATCTGGTATGAAACACAGGAAGAGAACCCCAAGGAAGTATTCACACGGCTGAACATAGGAAAAATCTCGCTGACCAACGCCGAACTGGTAAAAGCCCTGTTACTGAACAAATCGAACTTCGACAGTGCCGACGACAACAAAATAAGGCTGTGGCAACAGGAAATATCCATGGAATGGGATGTCATGGAATATGCTCTACAGTCCAGCGAATTCTGGCTTTTCCTCAACAAGCCCAATAGCGAACGGCCTACACGCATTGACTTCATCTTCGACATGATTTGCCACAGCGACCTGCTGCAATGCAAGGACAACAATGGAAAAGAAGCGGCCGATGACTATAAAACATTCCGCTACTTCTACCATTACCTGACCGTGCAGAAGCAACAAGGAATTCCGATGGCACAGGCCACCCACACCATCTGGGAGAAAGCACAGGCAATCTTCCAGACCCTGCAGGAGTGGTTCGACGACAAGGAGCTGTACCACTACATCGGATTCCTGATTTGCATGGGCAAGAGCGTGGACGAAATTTACAGCCAGTGGACACGCTACACGGCCAAATCGGATTTCAATAAAACATACCTGATGCCTGAAATCAAGAACAGCCTCCGCGGCACAGATATTGAAAACACCTATTATGAAATCAATACAGACGATAAACAGAAGCATAATGGCGGAAGCAAAACCAACTGCCGCCCTATCCTGCTGCTGCACAACCTTCAGACGGTCATCAATCAGAACAACGTGCTGACCAGAAACAAGAAATACGACGACGGCGTGTTCTACAAGTTCCCCTTCCACCTGTACAAATCGGAAGGATGGGATGTGGAGCACATCGACTCAAATACCGAGAACAAGCTGAACACCATACAGGCACAACGCGAATGGCTGCTCAATGCCTACTTCGGACTTCAGGACAAGGCCTATCAGCAACTCCGTGAGCGGATTCAAGACTTCTTCAGGCAATACACCGGAAAGGCCTACGAACAGAGCGATAACCCAGACAAACAGGAAGAACGCAACACCCAGTTCGGAGAGCTGAAAAATGCTATTGAAGACATCAACAGCAGCAGGCGGCTGAGCCAGGACGAAAAGAACAGGATATGGAACTTTACCCTGCTCGATTCGTCGACCAACCGGAGCTACGGCAATGCCATATTCCCTGCCAAACGCAGGGCTATCATCGGCAAGGACCAGGGTAAGAAAGTGGGCACACCCCAAACCGATGAGGAAGGACAAATAATGGATAGTAAGCCCGAGAATGCTTCCTCGTCATTCATCCCGCCATGCACCAAATACGTATTCCTGAAATATTACAATACGGTTTCGTTCGACCCCAACACATGGACCAAGGACGACGCCAAGGCTTATGAAGATAACATAAAAGAAGTACTTAAAGATTTTCTGTCATGAGTGAATACAGCCAAAAGGTCTCATTCTGGGACCTGCTAAAAAGAAAAAATATAGTTATCCCCATCATCCAGCGCGACTATGCCCAAGGCAGGAAGGGCAAGGAATTCCTACGCGAGCGTTTTCTCAAGCAACTGTTCGGCGCCTTGCAAGACGATGCCGAGCCGCTGGTACTGGACTTTGTATATGGCAGTACGGAGGAAGACACCCTCTATCCGCTGGACGGCCAGCAGCGACTCACTACCCTCTGGCTGCTGCACTGGTATCTGGCACTGCGCGCAGGCACGCTGTCCGAGGACAAAAACATACTGAAACATTTCTCGTACGAGACCCGTGTCTCATCCAGAACATTCTGCCATAAGCTCTGTAGCATCAGCCAGCCCTATCAGTCACAAAAGGCTGATATAGCCGGCTTTGTACGCAACCAAAGCTGGTTCTACTCCGCATACGAGCAGGATCCTACCATACAGTCCATGCTGCGCATGCTGGGGGGGACGGATATCAAGGACAACAATGATATTGACATTATCGACGGCATTGAAGAATATGCCACGCAGCTGAAACTTACTGAGGATAAAGCAAAAGAGCTGCTGGAACGGCTGAAAAGCGCGGATTCCCCCATCAGCTTCTACCTGCTGAACATGGAGGACAAGAACATGCCCCTGACCGACGACCTCTACATCAAGATGAATGCCCGCGGCAAGACACTGACCGACTTTGAGAATTTCAAAGCCGACCTGCTGAAATACAAGTTGTCGGACCGGGAATACCTGATACCGGAAAACGATACCAGCGAAAACAGCTTCAGCCTGCTGCTTGATACCCGGTGGACAGACCTGTTCTGGCCATACCGTTCGGCCGAATACCACATTGACGAGATATACCTGAATTTCCTCAACCGTTTTTTCCTCAACTGGTACATCGCCCGCTGCAACACGGACGCCACAGCAGAAGAGGTAACAGCCCGCGATTTCTACAAGCAACTGTCAGCAGCCATAAACGGTAAAAACAAGGACTACCGCTACCAGAGTATCTCCATCTACAATCAGGTGCTTACCCGTGAGTGTATCGCCTCACTTCAGACCTGCCTGAACCGCCTGTACGATCTTTATCAGAAAGCTATAACCGAATATGGCAAAGAACAGGCATCACAAGTAGTGGACAGCCTATTAAGCCCTTATTGGGAAAACAAAGCGAACGACGACGAGAGTGGAAAAACAAAGAAAACCTTCTATTTCATCCCCAGATATGAAACAGGAAACACTCCTGACTCCATCAACCTTCAGCAACAGGTAGTGTTCCATGCCGTCTGTGTATATCTTACTACTTGTCAGACTATTGATTTCAGTCGTTTGAAAGAATGGATGCATGTAGTCTGGAACATCGTTGAAAACAGCTACATAGACAGCGAACAGAGTGTCAGTGCCATCCGTTTCTTCGACCGGGGACTTCATGCACTGCCCAGGCTTCAGGATTGTGAAAGCACCTGCCAGGCATCCGACGACATCATCACTTTCCTGGCTGGGACAGACGAAGGCCAGCTGAAAAACATATTCGGACGCAGACAACTGCTGGAAGAGATAGCAAAAGCCCGACAGATAAAGGCAGACAACAGTTGGAAAGAAAAAATAGATGCGGCCGAACGCTTTGCATTCTTCAAAGGCGCCATAGCATTCCTGTTCAACAATGAGAAAGGTGAAACAGATTGGAGCAACTTTGACCGGAAACTGGATACGGCGCAACTGCTATTTGACAAGGATGGCGTCAAAATAGAACAGAAAGTACATGCGCTACGCACTTTGTACAGCTACTGCAACAATTGGGATGCACAGTTCTGGCGGTATGCCAAAATATTCAATGGCAGCGCGAATACCTGGAAGAATAGCATTCTGACCAAAGTTGGTAACGACAACAGCTATACATACGCAACGCCAGTCCACTACCTGCTGATGGGAGACGGCCCGTCGGAAAAGACGAGTGACGACCGGCGCATGCGACTGCTGACAGACGAATCGATGGTCAGCTTCCTCGTGACCGAGAACAAGAACGAATCGGACATGTATATCAGAGATCCGCATGACGCACTATACTACTGCGGCTACAAATATGGGGTAATGCTGAACTTTGAGCGTCGCGATACTTACCTGAATCTGCTCTTGGATGAAGGTGTCATTGAACTGACCGACAGGAACCGACGGATAGATAATACCGGACTGTTCTGGGGTAAGCATTCGTTAAACTACAGGTATTGAACTTTATATACAA
>ULRH01061021.1_pt1 | contig 10671 bp, 9 predicted proteins | sample 1955271 | NCBI WGS metagenome assembly ULRH01 (sample SAMEA4835677, study PRJEB28245) | human gut metagenome | biome: gut microbiome; material: fecal sample | place: Denmark | collected 2008 | reverse complement strand
CCTCCCCACGGCGGCGAATACGGGCATCGCTCTCGGCACGGCGGCGGGGAGTCTGGCGGCGGACACCATCGGGCTGGCGCAGACGCCCATTCCCGGAGCGTGCTTTCTCGCGGCGGCGGCCTTCCTCTGCTGGCTCCTCATGCGTCCCGAGAGGGCCCGCATGAAAGCCCTGTCCTGGCAGGGAAAATGAGCGGACGGCGCGGGGAAAATATTTGACGGATAAAAAAGAATATGGTAGAATAAAACTCGTCATACGGGATATCTGTATGATGCCTGATGTGGCGGGTGTGGTGAAGTGGCTAACACGGCGGATTGTGGCTCCGTTATGCGTGGGTTCGAGCCCCACCACTCGCCCCATTTTTTTTTACCATTTTTGGGGGTATAGCCAAGTGGTAAGGCAACGGACTTTGACTCCGTTACGCGGCAGTTCGATCCTGCCTGCCCCTGCCAGTATATGACTGCGGTGCGCCGCAGTTTTTTTATTGCCTTTTCCAGATATCAAAAATTCCTATGCCGCCATTTTATTTTCGCTATGTCCGGAGGGGAAATATGCCGGGAAATGGCGGATTTCCGGCGTTTTTCACCGCCGCGGCGCGTGGGCGCTCCGCAGAGCGGCGTCCCGCTCCATTTTCGGCGCTTCCCTTTATCGGAGCAATCCATTAAAATAAGAGTATATATTTTTTCAGGGATGCGAATCCCGCGCCTGCGGCGCGGGGAAAAAATAAAGCGGGCAGAGGCCCGCGAGACCGGGAGGCATTATGGACAGCACGACAGCATTTTACATCGCCATAGGCGTATTTCTTCTGACCTACTTGGGGATCATGTCGGAGAAGATCCCCCGCACGATCTGCTCCCTTGCGGGCGGCGGGCTGATGATCTACTGCGGCTTTGTCACGCAGGACGCGGCGCTGAAAGAATACATCGACTTCAATACCCTCGGCCTGCTGACGGGCATGATGATGCTCATCGCCGTGGTGAAGCGGTCGGGCTTCTTTGAAGCGATGGCCCTCTGGGCGATGAAGGCGAGCCGCGGCGACGCGCGGGTGCTCCTCGTGCTGCTCTCCGTCATCACGGGCATTTCTGCGTCCCTCATCGATTCCGTCACGGCGGCGCTCCTCATCGCGCCGATGACCCTGTCCCTCTGCCGCATGATGAAGATCACTCCCGTGCCGATCCTCATCGGGGAGATCCTCATGGCCAACATCGGCGGCACGGCCCTCATGATCGGCAACCCGCCGAATGTTATGATCGGCTCGGCGACGCACCTCGATTTCAATGACTTCATGATCAATCTGGCGCCCGCTGTCATCATCACCACCGTATTTACGATGATTGCGGTGATCCTGCTCTTCCATAAGCAGCTCCACACGGGCAAGATGGATAAAGAATATCTCGACTCCATCGATGTTTCCTCGGAGATCAAAGACCCGGTCATCCTGAAGCGGTCTCTCGCTGTGCTGGGCCTCACCATCGTGGGTTTCGTGCTCCACAGCACGCTGGGGCTCCAGTCGGCGACCATCGCCATGACCGGCGGGCTCCTCGCCATCATGGCGTGCGGCATCGAACCGGCGGACGCGCTCCGTGAAGTGGATCTGGATACGCTCCTCTTCTTCATGGGCCTCTTCATCCTCGTAGGCGGCCTCGAAACGACAGGCGTCATCAGCGCCCTCGCCACCTGGGGCATCCACCTCGTGGGCGGCGACCCCGAGACGATGACCTACCTCATCCTCGTCCTGTCGGGCTTCGCGTCGGCTTTCATCGACAACATCCCCTTTACGGCGACCATGATCCCCCTCATTCAGGAAATGCAGAATCTCATGGGCCTCCAGCACGCGGACTACATGTGGTGGTCCCTCGCCCTCGGCGCGTGCTTCGGCGGCAACGGCACCATCATCGGCGCTTCGCCGAATGTCATCATGGTGGCCATCGCCGCGAGAGAAGGGCACAACATTTCCTTCGGCAAGTTCATGCTCTGGTGCTTCCCGATCATGATGATGACCATCGCCGTGTCCGGGGCGTACCTCTATGTGATGTACTTTATGTAAAATACCGCGTCCGCTTTCCTTCGGGAGAGCGGATTTTTTTTGCGCCTTTTCCCCGGCAGCGGACGGGCGGAATGCTTCCCGGAAGGGTATATAAAAATTTTTCATAAGATGCGCCCGGCGCTCGGAAGCGGGGAGAGAAAGCCGGATTTCCGCGGGAAACGGGGGAAATCGGCGTTTTCCGTGTGCGCTTATGAGACAAGCGGGAAAAAACACCTTTCTTTTTCCGGAAATTTGATGAACGGGAATTTGACTTTCTCCTTATAGTGGTATACTATAAAACCGTGAATCAGAATAAAGCATACACTTTTCATAAGCGATTTTTCTAAGGAGGATTACAATGGACAAAAGAGAAAACGCGTATGTGCTGTGGTTTGATGAACTCCGCCGCGAAGACGTGGCGCTGGTAGGCGGCAAATCGTCTTCCCTGGGCGAACTGACATCCGCTACCCACGTGCCGGTCCCCTACGGTTTTGCGACGACCGCTCACGCATACCGGTACTTCATGGATGCCACCGGAACGAATAAGAAGATCCATGAACTGCTCGACCAGCTGGACGACGTGGAAGACTCCGCCGAGCTCCGCGACGTGTGCGCGAAGATCCGCGCGGAGATCGTCGCGGCGGAAATGCCGGAAGACCTGGCAGACGCCATCGGGGATGCCTATGAAGAACTGGCGCAGAAGACCGGTCACGGCGATCCCTTCGTAGCCGTCCGCTCCAGCGCGACCGCGGAAGACCTGCCGGACGCTTCCTTCGCGGGCCAGCAGGACACCTACCTCAATGTAAAAGGACGGGAAGAAGTCATCCGCAAAGTCAAGGAATGCTACGCTTCCACCTTTACTGACCGCGCGACCTACTACCGCGTGAAGAAAGGCTTCGCTCATGAGAACGTCGCCCTTTCCGCCGCCGTCCAGATGATGGCGTACTCCAAAGTGGCCGGCGTCATGTTCACCGTCGATCTCGCCACCGGCGCGGACGACAAGATCATGATTGAAGGCTCCTGGGGCCTGGGCGAATACATCGTACAGGGCACCGTTACGCCGGATAATTTCGTCGTGGATAAAGACAGCCTCACCATCCTGTCCCGCCGCATCAATGAAAAGCCCATCGAACTGGTGCGCGATGAAAACGGCGGCGTCGTGGAAAAACGCGTTCCCGAAGAACTGGCGAAAGCGCAGGTCATGAGCGACGAACAGATTGCGGAACTGGCAGGCTACGCGAAAGCCATTGAAAAGCACTACGGCTGCTACATGGACATGGAATGGGCGCTCGATGAAGACAACAAACTCTGGATCCTCCAGGCCCGCCCGGAGACTGTATGGTCCAGAAAGAATAAAGAAAAGAAAGAGGAGAGCAAAGTGAACGTAACCACCGATCATAAGGTACTCGTCAAAGGCCTTCCCGCCAGCCCGGGACTGGTCGCAGGCAAAGCGCATGTCATCACCGACCCGGCAGACATCGATCAGTTCAAGGAAGGCGAGATCCTCGTCACGCTCATGACCTCCCCGGACTGGGTGCCGGCCATGAAGAAAGCCCTCGCCATCGTCACGGACGCGGGCGGCATGACCTGCCACGCTTCCATTGTTTCCCGTGAACTGGGCATTCCCTGCGTCGTCGGCACGAAGAGCCGCAGCACCGATGCCACCGCTGTGCTGAAGACCGGTCAGGAGATCACCGTGGACGCGCAGAACGGCATCATCTATGACGGCATCGTGGAAGACATGATCGAAAAACCGCAGGCGCAGGCAGCGGCAGGCACTGCGGCTGTAGCGGCGGAATACTTCCCGCCCACCGGCACCACCGTCCTCATGAACCTGGGCGATCCCGACCTGGCGCAGAAATACGCGTCCCTCCCGTGCGACGGCATCGGCCTCATGAGAGAAGAATTCATCTGGACCACCTTCATCCATGAACATCCGCTGCACCTCATCGAAACGGGCCATCCGGAAAAAGTCGTCGACATGCTGGCGGAAGGCATCAGCAAAGTCTGCCGCGCCATGGCGCCGAGACCGGTGGTGCTCCGCTTCTCCGACTTCAAGTCCGGCGAATACAGAAACCTCGTGGGCGGCGACAAATACGAACCGGTAGAACCGGCTGACCTCCTCGGCTGGCGCGGCGCTTCCCGCTACTATGACCCGAAATACATCGACGCGTTCCGCCTCGAACTGAAAGCGGTGAAGAAAGTCCGCGAAGAATTCGGCCTGAAGAACCTGAACTGCATGATCCCCTTCTGCCGCACCGTAGACGAAGCGCGCAAAGTCACGGAGATCATGAAAGAAGAAGGCCTCGAACGCGGCCCGGACTTCAAGCTCCTCCTCATGGCGGAGATCCCCTCCAACATCATCCTCGCTGATCAGTTCAATAAATACGTCGACGGCTACTCCATCGGTTCCAACGACCTGACCATGCTCATCCTCGGCTGCGACCGCAACAACGACACCGTGGCCTCCCTCTTCGATGAACGGAACCTGGCGCTCCGCCGCGCGATCCGCCACCTCATCAAGACGGCGCACAAAGACGGAAAGACCGTATCCATCTGCGGCCAGGCGCCGTCGGTCTACCCGGACTTCACGGAATTCCTCGTGAGAAGCGGCATCGACTGCGTATCCGTCAACCCGGATATGGTTAAGGCGACGAAACTGAACGTGGCCCGCATCGAACAGAGACTGCTCCTCGACGCGGCGACCGGCAAAGGCCTCGCGGAGACCGAAGAATACGACTGGTAAGAAAAACGGATGAACGGCGCGGGCGGAAAGACCCTTCCGCCGCCGATCCGCGGAAGCGGATGATCCGGGAAATGTGGGGCTGCCGTAAGGCGGCCCCCTTTTTCAAAATATAAAGAAAGGAAGAACAACGTGCAGCTTACAGACCGTCAACAGGAGATCACCCGCATCGTCCGTGAAAACGGACCGATCACGGGAGAAATGATCGCCGCGAAACTCCACGTGACGAGAAGCGCGCTCCGGGGCGATCTCGCCGTCCTTCTCTCAGGGGAAGTGATCGCGGCCAGACGCAGGCTGGGCTACTACTACCTGGGCGGCGGCACCGATCCGGCGGCCTCCGAGATCAGGAAATGTACGGTAGCTGCCTGCATGTCCCGGCCTATCGTCGTGGCCGGAGACTCCAATGCCTACGACGCGGCGGTCCTGCTCTTCACGGAAGACGTGGGGACCATCTTCGTGGGCGAAGAAGATAATATTCTGGGCGTCGTATCCCGCAAAGACCTGCTCAAAGCCGCCATGGGGCGGGAAGGCCTTCAGCAGATGCCCATTTCCATGGTCATGACGCCGAAATCCAAAATGATCTACGCAGAACCGGATGAAGAAGTGGTGAACGTGGCGCAGAAACTCATCGACTATGAAGTGGACTGCCTGCCCGTGGTCACCGTGGAAGAAGGAAAAGGCGACCGGCGCTTCCATTTGCAGGGGCGCATTTCCAAGACCAATATCACCCGGCTGTTTCTGGAACTCGGCATGGGCCGCAGGAGGTAATGCTTCGTGAATCAACCGACCGTATATGTCATTTCGGACTCCCTCGGCGAGACCGGCGAAAAACTTGCCCACGCGGCGATCAGCCAGTTCGACGAGGAAAGTATAGACGTCATCCGCGTGCCCTTCGTGCGCAATGCGGACCAGATCAATGAGATCACCGCGGAAGCGGCCCGGAAAGGCGCCATCATCTGCCACACTCTCGTTTCTCCCGATCTGCGGGAAAAACTGGATGAAGCGGCGGCGGCGCACGGCGTGCGCTATGTGGACATCCTCGGGCCCATGCTCGACGCGGTCTCCTCCATTGCGCAGACGAAGCCCCGCATGAAACCGGGCCTCGTCCACAAACTCGATGAAGAGTACTTCAAAAAAGTGGAAGCCATCGAATTTGCCGTCAAGTACGACGACGGGAAAAATCCCGCCGGGTTTGAAAAGGCGGACATCGTCCTCATCGGCGTGTCCCGCACATCCAAGACGCCCATGTCCATGTACCTGGCGCACAAAAAATACAAAGTGGCCAATCTGCCTCTCGTGCCGGAAGTGCCGCTGCCGGAAGAGATCTTCCGCGTGCCGCCGTACCGCATCGTGGGCCTCATCATCGATCCGTACAAACTGAACAGCATCCGCACGGAACGGATGAAGGCGCTCGGCTTCTCCAGCGCGGCGAATTACACGGACATCACCCGCATCGAAGACGAGCTGGCCTACGCGAAAGCCGTCATGCGCCAGCTCCACTGCGTCGTCCTGGACGTGTCGAACAGGGCCATCGAAGAAACTTCGAGCCGCATCATCGAGATCATCGAGAGGAACCGCCAGATCTACGGCGAGAAATACTGAAAAGAAGCGCTGCCTTGCGTGAGGCGGCGCTTTTTTGCTACAGTAGAAGAAACAGAGACGTCCACAGGAGGAGATCATGAACATCAGAGAAAGAACCGAACGGAATGAGCGGCAGCTCCTTTCGCCGCTTGCCGTGTTCGCCGACGAAGCGGAAAGAGACAGGCCGGAAGAAGAATGTCCGCTCCGCACCGCCTTCCAACGGGATCGGGACCGCATCCTTCACAGCAGCTTCTTCCGCCGCATGAAGCACAAGACGCAGGTCTACATCGCACCCCGCGGCGACCACTACCGCACCCGCATGACCCATACCCTTGAAGTGGCCCAGATCGGGCGCACCATCGCCAGAGCGCTCCGCCTCAATGAAGACCTGGTCGAAGCCATCGCCCTCGGCCACGACCTGGGGCACACCCCTTTCGGCCATGTGGGCGAATCGGCGCTGAATGACATCTGCGGCCATTTCCATCACAATGAGCAGAGCGTGCGCATCGTGGAGCGCCTCGAAAAAGGCGGGAAAGGGCTGAATCTCACGAAACAGGTGCGGGACGGCATTCTCCGCCACACCGGACATGTCCCGGCGGCTTCTCTCGAAGGGCAGCTCGTCAAATACGCCGACCGCATCGCCTACCTCTGCCACGACTTCGACGACGCCGAGGCGGCGGGGCTCCTCACCGCGCGGGACCTTCCCGACGCCGTGCGGCGGCGCTTCGGCGAGACCCATTCCGACATGATCACCGCCATGGTGACAGACCTCATTCAGAGCGCGCTGGACAGCCGTGCCCTGCACATGTCCCCGGAAGGCGACGAGACGCTCCTCACATTCCGGGAATTCATGTTCCGCCGGGTCTACCTCTCTCCGGCTCTCGTGCCTGACCGCGAGCGGGGATACAACGTGGTGCAGATGCTCTACAAATACTACATGGACCATCCCGAAGCGATCCCCGCGGAATGGCGGCTCCTCGCGGACGATGACAGCCAGGCCGCGGTGGACTACATTTCCGGCCTTACCGATAACCATGCCATCGCCCTCTTCCAGGATCTCTTCGTTCCCCGGTACTGGAATCTGTGAGAATCTCGTTAAAAATAATAAAATTTTCCCGTCGGGGCTTGCAACGGATTCCGGATTTTTTACAATGCAGATAAAGCATCCTTCCTTGCGAAAAAAGAAAGTCAGAAAGAAATAAGGCGATCTGTATGAAAAAAATTCTGGCAGCCATGATACTGACGGCTTTCGCCGCGGGCGTGACCGCATCCGCCGCGATGCCCTTCGGCGACAGAGGCCCCGGCCCGGTTCCCCCGAAGCCCGGCGCCGCCGTCCATCAGGAAAAAGACAAGAGGATCCCTCCGGGACAGGCGAAAAAGATCGAGAAAAAAGACAATGACCGCAGAGATGACAGAAGAGATGAACGCCGGGATGAGAGGAGAGATGAACGCCGGGACGACAGAAGAGACAAGCACAAAGCGCCGCCGCACATGCAGAAGCCCGATCCCCGCCGTGATGACCGCGGACGTAAGGCGCCGCCCCCGCCGAAAGACCGCCATAACGAAGACGATAACGACAATGACAGAGGCGGACTCATCGGGAAAATCCTCGAACAGATCAAAGACTGACTGCAGAGAAGGCCCTTCTTCGGAAGGGCTTTTCGTAGGCAGAAATTTAGATATTTATATAACTCGATTCATATGATATAATAAGAAACAAGATTTTTACGTGAGAAAAGAGGAAACACCATGGATTATGAACCGAGCTACAAAGAATTTGCGACCATCTTCAAGGCCCTCTCCGACGAGACCCGGCTCTGCATCGTGGATATGCTGTCCTGCGCGGAACTCTCGGCGTGCGATATCCTGAAGAATTTCACCCTGTCCCAGTCCACCCTGAGCTACCACATGAAAATCCTCATCGAAGCGGGGATCGTGAACGCCCGCCGCGAAGGCCTGTGGACGAAGTACTCCATCAATGATGACACCTTCATGAAAGTCATGGACTTCCTGCCGGCGCTCTACAAAATGAAAAACGAATGCGTCTGCAAGCAGATCAAGTACTGCAAAGAGGGCGACTCCTGCCCGGTGAACGTCAACGGCAAAGACTCCTTCGGCTTCTGAACCCAAAGGCGGACAGACGTCCGCTTTTTTTATTGCCTGAAAAAAGACAAACCGCTTCATCGGTGCCTGTGCAAAACATTTTCCCACGTATGTGGGTCCGCTTCCTCGTGAGAGGTTACGCAATCATAAGTGAACGCTCCTGCACGCGACGTGAAACTTCTCCGGGCATGAGAGAAGGGAAGGCCTTACTATGTGGGCCCGCACCTCCATGAGAAAGTACGTCCTCATGCGGGATGTGCATTCGCAAGAATGCACGACACAGACAAGCACTGGTGCAGCTCCCCGCCCCTTTGAACGGAGGCCGGTGCCCGAAGGGAGAAAAATTGGCTGGTGGCGTCAGCCGGAGCGCCTGTTTGAGCGACCGTAGGGAGCGAGTTGCGCGTAGGGTAGTGACCAGCCAATTTTTCAGGCCGCAGTGATGGGGCGGTGTTTTCTTCCTTTGTCGACTTTCCATTCTTTTTTCGGAAAAGAAGGAAAGTCGGAGACCATGGAATCTCATTCCAAAAATGGAAACGGCCGTAAATTTCGGACACATACGGTCTCGAAAATGAGGCCCGCACCGACAGTTTCAGGTAAGGCCACTCTTTTGCTTGTGTTCGCCCCGCCTGCGCAGAAAGTTTTTTAACATATGTGGGCCCGCTCCGACAGCTTCGGAATGGTAATCCGCTTGCCTGTCTCCGCACCGCCTGCGCAGTCCGGCCCTCCCCGCATCAAAAATTTTTTGTCCGCAGGACATACAAAAAAGACGCCTCTTGAAAGAGACGTCTTTTTTGTATGCCCATTTTTCAAAGGATCCGTATCCCCGCGGCGAGGTACCGCGCGCGGTCCTCCGGGCGGAGGCCGTCGTCCATGATGACCGGCGGCATGGCAGAGGGGGCGAAGACCTGCCGCTTGGCCACGCGGTCGATCTTCGTGGAGTCCATTACGGCGGCGGCCTGCCGGGCCGTGCGGAGGATGGTCTGCATGACGGGGATCTCCTCGAGGCGGAAATCGGTAAGGCCCGCTTCGGTGTCGAGGGCGTTCACGGAGAGGAAGCACAGGTCGGGGTAAACCGCGGCGACTTCCGCGAGGCACTCGCAGCCGCAGGTGGACTGTTCGTCCGCGTCGAGGCGGCCGCCCAGGAGGTGGACCGTGCAGCACGGGCTGGCCGCGGCGGCCATGGCGGCGGGGAGATTGTTCGTGACGACGGTACAGGGGATGGCGGCCCGGGCGAGCTCGCCGGCGAGGATGGTGTTCGTCGTGCCGGAATTGATGAAGAGCACGTCGCCTTTCTTTACCCATTCGAGGGCTTTCCGGGAGGCGGCTTTCTTCCGGTCGATGTTGATGATCTCCCGGCCTTTGAAGGGGTAGAACTGCTCAGCCGGACGGATGGCTTTCGCGCCGCCGCGGATGTATTGGAGCAGGCCTTCCCGGTCCATGGCTTTCAGGTCGCGGCGGATGGTGTCCACGGAGACGCCGAGCCGCGACGCCAGTTCTTCCAGCTTGACCACCGGCGCTTCGTCCAGCGTGCGGAGGATGAGATTTTTGCGTTCTTCCTGAATCATGAGAGCTCCTTCGTTTTTCCTTTATTGTATGACGGCCGGCGGCGGCCGGCAATACGGCATCTGCCGGAAACTGCCGGAATTTACCCGGATTTGCCGGGAATTTCGGGGCGCTCCGGAACGGATTTCCGGCAGGCGGAAGAAAAACAGGCGGAAATCCGCGGTTTCTGCTGCAAAGACGGCGGCGGCATGGGAATCCGGATGCCGCAGGATGATTGCAATAAATTGCGATATTTTACATAAGTTTTGCCATATTTTACAAAACTTTTTCCGCCGTTTTGCGAAATGCCCACGATGGGCCCGTATGATACAGACATCGGGGCGGACGGAAAGCCCCTGTGAGCGGCAGAGGCCGCGAAAGGAGAATCCTATGAAGTGGGAAGGCATCATTCTGGACTGGGCAGGCACGACGGTCGATTTCGGCTCCATGGCTCCGGTCAAAGTGTTTTCGGCGATTTTTGAAGAGGCGGGGATTCCCGTGACGGAGGAGGAAGTGCGCGGCCCCATGGGCATGCTGAAGCGCGACCACATCCGCACGATGCTCGCCATGCCGCGCATCTGCGGCGCGTGGGAAGCGGCGTACGGCAAGGCGCCGGAGGAAAGCGACGTGGACCGCCTGTACGGCCGGTTCGAGCCGATGCTCCTCGAGGTGCTGGCG
>ULRH01019116.1_pt1 | contig 10779 bp, 7 predicted proteins | sample 1955271 | NCBI WGS metagenome assembly ULRH01 (sample SAMEA4835677, study PRJEB28245) | human gut metagenome | biome: gut microbiome; material: fecal sample | place: Denmark | collected 2008 | reverse complement strand
GTTCAGCAACACATTCTGGATGGTACGTGGAATGTTCTGGTACTGCTTGCTTTCCATCAGTGAGTACTTCCTCATATCGGGAGCCACTCCGTTGCCGTAAAGAATGTTCCGATACTCATCGAACGTATAGATGATGCGTGAATAATCCACGTTCAACTGGTCGAGCTGCATACGTATGCGGTCGGCTCCGCTATAAGCCGTGCGTGTTTCCGGATCGATGAAAAACTCTTTCCGGTAGGGAGAGTCGATAAAACGGTAGCTCACACGGTTCATCGACTTGAAGCTAAGAATGCAGAACGCACCGTTTTCGGTAGCCACTTCGTAAACGATGTACGAGTTGGCATAAGGGAAATAATACTCCGTGTAGCTTTGTTTCTCCACCGGAATACCCAACTTCTGCGTATCGGCATTATAAAAGAAGAGGATAGAGCGAAGTACGGTACTTTTTCCCACCCCTTGCGTTCCGATGAAATGAACGTTTCCGTCCAGGTAAATATCGTCGGCGTAAGGAATGTTCGCACTATTTATGAAGATGATTCTATTCAGGTTTCTCATTGTCTTGAGTGTCGTCGTAAATGTTTATACTTTCAACCAGGCGCTCCAGATAGTTCCAGGAGCTCATTACCTTGTATGTATTGGTCTTTTCATTCTCCAGTTCCAGAAAGGAGTCACGCGTAAGCTGGCGGATCATGTTATCCAGCACTTCCTTGCGTACATCCTTGTCGGAGAAATGTTTGCGGATGCCGTCCAGCTTGTTCTGTAGCATCACGTTGATGTTTGCTTCTACCAATATCTGCTCGGGCTGGAAACGATGTCCCGGACCGAACGTTTCGTCGTATGTCTTGAACAGATCGAGCACATCAATCCAGTAGTAAGCACGCAGAATTTTCTGTTCAAGCGTGACACGCGGTTCGATGCGTGAAAAGTAAAAGTATTCATTGCCCCGTTCCAGGGTATATCCTATCTGGGCAAAATAAACAGACAATGCTTCAAAGTCATCGTCTATCATATCGTACAAGTTGCGTATATCTTCGTTGGTACTGTTCGAACTGATGAACTGTCCCTTTTGCAGGTAATCGAAAATAGCAGCCGTATGATCGGGTATTCTTATATTTAGTTCCATAGTCTTGTTTTATTCTTTGCAGACATGCTTTATATATGCTTTAATAAAACGGTTTAACTTATTTATTATAAGCTATATATCGGTTTATAATATGGGATAGATACGAGCATATTCATAACTCTTGTACACGCCGAAGTCGTCCGTGATGCGGAACTGAGATTCGTAAAGCGATACAATCTGGCAGAACAGTGTGGTACGTTCTTCCTCGCTCACCTTCCTGTGAAACGCATAGCGCATGAGGAACGAAAACAAATCCTCCGGTTCGGCCGTAGGATCCTTCCATACGGCTTCGGTCTGTGCCTGAATATAGTCGCCCATTGTTTCTTCCAGGTTGATGCTTTCCTGATACATGGCTTGCGAAGTCAGGTCTTCTTCACTGAAGGCCCCGGCTTCGTTGCTGCGTATCGTTTCCCGGTACTGAAGATTCTTTATCACCTTCAGGATGATGGGACGCGCCTCGTCCGAGTTCAGGTAATTGATAGATAGCTTGAACGATACGGGTGCCGCACCTTCCAGCAGCACAGAGTGTTCATTTTCCAGCACCTCGGCCAGGTTACTTTTGGCGCGTAGCTCAAACTGATCTTGCAGGTATTTTACCCGGCGTATCTTTTCCACCAGAATAATCTGGCTTTTAATCTGGTTCAGGTAATTGATGATATCCTGCTGGGCACGAATCAGACTGTGAGCCGAAAGCTGAAGTTCCCGGCGCAGTTCCAGCAGAATACGGCTCAGTTCCTCGTCGGTAGCCTGCTGGAAGAACAGTCGTTCCTCATGCAAGATCAGATTTTCCGTCGTGTCAATCAGTTGCTGGATATTGATTCGTTTCTTATCGAGATTTTCCAGCTTGGCAATTTTTATCTGATACGTCGGTTCATGCTTGAAAGCATGGTCGATGCTAGTTTGCAGGTTCATGATGTTTCGGATGGTCGTACGCGCTATTTTCTGAAACGTAATCTTGATGTTCCTTACATAGCTGGCCTTTCGTGAAGGAATCTGCTCCTTCAGGTAATAATCCATCAGTTCGTGGAGATATTCTATGTTCTCGTCTATGATGGAAGTATTGATTTCTTCGTTCGCTTCGAGCAGGAGTTCGAAGAAATCCATGAAGCGTGCGTCCAGTTCCACAAAATTACCATTCTGGTGAATAACCTCTTTTTCGATGAGCAGCTTCAGGCGGTTCTCGTCGTCTTTCAGCAGAGCCAGTGCATCGGAATATCTGAAGCTGAGTATTTTTCTTTTCTCGAACATTTCCGTCAGCAGCCCTCTTGCCGCGGCGACGGTATTTATTATTTCGTGTATCGAACGGAATATGTACATAATACGTATAAAAAATCCTCGCAAAGTTATAGCTTGGCGAGGATTTTTCCTAATTTTTAGCGTTTGTTTGAGCCTTTTCCGGCAGAAAATTCACCTGAAAATTTGCCGGTACTCCTTCCGCAGTGGAAGGAAATGATGCTATTTCCCGGTAGCTCAGACTTTATATCTACCGGTGCTTTTAGAGAAGGGGAGCCCCGAAAGGGCTTTGGCTTTCTTCAATCCACCACTGGAAACTCAATTGTTTCATTGGCTTCGTTCCAGTTTTCAATTGTGAATTTTCCGGAACTCCCCCCTGCAAAAATATCTCCGATAACAATATTAACCGTCAGACGCGTATTGGCTGTCAGGGTTGAAACCAGATTTTTCGACAATGTATGCACACTTCCGTCTTTCAGAGTAATGACTAGTGTGAGCAGAGGGTTAGGAGCAGAAGGGAACAACATGACCATTGCGTTGCTCATCTCGGTATTGTCGGTAGAGCGCACCAGATTGAACTGTACTGTTTTCGTCATGTTGCTAGGTTCTGCAGTATACAAGTTCAGCTTTTCGGCTATTCCACCGATCAGTACCTTTATATCTGTAATGTTTGAGTTGATGACTGCGTTGTTTTTAGTCTTGACGATTACCTTCAGTCCGGCTACTACACGATTCATGTTTGCCTCCAGATCTTCCTGTCCGATGACTACTTCCTTGTTTACATGTACCATGTCGTATACAGGAATGTACGTTGTATCCTGACTGTTCTTTCGTAGGCTGAAATACAACTGCGAAAGATCGGCTCCGAGTGTCAGTCCGGGTTCCACGATTGCCGGAGTTGTGTGAATGGGCTCTTCGTATTTGGGAGTTCCCCAGTATACTATGTTATAATTACCCACCGGCAGTGAAACCTCACGGTTGTAATCTCCCGTAATGTTTCCGTCCAGAACGTTGTAGAAACCGTAAAATACGCTTAGCGTATTGTTTACGTAGTTTCCAAAGTAGATAGAGCTTCCCTCCAGGCAAGGATAAGCTTCCACAATACCGGTGAGCGGACTCTGAGATCCGTTCACGCGGGTATGTAATGTGGGAGTCACAAGGTTGGTTGATGATTTTGTAGGGAGGCTGTAGCTGTCGTCCCTGCATGCTGTTGCAATTGTTAAAAGTGCAAGCGCTCCTAATGTGATTTTTTTCATAAGTAGTTTGTCTTTATATTGAACAATTAAAAGTAATAAAAGTTTTTTCGAAAAGTAAGATTTTATCCGAAAAAAGTGAAAAATTTTTTTATAAGTCTGACGACCGACTGAAAACAGGTTTTTAGCAGGGATCGTATGACGTATCGCATGCCGGCATATATCAGGTTCCTTTCCTCAGAAGATGCAGGTATTTTGTCGGATTGCGGCTGGAATTCGGATTATTTTTTGTACAAAAACTTAGAGAATTTGTACAAATTTTCAGAAAACGTCGAGATGTTTTTGGAAAAGCGCGGATAGCTTTTTCCAAAGTCCGGACATCCTCTTTTTGAAGTCTGGACAGAAGGGCACAAGTTCTTAATTAAAGAAAAACAACATACGGCGAAAAGCGAAAGATTGTATCTTTGTCGGGTAATTAGATAGAGTGTTTATGATGAAGAAACGTACAAAAGGGATGTTGAAAATAGCCGGAATTTCTATCGGCTCACTGATTGCGATCGTCTTGATTGTGATTGCAATCGTAATAAATTTTGTGTTTACTCCTGCAAAACTTACTCCTGTGGTACTGAAAACAGCCAATCAGGCACTGAATGCCAAGCTCGAAATGAAGAGTGTGGAACTGACTTTCTTTTCTACTTTTCCCCGTTTCGGGTTGAAGCTGGTGGACGGACATCTGGTTTCGAAGGCGCTGAATGATACGGCGTGGCAGAAGACCGATTCATTGCTTTCGTTTGGAAAGTGCGTAGTTGTAATCAGTCCGCTGGATTATTTGATGAAACAGAAGATTACCTTGAATTATCTGGGATTGGAGGATGCTTCGGTCTATGCTTACAAGAGCAGAGAGGGAGTAGCCAACTGGGATATTGTGGCTTCCGATACAACTGCGGTTGAAACCGATACAGCCTCGGCCGATAAGCCTTTGTTGTCGGGAGGTATCGATATCCGCCGGGTGTCTATGAAACGGACAAATGTGATTTTTGATGACCGCGATACGAGGGTATATGCTCGTCTGACGAATGCGTCACTGAATCTGACGGCATCCTTGCATAAAGAGCATTCTACACTGGGACTGAAGTTCGCGAACGACAATATACTCTTCTGGCAGGATGGACAGCTACTGGTCAACAAGGTTGCTACGGAGCTGAAGACTTCCCTCGATCTGGACCGTCGTACACGTACCCTTACGCTGAATGGTGCCAATATTTCGATAAACGGCATAACCTTCGATATGAAGGGAACCTTGAAACGCGATACGGTACAGCGTGCCCTCAACGTGGATGTGACGTATGCCTTGCATGCTCCTTCGCTGGAAACCGTGCTGAACATGGTGCCCGAAAGTGTACTGAAGCGTGAGGAGATGACGACGAAGGGCAGTGTGAAGATGGAGGGCGATGTGAAGGGATGGTACGGAAAGCAGCGGATGCCTGCCGTTACCCTGAAAGTGAAGATAGATAAGGTTTCGGCCAGGTACGACAAACTACCGTACGGGATAGATGACTTTACGGCCGATTTTGATGCTTTTGTCGACCTGATGCGTGAGCAGCCTTCGTATGCTAACCTGAAGATTTTCCATTTTCAGGGAGCACATACAGATATTCTTGCCGATGCCAAGGTAACCGATTTGCTGGGGGACCCGGATATCACGTTCAATACGAAATCGAAAGCGGACCTTACGGCATTGGCGAAGACTTTTCCCTTGCAGGAGGGCGTGACGATAGGCGGAAGTCTGGATGCCGACCTGCACCTGAAGTGTCGGCTTTCTTCTATCAAGAAACAGGATTTGGGACGTATCCGTATGGGCGGAAAACTGGAGATGAAGGGCCTTTCGCTGCGTGATACGAACAAGGATTTTGAGTTTACAAGCGATGCTTCTCTCAAATTCATAGGCAATGATAATTTGGCGGCTCATGCGGAGATCAACAAGCTCGTCTTGCGGTCTAAGCTGGGGAACTCGAATGTGGAGAAACTTACGATGACGGTCAAGTCGACTAACCCGCAGGATACTACCCGCATAGCCGATATGGAGTGCAAGTTCTCGTTGAACCGATTGAAAGGTGGCATGGGCGATTCGCTTGCACTGTTCTGCCAGAAAGCTGATGCGACGGTACGTTTGCAACCCGGAAAGAAGAATCCTTCCATGCCTCAGGTGTCGCTTTCGCTGAAAGCCGATACCCTGTTCTGTCGTGCAGGACAGACAAAGATGGGAATGGATAAGGCGGGGTTCGCGGTAACAGCCGAGAAACTGCGTGATTCTCTCTGGATTCCAAAAGGAATCATCGGTTTTAACCGCATGAAGATGTTGACCCCTGAATTTGCATTGCCTATCCGTATGAAAAAAACTTCGGTGACGGTAGGCAACCGGATGATTACGCTGAAGAATGCGACGTTCCGCGTAGGACACTCCGACCTGACGGCTACGGGATCAATCTACGACTTGTATGGTACGATGAAACGCCATCGCCCGTTGCGTGCAAAGCTGGAAATTTCTTCCCGCAACCTGGACTGTAACCAGATAATCAACTCACTGAATTTTCCGGAAGATACACTTCAGGCAGAAGCCGATACAACCTCTTCTTCTTTGGCGTTGTTTGTCGTTCCGAAAAATCTCGATTTCGAATTGCAGACCAACCTGAAGCGGGTGAAGTACGATAGTATGGTATTCGAAGATGTACAGGGAGCTGTCGACATTCGCAATCAGGCTGTTCATCTGAAGAATCTGAGCATGAGGGGAATGGATGCGCAGATGAATGCTACGCTGGTCTATCGTGCCCGGGAAAAGAAGAGCGGGTATGCCGGATTCGATTTCAAGTTGCATAAAATCAATATTGCCAAACTGGTAGAATTTGCTCCGTCGCTGGACACGATTGTCCCGATGCTTCGTTCGTTTCAGGGGGTAGTCGACTTTGATGCGGCTGCCGAAGCGGTGCTCGACTCGAATCTGAATATCAAGATTCCGTCGTTGCGCTCTGCCGTACACATCAAGGGCGACAGTCTGGTGCTGATGGATGGAGAGACCTTTGCCGAGATTTCGAAGATGCTGATGTTCAAGAACAAGAAGCGTAACATGTTCGACAGTATTTCCGTGAACATGACGATAAAGGATGGTAACGTGACGGTATATCCTTTCATCGTTCAGATAGACCGGTACAAGGCGGCTGTGGGAGGTACTCAGGGACTGGATATGAATTTCAACTACCATATTTCTATCCTGAAATCGCCTCTGCCGTTTAAGATGGGTGTGAATATCACGGGAAACTTAGACAAGATGAAATTCAAGCTGGGAAAGGCGAAATACAAGGATGCCGTGACTCCGGTAGAAATTCGCAAGGTAGACAGTACGCGTATCAATATGGGACAGCAGATTGTGAACGATTTCCACCGGATAATGAGCCGGAAGCCTGAATCCAACTAATTGTCGTGCTCAGGCTTTGTGCGCTGCATCTTGCGCAAAATGCGCGGGAATTGTATGGCAAAGATAATCGTACAGCAGATGGCGGCGGTAGCATCGGAGATTCCCTCGGCGGCATATACGCCGGGCATACCCAGAAAATGGGGAAGGATAAGTGCCAGCGGAATGAGGAGAATAACCTTACGCAGCAGGGCTATGAAGACCGAAACCTTGGCTTGTCCCAGTGCGACGAACATGTTCTGGCAGGCGCGCTGCAAACCGAAGATGGTCATACCTCCCAGAAAGATTGGCATGACTTGTTCTACGGTCGCTATCAGTTTCTGGTCGCTCGTAAAGGCAGATGCTACCAGCGACGGGAAGAGGATCATGAACAGAGCACGAAGTTGAAGGAGAACATGATGGTCAGCACGATTCTGAAGCATTCTTTCAGTCGTTCCTTGTTGTGGCGTCCGTAGTTATAGCTCGCAATGGGGACAAATCCTTGGGCGAATCCTGCCAGCGGAACACTTACAATGAGCATGGCACTCTGCATGATGGTCAGTGCGCTGACGTAGATATCTCCGAATTTTTCCAGACTGCTGTTCAGTACAAAACCGACGAGACTTTCTGTACTCGACATGATGAAAGGAGAGATTCCTAAGGCTAAGATGGAAAGCAGAATACCCTTATGTAATTTCATGTACTTGAGTTCCAGTCGCAAGGAAGCTTTTTTCGAAGTAAGAAAGGATATTACCCAGATTGCGCTGCATGCCTGTGACAGGATGGTGGCGAGTGCAGCTCCCTTTACTCCCATATTGAAAGTGAAGATAAACAGCGGGTCCAGACCGATGTTCAGGATGGCACCAATGAGAACCGAATACATGGCAATAGCAGGACGTCCCTGCGTATTGATGAAGGTGTTCAATCCCACGGAAAGTTCTACGAACAATGTCCCCAGCAGATAAATGGAAAGATAGTCGGTTGCGTAGCCGATAGTACGTTCCGATGCTCCGGTAAAAAGCAGTATCGGCTCCATGAAGATGTAAGTGATGGTGGAAGTCACTAGCGTAAAGAGCAGTAGCAGAATAAATCCGTTACCCAAAATCTTGCCTGCACGCTCGCGGTCACCCTGCCCCAAGGCAATGGCGGCAAGCGGACTTCCTCCGCCTCCTACGATGGCGGAGAAAGAAGATATCAGAATGATGACGGCACCGGTTACTCCGATGCCTGCCAGTGCATCCGTTCCGATACCGGGTATGTGACCGATATAGATACGGTCGACAATGTTATAGAGTAAGTTTACCAACTGTGCGGCGACGGCTGGAAGTGCCATCTTGAATATAAGCGGCAACATGCGGTCGGTTCCGAGTCTCTCTTCGTATGCGTTTCCCATCTTTGCTTTTCTTAAAAATCGTGCAAAGGTAGCGATTTTTTTCGGAACCGATTCACTTGCTCTCGAAAGCTGTGTGCTTTGGGCGGAAAGGCATGTCAGGGCTTACCGTCGGTTTGCTGAGGTTTGATGGTTGGTTTTGTTTTCTTTTTTCCAAGTTTCTTGGCTTTTTCCCATGCGGCCTTGCGTGCCTCATACAGCTCACGCTGCCGTTCCAGATAGTTATCTGCCATGATTGATCCGTATTGATTAATGTGTTAGTTCCAGTTTAATTCGTCCTGCATCCGGCGGAGCGCAGCGTTGTAGTCTTCTACCAGCTCTTTCATTACCTCATCTACCGTTTGCAGACGTTTGATCATCGAAGCAACTTGTCCGATTTCCAGTTCGCCTTCAAACAAATCTCCTTCGAAAATACCCAGCTTGGCACGTCCGCGTCCCAGCAGGGTTCGCAGTTCGTCGACAGAGGCTCCCCGCAGTTCGGCTTCTTCCACGTGCTTGTAGAAATCATTCTTGACCAGTCGGGTAGGAGCAAGCTGTTTCAGCGTCAGGATGGTATCGCCTTCATTCAGGCGCAGACAGCGATCCTTGAACGTAAAGTGTGCGGAACTCTCTTCGGTCAGTGCGAAACGGGTACCAATTTGTACGCCGTCGGCTCCCAATGCTCTTGCTGCCAGGATGGCTTCTCCGCTGGCAATACCTCCGGCAGCAATAAGCGGCAGGGTACAACTTTTCTTTACGGCCGGAATGAGGCACAGGGTAGTCGTTTCTTCTCTTCCGTTATGTCCTCCAGCTTCAAAACCTTCGGCTACGATGGCGTCGACGCCAGCTTCCTCACATTTGGCTGCGAACCGTGTGGAAGAGACCACATGTGCTACGATGATTCCCTTGTCGTGCAGCCATTCAGTCCATGTCTTTGGATTTCCGGCAGAGGTAAAGACAATCTTTACACCTTCGTCGGCAATGATTTGCATCAGCGCATCCATTTCCGGATACATCAGAGGTACGTTTACACCGAAAGGTTTGTCGGTTGCCGCCTTGCACTTGCGGATGTGCTCGCGTAAGGTTTCAGGATGCATGGACCCGGCTCCTAAGAGTCCCAGTCCACCGGCATTGCTCACCGCAGAAGCTAGTCGCCAGCCACTACACCATACCATACCTCCCTGTATAATGGGATATTTAATTCCGAAAAGATGACATATTCTGTTCATAGTCTGTTGCTTTTTTGCAAAGATAGGCTTTTCCCGGATTTTCGCAAAGTTAAATTTCGCAACTTGTTGCCTTGAATACAGGGCGAGGCTGCTGGCTCTCTGTCTCGAAACCGAACCAGTAATTCAGCTTTTCGTTTTCGGTTGCAGGAAGCAGGCAGAGTCTTAAACACTCGTGATAACTGCCGTATACTACGTTCCAGTTGTCGGGAGGAGTGACATGCTTGGTACGTATGCGTGCGGCTGGCTGTTTCTTGAGCGACATTCCGGCTTCTATCCAGGCTAAGGTGGCAGCTGTTTCGTAAGCTGGGTACGACTGTTTGCAGAATTCATATAAAATCACACCGCGGCGCTCCTGACTCATGGGCTGGTCGGCTACTCCGAGTGCGATGAGATGCGCTAAAAAGCGATGCAGGAAATCGGGCTGCTCTACAATCAGGCGGCGCGTGATATCTTGCCAGACAGGTGTATTATAAAAACCGTCGAGCAGGCGCGACAACAGGTGTGCCGTTTGCAGTTCATCGGGAGTAATCGCTTCTGTTTCCAGCACTTCGTAAGGCGGAAAAGGAGAATACTTGATACCTAGTTCGTCGGCACGGCGGCGCATCTCTGTACCCGGCAGCAGTTTCAGCGATTCAAGCTGGATTTCTCCGGCACGATAGGAGGCGAGTGTACGGACATCCTCGAATATCTCCTCTAGCTTGTAGAGCGGAAGTCCGGCAATCAGGTCGGCATGCGTTTCCATATTATTCAGCGAGCAGAGGTATTTCAGCCCCTCCAGGGCATCGGATAATTTACCCATGCGGCGACTGGTTGTAAGCACTTCTTCGCGAAGGCTCTGTATTCCGGCCTCCAGATGGAGCAGTCCCTGAGGCATACGTGCCAGTTCTGCCTTCAACTCATCGGAAAGCAGGGCAGGGTGTATTTCCAGATGAAAGCGAATGTCGGGAAATTCCAGAAACAGATCGAGCAGAGCTTTGGCATGACGGCTGTTGTAATTGAACGTACGATCGAGTACGCGGATATTGCGGATACCGTGGCGATGAATAATTTGAATGCGCTCGCGAATGGTATCAATAGGCAAAGTCCGGACAGGCTTTTCCCCTCCACTGACACAGAAAGCACAAGTATTGAAGCATCCACGTGTCGTTTCCAGTTGCACGAAGGGCTTGCTCCAGTTAAAAAAA
>ULRH01038982.1_pt1 | contig 10876 bp, 9 predicted proteins | sample 1955271 | NCBI WGS metagenome assembly ULRH01 (sample SAMEA4835677, study PRJEB28245) | human gut metagenome | biome: gut microbiome; material: fecal sample | place: Denmark | collected 2008 | reverse complement strand
CAGCCGAGTTGACGGAACAGTCTGTCGATCTGATGATCGGAGTTAACACGATCGTCGTACTTCACCAAGGGAGCACCATTGCGCGTTTAGATAAGAACACCGACGCCGTCAAAAGTATGGCACGTATTCTCAAACGTGACGCAAACGATATGGTTGGCAAGGCTCTTGCCGCCAACACCTGGGTGGCTAACAGTCTGAAATACAACCCTTTGGGACGTTCGTTGTCCGATTATGAGGAGGCCGCACGATGGTGAAAACAGCCACTCAGATCGAGCAAATCAAGCAAATGGCTAAGTCACTTCGGCTCACGCTCATTTCTGAAGACTTGGAAATGATGCTCCACGAAGCCGATGAGGCCAAAATGTCTCATCGCGAGTTCTTGATGCACATATTCAGTTTGGAGTTGAAACGTCGAAGCATTCATCGCATCAAAATGGGTGTTATGGCCGCTCATTTTCCAATGCAAAGGACATTGGAGGGTTTTGATTTTTCTGTGCAGCCCAGTATCGAGCCGGCCAAGGTACGCGATCTGGCTCAATGCGATTGGATAGCTCAAGGCCACAATCTGCTGCTACAAGGTCCACCGGGAGTAGGCAAAACGCATTTGGCAATAGCCTTGGGAAGAGCCGCGATCGAGAAAGGGTACTCAACCCTGTTCGTAACAGCAGCGCAACTCGTCAATACGTTGATAAAGGCACAGGCAACGGGATGTCTGGAAGATCGACTTACAGCCTTATTTAAGCCGAAGCTACTGATCATTGATGAGCTGGGTTACGAACCCATGGGACCAGAGACAGCACATCTGTTATTCAGCTTGTTTAACCAACGTTATGAACGCAGGAGCATTGTCATTACGACAAACCGGCATATCACGGACTGGGGCGTATTACTAGGGGATCCAACAGCCACATCGGCCATCCTAGACCGTTTTTTGCATCATAGTTGTACCCTGACAATCAATGGAGACAGCTATCGCCTATTGGAGAAAAAAAGAAAGGGACTAATAATAAATCAACCACCGCAACTCACGACACAATCGTAAATCTCTCTGGAAAGGTCTCATTGCGTTTACCCTGGAAAAAAGTCATTGCGCTTGACAGACGTTTTTCGCGGTTACGCCGTGTTGGGCGGAATCCCGTATTTCTGGCAGGGCGTGAATCCACAACGTTCAATGACGGAAAATCTCGCCGCCAATATTATGAGATCCAACGGTTTGCTCAATGACGAGGTTCAATCGGCATTGAGGCAGGAATTTCGGGATCCTGCCACCTACAACGCCATTCTTCAAACGATTGCCTTCGGTTCAACTTCAAGAAACGAAATTGCGCAGAAGAGCTTGGTGGATACGCGAACGCTTTCCAAATATTTGTCCGTACTGGAAGACATGGATTTGGTTGTGAAGGAGTTTCCTGTCTTCGCCGGTCCGGGGGAGTTGGGGAATGTGTCTCGAGGACGCTATCGCATTGCCGATCCGAACGTGAAATTCTGGTTTCGGTTTTTAGCCAACAATCCGAGTCTGATCATGACGCGGCAAGAGGACCTTTCAGAATGGAAAGCGACCGTAGAGCCTTGCTTTGCGGATTTCGCAGCGGAATCTTTTGAGCAGGTCTGTCGTCAATACCTGACACAACTGCGCTTTTCCGGGAAGTTGCCGTTCTCTGTGACGACTCTGGGGCGATGGTGGAGAAACGGCACGGAGATTGATTTGGTTGGAGCCGATCACGAAAGACGGCATTGTCTTGTGGCTGAATGCAAGTATCGCAATCAGAAAGTCGGGATCAAAGTGTTGCGCTCCCTTCAGGCCAAATGCGAACAACTGCCGGTTGCGGAGGATGCCGTATTTCACTATTGGATTTTTTCTCGCATGGGATTTGACGATGTGTTGCTTGATATGGCTACACGGGATCCTTATTTGCATCTGGTCGGGGTGGATCAGTTGCTGGATCGAAGGCAGTGAGTCGGTAGCAAAGCAGTAAGTAATTGATTCCTGATGACAGATTGGGGGCAGGCCATGAAGCCTGCCCCCAATCGCAAAAGAGCAATGAAGTAGGGACGAGCCGTTACTTATTCAGCCCCAAAGCAGTCTTAGCTGCAATACGCCCGAACGTCAACACATCGGCAGTAGCATTGCCGCCCAAACGGTTGCTGCCGTGAACGCCGCCAGTCACTTCACCGGCTGCATACAAGCCTTTGATCACGTTGCCCTTCTTATCGAGCACCTGTGCCTTCGGATTGATATACAAACCGCCCATTGTATGGTGGATAGACGGTGCGCGAGGTGTTGCATAGAACGGAGCCTTTTCGATCTTGCGGTCGAAGAGCTTGCGGCCGAACTTCGGATCGTTCTTCGCTTCAACCATCTTGTTGAACTCTTCAACGGTAGCCTTCAGATTTTCCGGCGGCATGCCAAGCTGCTTGGCCAGACCTTCCAGCGTGTCGTCCTTGTAGATGCGACCGAGCTTAACAAGCGTTTCGACGTTTTCTGCAAACGAGTTGTATTTCTGGACAATGCTCGAGTCATTGATGTCGTAGCACATGGCACCGGGCTGTTTCTTAATGGCAGCCACAAACTCGTCACGGCGAGCGTCTTCCTTCACGAAGCGCAAGCCATTCTTATTCACGTCAATCACGTCGTCAAGGCCGGACATCTTGCGGGCACGTCCCTGCAAGGCACCGGAACCAGGCGTTGCCAGCGGGTAAACCTGAACGTAATTCATGCCGGTGAGATCGGCACCGATCTTCGTGGCCATGACAATGCCGTCGCCGGTAGCACCCGGCTGGTTTGTCGAAACCATGTCAGGCGTCAAGACGGGCGAAGATTTTTGGCGCATTTCCTTGTTCTGGCTGTAACCGCCGGTGGCGAGAATCACGCCGTATTTGCTCTTGAACTCGTAGGAATTGCCCACCTTGTCGCTGGCTTTGACGCCCACGACTTCCCCGTTGCGGTAAATGAGTTCTTGGGCACGCATACCGGTGATGATCTTGACGCCTTCCTTATTGGCGGCCTTGAGCAACGGTTCAATGAGTCCGGTCCCGGCGGGCGCGTCAACTTGGTGTGTACGCTGCCAAAGAGCACCGGCACCTTGACTGACTCGATCCATCACAGGCGTACCGTGCTTTTGCATCCAGTGAAGTGTTTCAAGCACATTTTCGGCATAGGTACGAATCAGGGGAATATGTCCGACCTTGTCGCCGCCGTTGTAGGTCTGCAAGGCATGCCATTCGGGGCAGTCAAAAAGCGTCTTGCTGCCGCTCTTCAAATACGCTTCGTACTTGGCCTTAACGTCGGCCATCAGTTTGGCGTGATCCGCGTTGGCCGGTTTTTCGTTGATGGCCTTAACGACGGCATCCTTGAGGGTGTCCGTCATCGGAAGCAGTTTTTGACGTTCCGGATCAGCGGCATTGAAAGCGCTGGCGCAGCGAAGCGTATTGCCGCCGATCACAGGCATCTTTTCCAGCACAACGATGTTGTATTTGCCTGCTTCGGCCGCAGTCACCGCAGCTGACAGACCTGCACCACCGGAACCGACGATGACAAGGTCATAGCTTTCGGTCTTCGTACCGTTGAACTTCTTGATCTTGACGGGGACGGGGGTCTGCAAGGCAGCCAGATTGACGCCGGTTTTTTCCAATGCGGCAATAACAGCCTGTTTGAATGCGCCGCTCGTGACCGTCGCGCCGGAAACAGCATCCACATTGACGGTCTGATAATCAAGGATGTCTTTGGTCATTGTGCGAATGGCCATGCCACCCATCAGATCGGTTTCTGTGTGGCCGGGAACCTTGATGTCGGTGATTTTGTCTTTGCTAACCGTGACTTCGACATTGAGGTAACCGTTGTTGCCGTAGACCTGAGCTTTGTATGTACCCGGTTTAAATTGTGCTTTACCGACCTTCTTACCCTGGGAGGCATCCAGGGCCTGGTTGACAGCCATCAAAATGCCCTTGGAAGAGACACTGGCACCGGTGACGGCGTCCACCTTGGTTGAGTTGGCCTTTATGATCTTTGCCGGCAACGTTTCAATTGCTTTGGTACCCACCCGGGCGTTTCGTTGTGTTTCACAACTTCGACTGCCGTAATCTTGCCGCTGTCGATTGCGACCTTAACAGTCATCGGGCCGTTGTGGCCCGGAACCGTCTGAGTGTAGGTCGCTGCAGACGCGCTGATGGCACAAAAAGCCATTGTTACGGGAAGAACTATCTTTTTCAATGTAAAGCTCATCTTTACCACTCCTCAGTGACGAACTTGATTGGGCTTATTAAGCCTTCTGCGTAATATGCTACTCCCGCAGACATGCAGTGGCTATAGAGGATTAACTCCCTGGTTTACGTGAATGAGGAAGAAAAAGGAAACAAGGCACCAAAGTGGGTTTATATTTTTAAATCTTTTTTGAATTCGGGAACTGGAGTTGATTTGTTGACTTGATACGATTTCCAGCTCAAAAAAAGCAACAAGCCGAAGCTCGTATCCTTGTTGAGTTTGCGGCTAAATCAGAAACTTACTTAGCCGCGAGCGGATTTAAGCTTCAATTGAAGTGCTGAACGAGAAATTCTGAGGGAAGGTGGTGACGCTCGCAAGTGCCAAGTGTTCTGCGGAGTGGGCCATGCGGCGAGATTACCTCTCACCGTGTCCGACGACGAAGTGGGATGATTTGCTCAAGGTCAATTGACCTCAAAAAAAACCGCTTGCGCTCGACGTGGATGGCAGAACGCTTGCGGTTTCGTTTGTCGTTGATCAGCTTGCGTTGCTTAACGCTTTTGAGCTGATGGCACTAGGACCGAAGGAACTTTGGTTGAGGGGATTTCATCTCTGGGAGTCGGCTGCGGAGGCTGATTGGCCGAAGCTGCCGTAGGTGAGTCACAGACGAAGTCAATGGTGGCCGTAGCGCTCTTGTCCGCATTGCCGTCATTGAAGCGAGACTTGAACAAACGGAATTTGAGATCCTTGTCCGCACAGAATTCCTGAGCTTGTTTGATCAGTTCAACACGAACAATGCCGCCGTTATCGGTGGAGTCGCTCGAGGCGCTGACCGTGTAAGTGTTGTTTCCAATCTCGACGAACTCCGAGCGTTCGGGAGAGCTGGCGCAGCCGGCAAGAAGCAACGCAGATGAAAATGCGAGAGCCAGATTCAGACGACGGTTGAGCATGAGCGACCTCTCGAAAAAGTACTACCTGCTTTGATTCTAACGAGACGCGACCGTTACAAAGCCCGTGAAAATTGCAACAAACATATAGTTCCGAGAAAGGCAAAATGGAAAGATAGTGGTAATTTTTTTGTAATGACTTCCTTTTGACTGCGTAACGAATTTGTTAGTTCTGCTCCCTAGACTTGATTTGTAGAGGTCTTTTTTCATCAAGACCTGCAACATCAATACAGGAGAGAACAAGATGACCCAGAGCACACTGCAGAGCTCTCGCAGGGCGTTTCTGAAAACCGGAGCTGCGGGCGTCATGACGCTCGGCGTCGGTGGTATGGCGCAAGCTGCCACAACAGTCAAAGCATTACCGAAGTGGGATGAGGAATTTGACGTTATCGTGGTTGGCAGCGGTTTGGCCGGCTATTGCGCAGGCATCACCGCGGCTGAATTGGGACGCAAGACTGTCATTCTGGAAAAAATGGCCGTTCCCGGTGGTTCGTCCGTAATCAGCGGCGGCACGTTTGCGGCTTGCAATACCAAACGTCAACAGAAAGAAGGCGTCAAAGACAGTGTTGAACTGTATGTGAAAGACGTCCTTAAAGCGGGCGGTCGCCTCAATGTGCCTGAACTGGTGCAGACCATGTGCGAACAATCCAACGAGGCTTTCGAATTCCTTGTAGAACGTGGGGCGCAGTACAACGAAGAATTGCGCAAGGTGGCAGGCCACACCGTGAAGCGTTGCTTCCAGCCGCTCTACAACAACGGCTTGAGCGTGATTCAGCCGTTGCACCGTCATTACCTGAAGCTCAAGAACACGAGTCTTCAGCTTCGTACCAAGGTTGACGAAATCATTCGCGATCAGAAGGGACGAGCAGTAGGCGTTAAGGTTCGCGAAGCCTACATCTTTGATCCGGAAAGCAAGGCCGACGACCGTTTGAACAAGACCGGTGTTGTGAAGTTCTACAAGGCCAAGCGCGGTCTGGTGTTTGCCACCGGCGGCTTCTCCCGCGACTTTGAATTCCGTCAGCGCGAATTCCCGCAGTACAACAAAGTGCCGTCTACTGTGAGCTGCGGTGCTACGGCCGGCGCGTTAAAGCTCATGATGAAGGCAGGAGCCCGTTCGATTCACTTGGCTCACGTTCGCTTCGCCATTTCGATCGGCTTTGAAGACATTGAAAAGGGCATTCTGGTTGACCAGCGTACAGGCAAGCGTTTCATTAACGAAGGCGCACCGCGTATGGGCTTGTCGTACAAGATCATCGATACTGTGAACGCAGGCAGCGATTGGCCGGCATTGATTTATGACGAGGCGGGCCTGGCAACGCTCTATGACCGTGAAAAACTCAACATCATTCTCAATAACGGCGAAATGCCGAAGTTCGACACTTTGGAAGCGCTTGCCAAGCACTTCAAGATTCCTGCGAAGGAAATGATCGAAACGATCAATCGTTACAACGGCTTCCTGAAGAACAACAAGGACGAGGATTTTGGCAAAGACTTCAAGAAGACGCACGCCGTGCCGATTCTTAAAGGTCCGTTCTACGCCTGCCCGGTTTACCCGAAATTCAACTACTCGCAAGGCGGCATTGCCATTGACGCACGCACCCGTGCGATCAGCGCTGAAGATGATCAGATCATTCCGGGGCTCTTTGTCTGTGGCGAAGCCTCCGGCGGTGTGCACGGTGCCGTTCGTGTGACTGGCTGTTCAATGTCCGACTGCGCCGTGTTCGGTCGCATTGCCGGCCGCGAAGCCGCTCAGATGCCTGCCGTTTGATTTGAGGGAGTACCGAAATGAAAAAGACAACGTTGATTGCCATGACTCTGGCTGCTTCCCTCGTGTTGGTGACGGGAAGCGTGAACGCAGCTCAAACGATGAAGCCCTTCCACAAAGGGGTTTCGTGTGAAGCCTGCCATGGAGAGAAGGCGCCGACGGCTCCGACGAAGACCGATTGCTCGTCGTGCCACGGCACACCTGAAGACGTGGCCAAACTGACTGCCGGTAAGTACAAGAAGTACTACAACCCGCACGATTCGCTGCACTATGCAACGTACTCGGACTGCGTGGCTTGCCATCGCGAACATCAGCCTTCGCGTTTGGACTGCAACAACAGCAACTGCCACCGCGAATTCAAGTACAAAGTGCCGTGATGCACTGATCAGACATCTCACTCTCAAAACCGCGGCAACGAGAATGTATTTTCGTTGCCGCGTGTTTATTGGGGCAGCGTTTCCATTCGATAACCGATGCCGGAATGGCTGACAATGCCGCAATCGTCCTGCATACCTGCCGCCCGAAGTTTTTGGCGCAATCGAGCCAGCGTAACCCGCAGATATTGAACATCCTGCTGTTGGCCGTTACCCCAGACATGCGCGATGATCTGTTCGTGAATCAGCACGGAGTTAACGTGTCGCATAAAGTACTCCAGCATGCTGAATTCAACGGCCGAAAGCTTGATTTCTTTGTCTTCAAACCAGACTTGGCGTGATTTGGTATTGAGTTTCAGGGAACCGTTGACGATTTCCTGATCGGGCACTTTTTGCGTGGTGGACAGGCGTCTTAGAACGGCACGTACGCGGCCGAAGAGTTCCTCCAGCGCAAAGGGTTTGGGCAGATAGTCGTCAGCTCCCAAATCGAACGCGCGGATCTTGTCTTCAACCTGGTCTTTGGCCGTTAGCAAAATGACGGCACAGTTGCTTTTTCGACGAATGCGGGTCAAAACGTCATAGCCGTCGAGTCCGGGCATCATGATGTCCAGGAGTACCAGGTCCGGCTGATGATCGTCAAACATCTGAAGAGCGCTTGGACCGTCAACGGCACAGATCACTTCGTAGCCGAGACTTGCAAGATTGATCGACAGCAACCGACGGATTTTCGGTTCATCATCCGCAACGAGAATAAGCGGTTGGGACATGGTCAGTTTTGCTCCTCAATGCTCACTGTGAATGTACTGCCGTGCTTTGGCTTGCTTTCGACGGTAATGTCTCCGCCGTGGGCTCTTGCTAGGCCTCGGGAAATCGTGAGGCCCAGGCCGGTTCCGCCGGCTCTGCGGGTCATCGACATGTCGATCTGATGGAATTTTTCAAAGATCTTTTCCTGAGATTCCGGTGCAATGCCGATGCCGTTGTCTTTGACGGCAAATCGTACCTGAGTTCCGCTGCGAGTGACATGCACGCGGATGCTGGGAGTGGTGTCGCAGTAGCGAACGGCATTGGCAAACAGATTGATGAGAATTTGCCGCAGACGATCCGGATCAGCAAATACTTCAGCCGCATCCTTTTCAAAGTGAGATTCAAAATCAGCCGACTGTGCCGCCGCTCTTCTTGCTTCCTCAATAACGGTACTGGTTTTGATCAGACGACGGCGCAAAACGATGGCTCCGGCTTCGATGCGAGACAGGTCGAGCCAGTCGCGCACAAGCGTTTGCAAACGATCGATGTCTTCAACCAGCCCGTCGATCAGTTCGGACTGCATTTCCTTTGTCCAAGCAACGTCTTTTCGGGCTAGCGTTTCGGCCTGCATGCGAAGCGAGGCAAGAGGTGTCTTGAATTCGTGAGCGGCGACGGAAATCAGAGAATTCTTCATCACGTCAAGCTTGTGGGCTTCGGTAATGTCACGCACGACGACACCCATGCCGATGAGCGCACTTTCTTCTTTGACGGCAAACGAAGTCAGTAGCCAAACCTTGTCGTCGGATTCCACCAACGCAAATGTGGTGTTGGGTTCCGAGAGCATTTTGATGACGGCTTCGACGCTGTCCGGGTTTTTCTTTTGAACGGCGCGAATGAAGTCTTCTCGCGTGAGTGTCGGCGCTTGAGAATCTCTGTTTACGAACTCGAGAAGACGGTGATTGAGCAAAGAGAAATTGCCGTCACGGTTCATCAAACCGAAACCGTCACGCATGGAATCAATGGCGGCGACCAAAGTGGCTGTCCGTTCTTTGACGCGGTTGTCGAGCAGGGTGTTTGCCGCAAGCAGTTCCGTTTGAGCCTGTTCAATCGAGTAGGCCATGCTTTCAAACGTTTGAGCAAGGGCCTTGACTTCTGTAGGAGCCCTTGGCGAGAGGGTTACGGAGCGGGCCATCTTGTATTCATGACGTTGCAGGAATCCGGCTTTGGTTCCCAGAGCCTCAATTGCCAGCGCGAGTTTGCCTGAGATCGTGTTGGAGATAAGTACGACAAGAAGAATCACGATAAACACCAAGGCCGCACTTGATGCGAGCCACTGGTGAAAAATCGCATTTTCTTCAGCCTGAGGAATGCTCAACCAGACGTACCATGAAGGTGACGCCAGAATGGCTGCCGTGGTGACAACGGGTTGCTTTGTCAGCGAAGAGTCGTGACGTATCAGTCGGATCAGACCTGGGACGAGATTTGCCTGCAAAACGGCTTTGATGTCGAGAGCCTCGGGATGGCTTAACGCTGACCATCCGGGAGCGTATATAGCATGTCCCTGATCGTCAGTGACGACGGCGTAGATGCTTTTATCGAGTCCGGCACGTTTAATGATGGTGCCAATCTTTTCCAGATCCAAAGCACCCAATACGAAGCCGTCAAAGTTACCTGATTTGTCGAAATAGGGAGCAACGATTGTGCAAAGGAGTTTTTCCGTGCCGCCAATCCCCTTGAGAACAGGGGAAATGTAGGTTCGAGGCTCTTTTAGCAAATTTTTGAAGTGCTCCCGAAAACTGAAGTCGGCGCCCACCATGGATTCACCACGGGCGTTGAATTCGGGGTGAAAGGCAAGCGTCGTTGCACGCTTGTCGGCGAAATACATATTGATGAAGCCGGGGAACTGCCGGTAGAGCGCAACGAGAATGGCGTCGAGCTTTTCTTTGCTTCGTTCTCCGCTTTGCGTAATTTGGAAAGCGGCGGCCTCAATGCCTCGTCGGTGCATTTCCACAAACGACTCGATTTGATCGGCGATTTGTTGTGTGGAGACGCTCTGGTGTTCCTCGGCTTTCCGAATTTCAGCCTGCAAAAGCCAACTCTGGTATCCGATCAGAACACAGATGGGAATCAGGGCGACGGTTAGAAGAGAAACCAGAAGTTGGTATCGGTGGGAGCGGATGGGCATGGACTTCAATGGGCACGAGGCAATTCGTAGGCACAAACCTCCACTTTATCTCAAAGCTTCGCCAAAACAAACAAATGGCTGCCGGATTTTGCTTATTACATCTGACTTCCACGAACGATGTCTAGAAATCTTTCGCGAATACTGCCGCGCTGATCTCATTTTTATTTCCTTCTTGGCTATTCAATCTGCAAAGGATTGAACACAGCGCGGTATACGGACTCAGGTACGTTTGTCGGCATATTGATGCCAACAAAACCAATTGTCAGCTTCATCGAATACTGTTCTTAAGGCAGGGAAAACAACCGTCAACAGGCGTAGATTAGGAGATGAAGAAACGAACAGGGATTAGTTGTATGCAACGATAAAAACGATCTGTTTGATGGCGTTGCTCAATGTTTGATTTACAACACTAGAGGTGACTAGGCCTCATTCGTTTCAATGCCCTGAGATTGCGCTATTTTGGCTCGAATACGATCGGCACCTTCCAAAATGTTATTGCGAACACACTCGTTGACTTGTTCCGGAGTGGCCTTGTCAGAAGAAAAGACATCAACAATCTTTTCGTGAACCTTGATTGCATTTTCGAAGGCTAACTCGTCAAATTGAGAATAAACGGAAAACCATGTTGAAAGACCTTTTAGTCGCATGGCCTCTTCAGTAAGA
>ULRH01050169.1_pt1 | contig 10934 bp, 9 predicted proteins | sample 1955271 | NCBI WGS metagenome assembly ULRH01 (sample SAMEA4835677, study PRJEB28245) | human gut metagenome | biome: gut microbiome; material: fecal sample | place: Denmark | collected 2008 | reverse complement strand
CCCCAGCCGATGCAGCCGCCCACCGGCTTGCCGCCGACGTGCAGGATCTCGGTGTCGATACCGGCCTTGTTCAGCTCCCCGGCGATCAGGGACAGGGCGGTGTAGGTGCAGCCCTTTTCGTGGGGGCTGCCGTTGATGAGCAGAACGTTCATAAAAATACTCTCCTTTGGTCCAGAATGCGCCGCAAAATGCCCGGCGCCTGTGCGATACTCTGATTGTAGCACAAAGCCTCCGGGCGTGCAATGCGCCCCGGTACTTGACAAGAATGCACGGTTTGATGATAATAAGAAGAACCAGAAGAGGATATGCAGCGCCGGGCGAGGCTATGCGAGCGCGCCCGGCCGACCAGAAGGAGGTCAAATCATGCGCGTGATCGCAGGAGAAGCCCGGGGACGGCGTCTGGAAGCCCTGCCCGGGACGGACGTGACCCGGCCCACCCTTTCGCAGGTGAAGGAGGCCATGTTCAGCATTGTACAGTTCGACCTGCCGGGCGCGCGGGTGCTGGACCTGTATGCCGGCAGCGGACAGCTGGGCATCGAGGCGCTGAGCCGCGGCGCGGCCCGGTGCGTGTTCCTGGATGAGAACCGCGAGGCGGTGAACATCGTGATGCGCAACTGCAAGACCTGCGGTGTGTTCGACCGCAGCCGGGTCAATGTGGGCGAGGCTGCCCGGTATCTGTCGGCCTGCCGGGAGCAGTTCGACGTGGTGCTGCTGGATCCGCCGTTCCGGGGCGGTACGCTGGAAAAGATCCTGCCGGCGGTGGACAAGTGCACCGCACCCGGCGGCACTGTGCTGTGCGAGAGCGAAACGGGCCTTGTGCTGCCGGCACAGGTGGGCGGCCTGACCCTGCAGAAGCAGTATAAGTATGGCAAGGTGCTGCTGTGGAAATATACAAAGCCCATGCAGCAGGAGGGGGAAGCACTATGAACGTGAACGAGCTTTTGGACACCATTGAAGATACGCTGGAAGAGAGCACCAGCATGCCGCTGTCCGGCGGCAAGCGTCTGGTGGACGTGGAAAAGGTCCGGGATTATCTGGATGATATCCGCGCAAACCTGCCCGGCGAGCTGCGGCAGGCCCAGCAGATCGTGAACGACCGTGCCCAGATCGTGGACACGGCCAATGCACAGGCTCAGGCCATCGTGAAGAAGGCCGAGGAGCGCGCCCGCATCCTGGTGAGCGATGCCGAGATCGTGAAAGCCGCCCAGCAGCGCGCCGCCGAGATCACCGCCGCTGCCCAGAGCGAGTCGCGCACGCTGCGTCAGACCGTGACCGACTACTGCGACAACATGCTCAAGACCACGGAAGAGGCGATGGTGGAGAATGCCGCACAGGTAAAGAACGTGCGCGCCAACCTGCGCCAGAACGCCAAGAAAAACGGCTGATTTCCACACAAATTCCACATCCTGAAAAATGATGCGTCCCTGCAGGCAAAAATGACGGCCCGCAGGGACTTTTTTTGTGACATTTTGCCGCAAAAACAGGGACAAAAAACCTTGCAATCGGGGGCTTGATTTGCTACAATAAATGTGTGTCAGTGGGGTAAAGTGGGTAAAAGTAGGGCAAAGGCCCTCTCCACAGCCCCGAAAGGGGGCGGGCAGCATGTTCTTTGGCCGGTATGACTATACCATCGACGCCAAAGGGCGGCTGAACTTCCCCGCAAAGTTCCGCGACGCCATGGGCGAGAGCTTCGTGGTGCTGGAATGGGTGGACAACTGCCTGTTCGTGCTGCCGCTGCCCGAGGTGGAAAAGCTGGCGGAAAAGCTGGAGGCCGACGAGCTGATGGACAGCTGGGAGGTGCCCGGTGATCTGTTCAGCACCGCTTGCGAGGTGGTGCCGGACAAGCAGGGACGCATCCTTCTGCCGGCAGAGCTGCGCAGCTATGCCGGGCTGGAAAAGGATGTGACCATCATCGGCAACCGCAACCACGCCGAGATCTGGGCCACCGACGTCTGGAACGCCCGCCGCGCGGCGGTGAGCAATGAGCAGCGTGCAGCCCGGCTGCGCAGCCTGCACATCTGACATAAGAATTCTGCAAGAGAGAAAGGAGGCCGTGCCAATGGCTTCAGAAGAAAACGTGCCCTTTGACCCGACCTCATTTGAGCATATCCCGGTTCTGTTGAACGAATGCCTGGAAGGGCTGGCCATCGACCCGGCGGGCACCTATCTGGACGGCACCGCGGGCGGTGCGGGCCACTCCCGCCAGATCGCCCTGCGGCTGGATGCTGCAAAGGGCGGGCGGCTGATCTCGCTGGATCAGGACCCCGATGCCGTGCAGACGGCCCGGACCCGTCTGGCCGGGCTGCCGGCCACCGTGGTGCAGATCAACTTCCGCTACGCCGGGCAGGCGCTGGAAGAGCTGGGCATCGACAAGATCAACGGTGCACTGCTGGATCTGGGCGTTTCCAGCCACCAGCTGGACGACGCAGCCCGGGGCTTTTCCTACCGGGCAGATGCACCGCTGGACATGCGGATGAGCCAGCAGGGTGAGACGGCGGCAGATCTGGTGAACACCCTCAGCCGTGAGGACCTGGCCCGCATCCTGCGGGACTACGGCGAAGAACCCTTTGCCTGGCAGATCGCCGGCAAGATCGAGGAAGCGCGACAGAACGCGCCCATCGAGACCACTTTGCAGCTGGCCGACATTGTGGCCAGCGCCATGCCGCCGGCGGAGCGGCGCAAGAACAAGAACCCGTCCCGCCGCACCTTTCAGGCGCTGCGCGTTGCCGTGAACCATGAGCTGGATGCGCTGGAAGAGGGGCTGGACACCATTTTCGAGCATCTTGCGCCCGGCGGGCGGCTGTGCGTGATCACCTTCCACTCGCTGGAGGACCGGCTGGTGAAAAACAAGTTCCGCCGCTGGGCCACGGCCTGCACCTGCCCGCCGGAGTTCCCGGTGTGTGTGTGCGGCGGCAAGGCCAAGGCAAAGCTCATTACCCGCAAACCCATTGAAGCCAACACGCAGGAGCTGGAAGAAAACCGGCGCAGCCGGTCGGCTCATCTGCGTGTGTTGGAAAAGTGCTGAGGGATGCCGCAGGCATCCTGTGAGGAGGAGAGGAAACCATGGGTCAGGCAGCATACGATTACAACACCGCGCGGCGCAGAAAAGTGCCGCAGACACAGCGCAAGACCGCATTGCGCGTGGAAAAGGGCGGCAAGCGCCATCTTTCGCCGCTGCAGGCGGCGCTGCGCAATGCCATGCATCTGGTGGCGGCAGCCCTGCTCACCGGGTTTGCCATCAGCCTGCTGATGAGCGAGGCCCAGCTGGTGGAGCTGAATGATCAGATCCAGGACGCCAAGGCCCAGCTGGTGAGCGCCCAGAGCCAGTACACCTACTACAACAGCACCCTGAACAGCAAGACCAACATCACCAGCGTGGAAGAAGCGGCCAGCCGTCTGGGTCTGATGAAGATCGACCCCAGCCAGATCACCTACATCCGGCTGAACGAGTCCGGTGCGCTGGAGCGTCAGCAGTCCCCTGTGCGGCAGTGGACCAGCTTCATCTACAACGGTGCCGTGACCATTCTGGGCACCGTAAAATAACATCAAAACGGGAAAGCGTGCGGCAGCGCACGCTTTTTCGGTTTTTAGCCGGTCCGGGGCAGCCGCCGCGCGGGCCGATATCCTGAAGAAAACAGCAGGCAGAACGGGTGCTCCGCCCTGTCTGCGGGAGAACAGCATGCAACAAGATTCCAACAAGAAAAAGGGCAAAGGCTACCGGGTGCGCCCGGCCTTTGCGCGGGAACGGCTCAACGGACGCACCCGGCGCGTGTGCAGCATTCTGGGGCTGGCGGCGGTCGTGCTGGCATCGGCCGTGGTCGTCCACAGCCTGTATGTCATCCAGATCCGGGACGGTGCCAAGTACCGACAGTATGCCGCCCAGCAGCAGCTGCTGGACACCACGGTCAAGGCCACCCGCGGCGAGATCTACGACGCCAACGGCATCACGCTGGCTTCCACCAGCGTGGTGTGGAACATCTGGGCTGACCCCAGCTACAGCAGCATCCTGTACACCACCAGCACCAACGACGATAAAACGACGGTGCGCACATTTGACCCGACCATGTGCGCCGAGGTCAGCCAGGGCATCACCCTGCGGCTGCTCTCCGGCGACGGCGAGAGTCTGGACGCGGTGGACACTTCCTCGGAGGAATACACCCAGCAATACCAGACCGTGTACGATGCACTGTCCAAAATTGATTCCTCCTATGTGGTGCTGGCCACCAAGGTGAACAACGCCGTCAAGCTGTCCATTGAGGATTATGTGTCCGGTTTCAACAAGGCGCACAAAAAGGGCTCCGGCGCAGACCGCATCGGGCGGGTGTCCGTCTCGACGGAAAAGAGCTCTCAGCGCAACTATCCCTACGGAGCCTTTGCGGCTGCCGTGCTGGGCTTTACCGACGGCGAGGGCGTGGGCACCTACGGCCTGGAAAAATCCTACCAGTCCACGCTGGCCGGTGTGGACGGCCGCACCATCACCCGGCGCAACGCGGTGGGCAACGCCATTGCCGACCAGAACGCCACCACCTTTGCCGCCAAGGACGGCTCCAATCTGGTGCTGTCGCTGGACGTGAACGTACAGGAGATCGTGGAACGCTACCTGACTGAGGCCGTTGCGGCCAACAACGTCGAGAACCGCGGCTGTGCCATCGTGATGAACGTCAAGACCGGTGCGATCCTGGCCATGGCCTCCAAACCGGACTTTGACCCCAACACGCCGCTGGATTACAGCGCCAACCTGGCCTACCTGCAGGAGCAGGTGGCCGCAGAGCCGGAGCTGTACACCATCTACCTCCGGGACGAAAATGACTCGAAGAAGTTCAAGCTGGACGAAAACGGCAACAAGATCGTGGACCCGGACCCGGATTATTCCGGCACCTACCGCGATATCCTGTGGAAGAACAAGGCCATCACCGAGCTGTACTACCCCGGCAGTGTGTTCAAGGTCATCACCTCGGCCATGGGTCTGGACTCCGGCGTGGCGACCATGAACACCACCTTTACCTGTGCCGGTGCCTACGGCGTGGCCAAGGAGACCTACCACTGCGCAGGCCACAAGGCCCACGGCACCATCAACATGGCCGACGCTCTGCGCCAGAGCTGCAACCTCTACTACATCCAGCTGGGCCAGCGCGTGGGCTCCCAGCAGTTCTACAATTATTTTGACGCCTTTGGCTTTACCGAGCGCACCGGCGTGGACCTGCCCAGCGAGACCGGCCTGATGAAGTATTATTCGGCCAATCAGCTGGGTGAGGTGCAGCTGGCCTCCTCGGCATTCGGCCAGGCCATGGCCATCACGCCGCTGCAGATGTGCACTGCCGTGGCGGCAGCCGTCAACGGCGGCTATCTGGTCACCCCCCATGTGGTGGATAAGATCACCGACACCAACGGCAACGTGGTGGAGGAGATCGGCACCAACATTCGCCGTCAGGTCATCAGCGAGTCCACCAGCGATGTCATCCGCCAGATGATGGAGTACGAGGTGGGCAACGGCACCGGCGGCGGCAAGAACGCCTACGTTTCCGGCTACCGCATCGGCGGCAAGTCCGGCACGTCGGAACAGCTGAACATGCACCGCCGCGCCGACGGTGACTACAAGAAGGTCGCCTCCTTTGCGGCCGTCCTGCCCGCCGACGACCCGGAGATCCTGGTCTATGTGATGCTGGATGACCCCAACAACGCCCGCACCGACTATTCGTCCATTCTGGCCGCTCCTGTGGCCGGCAACATCATCAGCGAGGTGGCCCCCTATCTGGGCATCGCCACCGACGGCGAGGACCGCAGCCAGACCACCGTCACGGTGCCCAACCTGATCAGCACCGAGTGGAGCAATGCGCAGGTGCAGCTGAACATCAAGGGCCTCAAGCACCAGCTGATGGAGTCGGCATCCGACCAGACGGCGGCGCTGGTGACCTGCCAGTACCCCCATGCCGGGGCCAAGGTGCCCTACGGCACCACCGTGTATCTGTACACCGACACCTACGACGGCAGCCTGATCGAGGTGCCGGACGTGTCCGGCAAGAGTGCAGACTTTGCCCGCCAGATGCTGGCGGCCGCCGGGCTGAACTGCGTGGTGGAGGGTGACGCCAACGGCGTGGTCCAGAGCCAGAGCAGTGAGGTGGGGGCCAGCGTCCAGCGCGGTACCATCGTTACCATTACCTGTGGATAAAGGAACCAGAAAAACGAGAGGGGAATGAACTATGGAAAAGATCCATGCAAGCAAGCTGCTGGCAGGGCTTGTGCCTGCCGGCTTCCTCACCAGCGACCCGGAAGTGGAGCTGGTCACCACCGACAGCCGTGAGGTGCGGCCGGGCTGCATCTTTGTGGCCTTTCCCGGCGAGCGGTTCGACGGCCACGACTTTGCGGCCAAAGCACTGGAAGAGGGCGCAGCCTTTGTGGTGGTGAACCACCCGGTGGAGGGCGTCCCGGCCGAAAAAGCCATCCTCTGCCCGGACAGCTACCACGCCATGATGGTGATGGGTGCCAACTACCGCAGCCAGTACCACCCCAAGGTGGTGGGCGTGACCGGCAGCGTGGGCAAGACCACCACCAAGCAGATGACCTACGCGGCCCTGTGCGGCTTTGGTGAGACCATCAAGACCGAGGGCAACCAGAACAACGAGCTGGGCATGCCCCGCACCCTGATGCGCATCGGCGCTTCCACCGAATACGCTGTGATCGAGATGGGCATGAGCCACGCTGGCGAGATCGACCGTCTGGCCCGTGCTGCCCGCCCGGATGTGGGCATCATCACCTGCATCGGCGTGTCCCACATCGGCAATCTGGGCAGTCAGGAGAACATCTGCAAGGCCAAGCTGGAGATCTGCAACGGCCTGCCGGAGGGTGCCCCGCTGGTGCTGAACTACGACGACAAGTTCCTGCGGGCGGCAAAGCTGCCCGCCCATGTGCGGCCGGTGTGGTTCAGCATGGCCGATGAGAGCGCCGATGTGTGCGCACTGTCCATCCGACAGGAGAAGGACGGCATGAGCTTTGTGCTGGAGGATCAGGAGGAAGGCACTTTTGTGGTCAAGATCCCGGCTATGGGCAAGCACAATGTGGCCAATGCGCTGGCGGCCTACTGCGCCGCCACCCGTCTGGGCTGCGATCCCCGCAAGGTGATCCAGGGCCTGGCCGCCTTTGAGCAGACCGGCCGCCGCCAGAAGGTGGTGGACAGCAAGGGCGTGACTGTCATTGAGGACTGCTACAACGCCAACCCCGACAGCATGAAGGCCGCTCTGGCCATGTTCAAGGAGTTTCCCTGCAAGCGCCGCTTTGCTCTGCTGGGCGATATGCTGGAGCTGGGCGACCTGAGCCGCGAGGCCCACGAGGAGCTGGGCCGTCTGGCTGCCGAGAGCGACCTGTACTGTCTGGTGACTTACGGCGAGCAGGCCAAGCGCACCGCCGTGGTGGCCGCCGCCAAGGGTCAGAAGACCCTGCACGCCAACAACTACCGCGAGGCAGCGGATGCCCTGCTCAACCGCATCCAGCCCGGTGACGCCCTGCTGGTGAAAGCCAGCCGCGGCATGGCGCTGGAAAAGGCACTGGAAATTTTCTACGCAGAGCAGAAAGATGCCAGAGAATAACATTCTGGCGAAAATTGGAGACTGAGAAATGATTCGTTTCGCCTTGATCGTCGCGTCAACACTGGGCTTTGTGCTGACGGCGGCGCTCGGCAATTTTATGGCACCGCTGCTGCAGGAGCTGGAACGCTTCCGGCCGCAGGAACAGCAGGAGCCGCAGACCCCGGTGCAGAGCCGGGTGCCCGCGCTGGGCGGCCTGTGCCTGATGGTGAGCACACTGGCTGCCGTAGGCGTGGGCTGGACGGCGGCCTGCATCGCACAGCCCACGCTGCTGGGCAGCGAGAGCCAGCTGATGACCCGGCTGCTGATCGCGCTGTTCGGTGCACAGGCTTTCGGGGCCATCGGGCTGGCGGATGACGCCGCCCGCCTGCGCAGCCGCGCACAGCTTGGCCTGCGGCGTCTGCCCCGCCTTGCACTGGAAGCCGCCGCTGCGGCAGCGGTGCTGGTGCTGCTGGCAGTGAACGGCTGCCTGCCCACCGGCCTGCAGCTGCCCGGTGCGGGCTATGTGGAGCTGGGCGGCGCAGCCCCGGTGCTGTGGGGACTTGTGCTGGTGGCGCTGGCAGAATGTGCCCGTACCGCCGACGGAGCCGACGGCACCGTGTGCGGCACGGCCTTTGCGGCCATGCTGGGCCTCATGATGCTGGAAACACGGCTGGGCTGGTTCCCGCTGGCGGTGCTGCCGGCAGCACTGGCCGGGGCACTGCTGGCCTTTCTGCTGTGGAATTTTCCGCCCGCAAAGCTGCGCCCGGGCAGCTGCGGCTGCCTGTATCTGGCCGGGGTGCTGGGCTGCGTGCCGCTGTGCATCGGGTATGCAGAGTTGAGCATCCCGCTGGCTCTGCCCTTCTGGGCAGAGGGCGGCATGGTGCTTTTGCAGATCCTGTACCACCGCATCACCGGGCGGCCGCTGTTCCGCGCGGCTCCGCTGCACCGCTGGCTGGAAGCCCGGGGCGCGGGCCCGGTCACGGTATTTTACTGGCTGTGTGCGCTCGGCGTATGCGGCCTGGCGCTTGCCCTGGCCTTTGTGCGCTGAGGGCACAGGGCCGGATATTGGACAAAAAGGGGAGAAAACGAGCTGATGGCAACCATCCGCAAAAAAAGAAAAGATCCGGTCTCGGTGTTCCAGCGGGACCCGGGGCCGTGGTCGCGGCTGCTGATCAACTGGCTGGCCACGCTGGCGGTGATCATGGTGTTTGGTCTGGTCATGCTGTTCAGCGCCAGCTACACCACCGGTTATCTGCGCATGGGCGACAGCTTCCATTACATCAAGCAGCAGGCGCTGTGCATGCTCATTGGTCTGGGCTGCATGTTCGCCATGAGCTATGTGGACCACCGCTTCCTGCGCAGGATGGTGGTGCCGGGGTACCTCATCGTGCTGGCCATGCTGGCGGTCACCCTGACCATGGCCCCGCTGAACGGGTGCCGCCGCTGGATCCGCTTTGGCGGGTTCACGCTGCAGTCCTCGGAGGTGGCAAAATTTGAGATGATCCTGCTGTGTTCCAGCCTCGCGGCCAAGGCACCGCAGGTGGAAAAGCTGAGCCCCGGTAAAATGGTGATCATGAACTTCCGGGAGTGGCTGCATGTCCGGGTGTGGAAGCAGCTGGTGATCCCGGTGCTGCCGCTGATCCCGGTGATCGCGCTGCTGGCGCTGGAACCGCACATGTCCGGCATCGTGCTGACGGTGGCCGTGGTGGGCACCATCCTGCTGTTGTCCGGCAGCGGCGGCATCCTGACCTGGGTGGGCGCCGGTACGGCGGGCCTCATGCTGGAAACGCTGCTGTCCCATGTGGACTCCATCCCGTATCTGCAGGACCGTCTGGACGGCTGGACCCAGGACCTGAGCAAGATGACCGACCAGACCGTGCAGAGCCTGTACGCCATCGGTTCCGGCGGGCTGACCGGCCTGGGGCTGGGCAACAGCGTGGAAAAACAGCTCTGGCTGCCCGAGAGCACCAACGACTTCATCTTCAGCGTGGTGTGTGAGGAGCTGGGCTTTGTGGGCGCGGTGCTCATCATCGTGCTGTTTGTGCTGTTCATCGTGCAGGGACTGTGGATCGCCTACCGGGCCGAAAACCTCTACTGCACGATGGTGGGCATCGGCATCATGGCACAGATCGCCTGGCAGGTGTTCTGCAACATCGCGGTGGTCACCAACACCCTGCCCAACACCGGCATCAGCCTGCCCTTCTTCTCGTCGGGCGGCACCAGCCTGATCCTGCTGCTGGCCGAGATGGGCGTGATGGTGAACATCGGCCGCAACGGCGAGCGGGCGGCCCAGCAGCGGGAAGCGCTGCGCGCCCAGCATGAAGCCGCAAAGGCCGAGCAGGAGGCTGCCCGCAGAGAAAAGACCATCGTTCTGGCCGACGCACGGGCGGCCCGGGCAGAACAGTAACGACAAACAGGAGGAATCACCATGCGTGTTCTGATCGCTGCCGGCGGTACGGCCGGCCATATCAACCCCGCACTTGCCATTGCAGGTGCCCTGAAAAAAGCAGACCCCACCGCCGAGATCCACTTTGCCGGCCGCAAGGAGGGCATGGAGTACCGTCTGGTGACCCAGGCAGGCTACCCCTTCCACCACATCGAGATCACCGGCTTTCAGCGCAAGCTGTCGCTGCACAACATCAAGCGAAACATCGTCACCCTGTGGAATCTGGCCCTCTCCGGCCCCAAGGCCAAGGCCATCATGAAGGAGGTCCAGCCGGATCTGGTCATCGGCTGCGGCGGCTATGTGTCCGGCCCGGTGGTGCGCTGCGCCGCAAAGATGGGCATCCACACCGCGCTGCATGAGCAGAACGCCTTCCCCGGTGTGACCAACAAGCTGTTGGCCCCGGATGTGGACATCGTGTTTGCCGCGGTGCCCGCAGCTGTGGAAAAGCTGGGTGCGCCGCAAAAGACCATCGTGGTGGGCAACCCGGTGCGCCCGGAGGTGTTCACCCAGGCAAAGAACCGCGACGCCATCCGCGCCCAGCTGGGGGCAGGGGACCGCACGGTCATCCTTTCCTTCGGCGGCAGCCTGGGTGCCCGCCGGGTCAATGAAGTGGTGGGTGACCTGTGCGCCTGGGAGCAGCACGAGCACAAGCCGGTGCTGCACCTGCACGCTACCGGCCAGTACGGTGTGCAGCTGTTCAAGGACCTGGAACAGCAGAAGGGCTTTGCTGAGGGCGACAGCCTTGTGGTGAAGGAATACATCAACAACATGCCGGAGCTGCTGGCAGCAGCAGACCTGGTCATCAGCCGTGCCGGTGCCCTGACGCTGGCTGAACTGGAGGCTGTGGGCCGTGCCGCCGTGCTTATTCCCAGCCCCAATGTGGCCGAGAACCACCAGTACTACAACGCCATGGAGCTGCAGAAGGC
>ULRH01005900.1_pt1 | contig 10968 bp, 5 predicted proteins | sample 1955271 | NCBI WGS metagenome assembly ULRH01 (sample SAMEA4835677, study PRJEB28245) | human gut metagenome | biome: gut microbiome; material: fecal sample | place: Denmark | collected 2008 | reverse complement strand
ACGTTTGTGCGCTACTATGCGGGCCAGCCTTTCCAGTGGAACACGGCCCGTGACAACACCACCCACTCGGGCAACTACTACACCATCTATCCCCACAACCGCGGCGTGGCACTGTCTAAGTTCCGCGACGGCGCGCGCAACTCTGTTGCCTCGCAGTTTGGAACCCGCGACGCCATCATTGCCCGTTCGGCCGACGACGTGCTGATGGTGGCCGAGGCATACATACGCAAGGGCGATTACGACAAGGCCATAGTATATCTCAACATGGTGCGCGACCGCGCCGGATATGCCGAGGGTGAAGACCGCTCGGTGAGCCGCGACGGAGGCCAGGCATACAAGAAAAACCCCGTTTGTGCCAACAAAGGCGGCGGATTCTCGGCCGAGGGTGCCATCTATACCGACGAGAACACCTACTTCGAGTCTAACAACATGCCTGTGACCACAGCCTCGACAAAGGGCCGGATGCACCTGGGCAGCGTGGCCGACATATTGAACTCCGAGGCCGACAAGCCCATATACGAGGCCCTGAAGTGCAACACCGACGCAGAGAAGATGATGTGCTTCCTGCTCAACGAGCGCACCCGCGAGCTCATCGGCGAGAGCCAGCGTTGGGAAGACCTGGCCCGCACCAAGACGCTCGAGGCCCGCTGGAATGCGTTCAACGACGGCTCGCAGCGCGGCATAGGCAAGTTCGACCCTGCCAAGCACTATTACCGTCCCATACCGCAGTCGTTCCTCGACGGCATAACCAATGCGGGCGGGGCTTCGCTGAGCAAGGAAGAGAAGGAGAAAATGCAGAACCCGGGATATTGAGCCATTGGCTTTCGGAGGCTGTTGCTATACATTCCGCTGCCTGCCGGGGCCGGAATTCGAGGCCGGATTGGCTGCCTGGCCGGGTGCACGGCCGGTTTGCCGCAAGGCGGGCGTGCGGCCATGGCTGCAGGGCCACCCGGGGCGGCGCCGACAACAACTACTTAAAAATGTAAACAGACAGCTTCTCAGCCCGGCCTGACAGGCAAGACGGCCCGCCACACACGCTGTGGCGGGCCGTCTCTGTTGCATCCGGGCCGTTGCATCCCAAGCCCGTCGGATGGCGTTGACGTGAATGTAGGCTGTAGCCCGGGCCTGGGCCGCAAACCCCATTGCGGCCTTTGGTGCGGCGGCTGATGGCAAACTCAATTGGCCAATGGCTCAGATTTGTATGTCACAATCCAGTCGTCGTTCATGGCCCTGGCCGCTATTTTCACCCACTTGCTGCCCCGTGGGTCGGCCATCCGTGTGCCGTTGCCCTTTGAGTACATGCGCATGGCGGCCGAGAAGTCGTGGCCGCATAGCAGCATCGACATATAGTCGCGCTGCTGGTTGAACTTCAGCACGAGGGTGTTGCGCCCGTAGCTGCCGGCAAACAAGGGCTCCCACCACAGGGCGTCCATCTCGCCAAACCAGTCGTTTTCCACTTTCGCTGCCTGTTCGTCGTCTATTTCTACTGTCATTGTGTTGCCGTCGAGCCAGTACTTGAACGTCATCCACGGTTCGGCCTGGAGAGCGCCGTGCCCCCTCAGCCCCACCGTGAGCGTGCCGTCTTGGTTGAAGCACAGTTCCAGGGCCTCGTAGTCGCGTGCCAGTTGGCGCGCTATGTAAGTCATGGCACTGTCTACGGCCATGCTAGCGCTGTACTTCTGACCCTCATATTCCACCTCGTCCATCCCGCTGACGTAGGTGTTGGCCCATCCGTCGGTGAACGGGAACGTGAGCTTGCGGCCCAGTGCCGGGAAGCTGCCGCGCCTCTCTATCCTGCAGGCTGCCCTCACCGTGGCATACGTCTCGCCGTTGGCCGGAGGCGTCCATGTGCCTTCCACGCTGAGGCGTAGTTGTCTGTGCTGTCGGTTCCCGCGAACCTCACGCAGCCCTCGGCCGGAACGGTAGTCACGGTGGCGTTCCACTCCGTCTTGTCGGGGCTTATGCCAACTATCTTCATGTCCATCTTCGTGGTGTCGTCTGCATTCTTCGCAAACTCCACCATGCAACTGTAGGTGTCGGTGCCGTTCACGGTCACTTGCTGTGAATAGCCTACAAGTTTGGGGTTGCACATCTCCTGCGGGTCGGTGAGCGCGGGGGCATTGCCGTCATTGCTGCATGCCGTGGCCGCCAGGGCAATCGTCATTGCCGCTGCCAGCCTTGCCGCTGTGTTTCGTTTTCCTTTCATGTTGCTGTTGTTTTTAGTCGTTATTATGTTATGGTTGGCGTGCCTCACGCAATTGTTGGCGTGTGGATGGCCGGTAGCCCGCCTGTGCCGTAGAGGCCGTCCTTGTGTTGCCGGTGGCTCCGTCCTGCTGTGGCGTGGCCGTCTGTGGCTGTTGCGGTGACAGCGCGAGGCTTGTAAAAGTCGATGGCTCTCATGATTCTTTGTGGTTAATAGGGTGATTTTGTTTCGTCAGTTCGTTTGCCGTGCTTTTGCCACAAGCCGGCCGGTGGTGGCGCACTTGCGTGGCTATGGTGGGATATTGATATAGTTATGCCACAAAAAAGCATTTTTATCGGTAATTTTTAATGGTTATGGGGTTAAAAAAACTAACGTTCGAGGTGTAAACATTATTTCTCGGCATGTCCGTTTCGCTGTGGCGCCGCAACGTCGTGGCCCACAGGCTGTTGCGGCGTTGCCCGTTGCGCGTAGCGATACGGGCCGTATTTCACGGCCGAACGGCCCGTATTGTGGTGCGTTTCGGGCCGTTTTGCGCTGCGGTATCGGTAGGGCTGGGGTTAGGGTAAACATTTTTCTGCCAATGCCTCTGCCTGTTGTCCGGGCATGCTGGGGCGCCATGTTGCTATGCCGGCATGCCGGGGCGGCCCAAACGGCCCTCGGGACGGCAGGGCTTTCAGGCCGTGCTGCGACAAGCGCCACCTGTTATAATAATATATGAATGTCCGCAAGTTGGCAAGTTGTTATAGGCAGTTGGCGGGAGTTTGGTGTCCTTGCGGCGGCCGGAGGGGTGCCGGCAACTGCTTTGGTGGGTGATGTATGCAAACTATATTGGCGAGCGCGGCGAGAGACAACTGCTTCCGGCAGGCAAATAACTGCTTCAAACAACAGCCAACCCCCGCATTTTGCAGGATGCGCATGTTCATTAATAAAAGTAGCTGTTGCAAGTCAACCGATGCCAAACCATATTAAGCAGCTGTTCAAGACAACAGCTACAGATAATGTAACGGATGGGCTGTGCCACAGTATGGCTTCGGTCGGACTGCCGGTTTTATGGCTGTTGCTTTTATTTTATCCTATTTTCCGGGCTTCACCGGGCCGTTTCCCCAGCCAGTGGTTCAGTTGGGCCTGGGTAGGGGCGTTGCCGTCTGTAGCTTAAATTGGCCGCGTCACTGTTGCCAAGAGTCATTGTGCGGGCTGTTGTTGTAAACAATTAGTGTTAAATGGCGTGAATTGCTGTCACAGTTTCATTATTTTTGTTATTATGCTTTCTCTTTGCCGATGTGCTGCAACGGCAGTATCCTGCAGCAGCAATGCAATCACTGTTGCACAGATGTTTCGTTGGTATGTTAAAACCATGACTTGTTAGGCTTTTTTAACGATAGCGGCAAAAATAACTTTTATTATTTTTCTACCTTTGTTTGCGAAAAGAGCAGGTGTGTGCACCGGCCACTTTGCAGTGAAACATTGCGCGTCGGGGCAGCCTGCAGGCCATGTTCCGTATTGTGTCGGAAATGCCGTTGTTGCAGTTCTCAATGTCGGCAACCCGCGGGTTGGGAGGTTGATGCTGCTCCGGTTTGACTGTAATGACTAAAAACTGTAATGAAGGTAGCTTTTTCGATGATTTATCTACTAAGATATGTGAACGGAATGTTTAACTTTGCAGACAGCTGTTTGACTACGCACTGTCAGAAAACCGGCACCCGGAGTGCCAACGCCTGAAATGTAACAAACGCCTAAGATGATAAATGCAATGCTTATCGGTTATACGAAAATGAATATGCGGACTGCGGCCAAAGCCGCCGAGCCGCCGTAAGAGTTATGCTTGAATGCGTTATGCCCGTTTCGCGGGCTGTGAGTGCCGGCCGTCGATGCCTGGGGGGGCTATATGGCGCATCTCACAAAAAGAATGAAATAAAATCTTTGTTTTACTAAATTTATACTACTAAGATGGCTGACAATAAGTTACTGAAAAGATGGTGGCTGCTGCCTGTCGCCCTATTGTGCGGATTCCATCCGTCGGGCCTTGCTCCCGCCTCGGCCGAAGTGCAGGCCGTGCAACGGCAGGGTATGATTAGCGGCACGGTAGTCGACCAGAATGGCGAGACCGTTATCGGCGCCAGTGTCATCATTGAGGGCGGCAAGACCACCCAGGGAACAGTTACAGACTTCGACGGAAAGTTTTCACTGAAAGTGGCTCCCGGCACGAAGTTGAGAATCACTTTCGTGGGATACAAGCCCGCGGTGGTGAGCGCGAAGAACGGCATGAAGGTGGTGCTCGAGGAGAACTCAAACGTCTTGCAGGGCGTTGAGGTCGTTGCCTACGGTACCCAGAAGAAAGTGACCGTGACGGGAGCGCTCTCCAGCATCAAGGGCGAAGAAATCGTGCGCACGCCGGTCAGCTCGGTAAACAACGTGCTTGCCGGACAGCTTTCGGGTGTGACCACGGTGCAGTACTCAGGTGAGCCGGGCTCGGACGCCGCCACGGTGTTCGTGCGCGGACAGGCTACATGGGAAGACTCCGCCCCGCTCATACAGGTTGACGGTGTGGAGCGCTCGATGAGCGACATCGACCCCAACGAAATCGAGAGCATCACCGTGCTCAAGGACGCATCGGCAACGGCTGTGTTCGGTGTGCGAGGCGCCAACGGCGTGGTGCTCATCACTACCAAGCGAGGCAAGGAGGGAAAGGCGCGCATCAGCGGTTCGACCTCGTTCAGCCTCCTGATGCCTACAAAGATGGTTGAGCAGGCATCGAGCTACGAATATGCCCTGTTCCACAACATGATGAGAGAGTACGACGGAGGTACTCCGGAGTTCTCCGACGAGGTGCTCGAGATGTTCCGCACCGGCTCCGACCCCATCAGGTTCCCGAGCACGGAGTGGGCCGACTACATCATGAAAGACGCCACGCTGCAGACACAGCACAACGTGAACATCAGCGGAGGAAGCGAGAAGGTGCGCTACTTCATCTCGGCAGGTGTGTTCACCCAGGGCGGTCTGTTCCAGCAGTTCAACCAGGAATACGACAACAGCTACGCCTATAACCGTTTTAACTACCGTGCCAACCTTGACATGGACGTGACAAACACAACCACACTGTCGTTCAACATTGCCGGAAACATGAGCAACGCCCACAAGCCTTACACGGGCCAGGGTGCATCGGGAATGATCATGCTGGCCTACCAGGCCACGCCGTTCTCGAGCCCCGGTATCGTGGATGACCGCCTTGTGGCCACCACGACCGACTATTCCGACGTGCAGCTGCCGTTTGTCGGCAGTTCGGGCATGGGCTACTATGGCACCGGATTCATGAACACGCAGGTCAACAAGCTCCAGATGGACCTCCAGCTCGAACAGAAGCTCGACATGATAACCAAGGGTCTGTCGTTCAAGATAAAGGGCTCGTACAACAGCCAGTACAACGTGCTCAAGAACGGTTCGGCTGCCGTGGCCACCTACAACCCCGTGCTGCAGGACGACGGCACCATTGCCTACAGGAAGATTGGCAGCGACGAGCCGGTGAGCTACTCGACCGACACCGGCAAGGCGCGCGACTGGTATGCCGAGGCTTCGCTCAACTACAACCGTTCGTTCGGACTGCACACCATCGGCGCCCTGTTGCTGTACAACCAGAGCAAGCAATACTACTATTCTTCGACCGAGTATCCCGACCTCGCCCGCGGATATGTGGGCCTTGTGGGCCGTGTCACCTACGACTGGAACAACCGCTACCTGGCCGAGTTCAACATCGGTTACAACGGTTCGGAGAACTTTGCGCCAGAGAACCGCTTCGGTACTTTCCCCGCAGGGTCTATCGGATGGGTGGTAAGCGAAGAGAAGTTCTTCAAGCCACTGTCAAAGGTTGTCAGCTTCTTCAAGCTGCGCGCATCGTGGGGTCTTGTGGGTAACGACAAGATTGGCGGCTCGCGCTTCATGTATCTCGACGACCCATACACAGTAAACAACGGCGCCATCTGGGCCCGTGGCGGACGCGGCTACTCTTTCGGCATAGAGAACAGCACAATCTATCCGGGCGCATTCGAGTCATCGCGCAACAACCCTGAGGTGACTTGGGAGAAGGCCTTCAAGCAGGACTACGGTTTCGACCTCAACCTGTTTGACAACCGTCTGCGCACCGTGTTCGACTACTATAAGGAGCATCGTACCAACATTCTGCTCCGCGACGGCACGGCACCGAGCATCATCGGCTTCGATGTGCCTTACACCAACCAAGGCGAGGTGGACAGCTGGGGCTGGGAACTCTCGCTGAAGTGGCAGGACGAGATAGGCAAGGACTTCCGTTACTGGGTTGGCGTAAACCTCTCGTACAACCAGAACGAGATAAAGGAGATGAAGGAAGCCCCGCTAAACAACGAGTATCAGTATCAGAAGGGCCATCGCATCGGCTCGCGCAGCCAGTATCTCTTCTGGAAATACTATTACAACGGAGCCGAGGCCGACTATGAGCGCGAGTTCGGGCAGCCGTTCCCGCAGCAGATCATTGCCAACGAGAACCTGAAGCCCGGTGATGCCATTTACGTAGACCTCGACGGCAACGGCGTGATAAACGAGAACGATATGAGCCGCGACTACGGCTATACCGACGACCCGGAGTACATCGCCGGATTGAACCTCGGCTTCAAGTGGAAAGACCTGAGCGTGAACATGCAGTTCACCGGCGCGTGGAACGTGTCGCGTTATCTCTCCGATGTGTTCATGCGCCCGTTCCATGGTCGTACAACCGAAGTTCAAGGTGGTCTGTTGAAATATCACCTTGACCACACATGGACAGTGGACAATCCTTCGCAGGATGCCGAGTATCCCCGTGTGACAAATCTCAACGGTACCCAGAACTACGCAACGTCGACACTTTACGAGAAGGACGCCAAGTACCTGCGCCTCAAGACCCTCGAGGTGTCTTACGACTTCCACTTCCCGTTCATGAGGAGCATTGGCCTCAACCAGTTCCAGCTGGCTCTGAGCGGCTACAACCTCTTCACCATTTCTCCCTACATCTGGGGCGACCCGGAGACCAGGGCAAGCGCTTCTCCGTCATACCCGTTGCAGCGCACATACACAGTGTCGCTTAAGTTAGGATTCTAATTCACAGCAGAACATCATTAAAATCGGAATTTAATTATGAAAATACATAAGTTGTTATTTGGCGGATTGGTAGCCGTGGCTGCTGCAGCGGGCGTCAGCTCGTGCACCGACGAGATTGCCGTGGGCAGCGAGTTCCTCGACAAGGCTCCGAGCGGTGGCACCACCAAAGACTCTGTGTTCCACAACGCTGAGTACACCCGCCAGTTCGTGGCCGGCATATACTCACTGCAGTATTACGGCATACCTTACCGCAGCTCCAACGACTCTCCGCTGTCGGCCAGCTACTGGAAAGGCAAACTCGATGCCCTTACCGACATCTATCATCTCCACTTTAGCGGTTCTATGCTTTATGGCAGTTATTATAGCGGTTCGCTGACGGCCAGCACCGACGGCCCCATCTACGGCTTCACCACCGAGAACTTCTGGGAGCTGATACGCTCGGCATACATGCTGCTCGAGAATATCGACGGTGTGCCCGGCATGGAGCAGAGCGAGAAAGACCGCCTCTCGGCCGAGTGCAAGTGCCTCATAGCCTCTACATACTTTAATATGTTCAAGTGCTACGGCGGACTGCCTATCGTAACAGGCACGTTCTCGGGCCTTGATGGGTCGTACAGCCTTCCGCGCGCGTCGGTTGACCGTACTGTGCGCTTCATGACCGGCTTGCTCGACGAGGCGTCGAGCGTGTTGCCCTGGGCATACACCGGCACGGCTGCTCAGACAGAGACCGGCCGATGGACAAGGGCTGCCGCCATGGCACTGAAGTGCAAGATATTCCAGTTTGCGGCCTCTCCGCTCTTCAACAGCGACCAGCCTTACTATGGCGGCTCTACCGAAGCTGAGCGCGACAGCCTCGTTTGGTATGGCAGCTATCGCCAGGACCTGTGGGATTCGTGCCGCACGGCCTGCCGCCAGTTCTTCAACGAGGTGGCTGCCAACGGCTATTACCGCATGGTTATGCCAACGGCCAACACCCAGGAGGCTTACCGCTATGCCTTCCGCTACGGCTATGTCAACCAGGCCAGCCCCGAGGTTGTATACTCGGTGCGTGTCACCAACAGTACTCACGACTCCAAGTATCAGGGCTATACGCTCATGTACGGGCGCAACGAACGCTATGCCTACACCCCGACGGCCGAGTATGTCGAGATGTTCCCGTGGCGCGACGGTACACCGTTCGACTGGCACACTGACAGTGTGGCCGGACGCCTCGACACGATGTTCGTCAAGGGCGACCGCGTAGAGGGTCTGCAAGACCTGCAGAACCGCGTGCTCACACGCGACCCGCGCCTCTATGAGACTGTTTATGTCAACGGCGTGCCGCAGCAGACCAACTGGACCGACGGCAACGCCACGGGCGACATTTGCGAAAACTGGGTGGGCGGAACCGACGCCAACCAGCAGCCCGCAACCGAGCAAGGATTCTTTGCCACGGGCTTCGCCAACAAGAAGTATGTGGTGGGTTCGTGCTACGACCGCCAGTTCCCGCAGTGGGATGTCATCCGCATGTCTGACATGTACCTCACATACGCCGAGGCACTGCTGCAGGCCGACAACGACTTCGACGGCGCCCTGCGCTACATAGACCTCGTGCGTTCGCGCGTTGGAATGAAGGGACTGGTGGAGTGCAACCCCGACAAGAACCTGACCGGCGACAAGAACGCCCTGCTTGAGGAGCTGCTCCGTGAGCGCGCCTGCGAGCTCGGATTCGAGAACGAGCGCTACTTTGACCTCATCCGCTACAAGAGGGCAGACATCTTCGAGAAGCATCTGCACGGACTGCGTATATGGCGTATGCAGACCGACCCGACGACAGGCGTGCGCGATACGGTGACCACGATGTGGACAAACGGCGACAAGCGCACATCGGCCGACGACCCGACAGCACCCGGCTTCTATGAGCCCACCGACTTTGAATACGAGCGCTTCCCGTTCAATGATGACTGGGTGCGGTTGGCCTGGACGTCCGGCTTCGATGCCAAGTGGTATCTGTTCCCGTTCCCGCAGACTGAAATCAACAAGGGCTATGGGCTTATCCAGAACCCCGGATGGTAATCGGGGAACTCAAGGACTTATGTGACAACTAACGAAGTTCAATAGATAAATTGAGTAATATGAAACGAAACAAGATATTGGTGCTGTCGTTGCTGGCCTGTGCAAGCATGCCGGCGGCAGCTCAGAACGACTCTATAAAAGAGCTGTCGGCGGCTGAAAAGTTTGCCGGGCAGAAGATTGACGTGGGAGCCGACAGGACTTTCACGCGCGAGGAGGCTACAGCCGCAGTGTCGGTGATAACCTCTGAGACCACCGACCGCCGTAGCGCACGCAACATTGGCAACTCCATCATCGGCCAGGGCCTTGGACTTGTGTCGCTGCAGAACTCCGGCACTTACTCGGCTGCCGACCCGACGTTCTACGTCCGCGGCCTGCAGAGCCTGTCAACAAGCACCCCGCTGATTCTCGTCGATGGCATTGAGCGCGACATCGACAACGTGTCGCCGGGCGAGGTGGAGTCGGTGCAGATTCTGAAAGATGCCGCTGCCGTGGCTCTCTATGGCTACAAAGGGGCCAACGGCGTGATTCTCGTCACCACAAAGCGCGGCAAGTACAACTCCAAGGAGGTGAAGTTCAGCTACGACCATATATATAATTATATGGTGAAGAGGCCTCAGTTCGTCGACGCTGCCACGTATGCCAGTGCCGTGAACGAGGCCCGTGCCAACGACGGGCTGGGCGCACGCTACACCGCCGACGAGATTGGCGCATTCCGCGACGGCACATACCCTTACCTCTATCCTAACGTGAACTGGGTCGACGAGACCTATCGCCACCACGGGGTGACCAACAAATACAACGTGGAGTTTACCGGAGGAGGCAAGAACTTCCGCTACTACACCATGGTAAACCTCATCACCGACAAGGGATTCATAGCCAACCCGAACGAGAACGACGGCTATTCCACACAGGACAAGTATACAAAGGGAAGCATGAGGGTTAACCTCGACGCCGACCTCACGCCCAAGACCAAGATGCGCGTCAACTTGCTCGGTGTGCTGAGCGAGTCGAGCTCGCCAGGCGCAAACGCCGAGGCCGCCAAAGATGCGGGCGATGCCGCTGCCGGGCCGGCCAACATCTGGGACATGGTTTACTCGCTTCCGTCGGCTGCTTTCCCCGTAAGGGCAGAGAGCGGGCTGTGGGGCGGCAACCCGACATGGAGCGGAACGGTCAACCCCGTGGCCCAGTCGGTGGGCGCCGCCTACTCCAAGAACCACACAAGGAGCATATTCTCCGACATAACCCTTACGCAAGACCTGTCAGCGATACTCGAAGGACTGGGCGGAACGGTACGTGTGGGCTACGACAACACGTCGAACATATTCGAGAACCACAGCAAGGGATACGACTACGGAAGCCAGATACCGGGCGCATGGGAGAACGGAGCGCCCACCATTGCCGACGATTACCGCGTTATTGCCGAGTCGACCATGGGCACAGCCGCCGAGACCAACACCTATGCTGCACGCTTCCACTTCGACGTGGGCCTGAACTATGGCAACACCTTCGGCGACCACTCCATCTACACTCAGCTCAAATATGACTATGAGTATCAGGAGACCACCGGGCTCAACAACACCATCTACCGCCAGGATGTGTCGTGGTGG
>ULRH01008488.1_pt1 | contig 10975 bp, 10 predicted proteins | sample 1955271 | NCBI WGS metagenome assembly ULRH01 (sample SAMEA4835677, study PRJEB28245) | human gut metagenome | biome: gut microbiome; material: fecal sample | place: Denmark | collected 2008 | reverse complement strand
ATCCTGTTTGGCCAAAAGGGTCAAAGTCGCGTGGCTTTTCCAAACGGCACGGCGGCTTTCAGCCCGTCAAGCCGCTCCTTGCGCTTTCGCTCGTTGTTTTGCCGTTCTTCTTTCTTGCGTTCCGCCAACCGTCTTACGGCTTCGGCTTTCAAATGCGGTATTGCCACGTCGAAATCCTCCTCCGCCGTCTTTGGGTGTTCGCTGGCAATGTACCGCTTCTCTTTTCCGCCATTCTCCACAAGGTAATACATCCCTCCATGGTCCTCAATGACGATGTCACCACCGGGCAACATCCCGCAATAATGATACCAGGTGTCGTGGTCTCCGGCGAGCAGGCACACACAGTCGTACCCCCACATGGCATCATACTCATCAATCTGCCTGCATCGGGGCGGTGAGTAGTAGTCTATGATGAGCACGTAGTTCCCGTGGGATTGTATGTACTTCCAGCATTTGTACAGTTCCCGTGTACGGCTGTAGTAGACGCCGTCCTCCTTCAGCAACTGCACGCCGCCGTATGCCAGCACATCGGGCTTCTTGGTGAACAGATGCCCGCTGTATAAGTCGATATACAGCTCATTGTTCCTGTTGTCCGTCACGGCAAGAAGCCTGTCATCCAGGAATCTGGCACCTTTATGACCGGCAAGGTCCATCACCATGTTCCCGTTTCCATCCACCACGGCCAAGCGCATATCCGTCCGTCTTACGATGGCAAGGTCCTCCTGGATGTCAAACACCCGCACGAACTGCGGGTTGCAGGCAATCACGCTTCCACGTTTCAGCCCGTACAAGCCGTTTGTTACGTCTTTGTAGGCTTTCAGGCAAGCCTTATCGTTTAAGATGGTGGATTCCTTGTCAAGGTACTCCATGAGGCGGTCGTGCGACACCACCAATTCGAGTCCGTTGTCGGTTGCTATATGAATGGACTGCGTACGGTCACGAACAGCCATCCCGATGCGGTGGACGCTGCCTTTTCCTGCGAGCCGTCCCTCGAACATCGCCTGCCAGTCACGATAGGCAGTCGGCAGACCGAACAGGCGGTAAAGCCCCACGTTGTCGATAATCATGCAGCTTTCCTTTCCCTCTGTCTTTCGCAGTCCGCGACCTACCTGTTGCAGGTATTTGGCGAGCGAGAGGGTAGGACGGGCTAATTGAATGAACTCTACGTCAGGGCAGTCAAAACCCTCGCTGAACACATCCACATTCACCAACACCTGTATCTTTCCTCCCTTGAAGTCATCCACCAACTGCTTGCGCACTGTTGCGGGTGTCTTGCTGTCAATGGCAACGGCATTCATGCCTTTATTATTATAATATTCCGCGATGTTCCGAGCGTGGCTGATGCTGATGGCGTAAACGATGCCTTTCTTGCCGTCGGCATATTGCTGCACGCTTTCATACAACCGCTCAATGCTCGGCCGTTTGTTCAGCACGGTATCCATCTCTTTCACTTGGAAGTCTCCGTCTGCCCCACGTTTTTCCAAATTATATATCAGCCACTGGTCCTCACTGTTGGAACGGATGGAAACGTAGTCAAAGGCAGAAAGCCATCCTTGCTGGATGAAGTCCGCAATGCTGTCAGAGGTTATCAGCGTGTCGAATAAGTCAGTGAATCCTTTCCCGTTCAACCTGCAAGGCGTGGCGGTCATGCCCAGCTTCTTCACATTTGGATAATGAAACCACAGCTCTTTATAGGTTTCCGCCAGTGCATGATGCGCCTCGTCTATCACAATCAGGCTTGGTCTTTCGCCTTTCACCTCCTCCCAATGTCTTGACAACCACTGGATGGACATCACCTTTACCCGTCCGTCTTCTTTGGATATGCCATAGCGTGCTACAGTTTCCACTATCTGCTCCACAAGTTCCCTGCGGTGTGCGACAATCCACACACATTGGTATTGCCCTTCTTTCAAATGGTCATAAATGACAGAAGCAAGCAGGTGTGTCTTGCCTGTTCCAGTAGGCATCTGCACCATCACGCATTTGTGCTTTTGCCATACGTCAAAAACACGCAACTTGATTTCCTGTTGAAATGTGTAGAGTGTGTCAGAATGGGAAAAAATCATTTTAGCCCCCAATTGAGTCCTGCTTATTAATTTATTAGAATATCCTCTTTGTATTAAGGGATGATTCAGTCATTTCTTTTTCTGTATACAAAACATTGCCCATGATAACTATATGGACTTCCTCTATATATGAAACGGCATTCTTCACCTATAGAATTGTCATCTTTCTTTTTTACGGCAGGGCAATCTAACTTACCAAGTTCTTCGGTTGTTCTCTTAACAACTGCATATCCATGTCTATCCAGAGCTTTCATCTGTGCAACCGACCATCTGTTTTCGTCTAAAATGGAAAAAGCATTCATCCAACTACAGTTATTGTCGAATCCCATATAATTCCATAGGTTTACCCTGCCTACGCTCATGCAATTCAGCCGACTCACTAAACTCGACTTTATTGTTTCCGCACTATAACGTGGTCTTTTCCCTTGTCGATAGGGTTTCATTAATTCGTATGCTGTATTTTGTTGTTTAGTCATATGCTTTTTGAATGAAGACTTGCGTATCCTTAAATTCCCTTTCCAATTCATGTCAAAACCAACAAAAGTAATCCAAGGATAAACGTCCTTTCCTTTCTCGTCCCATTCGTATGGGCCTCTTGTCTTTCCCTCCCAAAAATCTCTTGCCTTGCGTACATTCATCTCATTAGGGTGGGCGAACAGTTTTGATGACCGGATGGCACGCTGATATACACCAAACACAGACGATACTTTTTCACTGTTTGTTCCCATCAGTACCATGTCATCGCAAAACCTGCAATACAACACATCGTCATTGCCTATGGCATCCATTACAGCCTTGTCTACACTGTGCATCACCACATTGGCTATCAGTCCGGACAAGGAGCCTCCTTGCGGTACACCGTACTTTGAGTGACCGTTTCTTTTGGCAAGCTCGTCCACCCAGTCTATCCGGCATGACCAACTTTCGTCCCCGTTTCGTCTTTTCCAGAATGAGTCATTGGGCTTTCTTTTATTGTTAACATACACGTGTTCCTTGAAGTTGAAGCAGTCTACATACATGAATACCCATTTCTTCGCCAACTTGGCTTCGTCTGTGGTTATATTCCCTTTTTTCACGGCTCTATGCAATAACTTACAGAAACGTTCCTTGATGATATTGTGGTCTATGGTATCGTAGAACTTTTTCATGTCACACTCTGCCACATACAAGGGAATATCCTTATGCGCTATGCGGTATTGGCGTATGGCCTCTATGGCATTGAAGTGCTGGAGTTTATGTCTTCCACTTCTCACGCGAAACGCATACGAACAATCATAGAAACAATCATCCAAACATGCTGTCAACCCTTTGTTCAACAATGAAAACACGATTTTTATCTCAGGAGGAAAAGTACAGATAGGGCGATATATAATGACCTTATCCCGTTTGTCCCTCTTTTTCTCCAAAACCGTTACTTGTGGATGAGGAATGGCATTATCTTGTGTCATGGTGATTTTCACTATGCGGTCTGCGTATTCGCAAAGCCCCACATACCACTCTTCTTTGCAATTCTTTCTTTTCGCTTTCAAGTAAGTGTGCCACAACCTCAGCTCGTTTCGCTTCTCTGAATCAAGTTCCTTTCGTATCCTGCCAATGCCACACCATTCACGTCTTGGAGGAAACATTTTATAGATGTTCATCGCTAAACGCCTATTTCCACGAAGCTTCACATCAGCTCTGCAAACAAACTCATTCCTTTGGTCTGTTTCGGCTTGCTTATCTGCCAGTTTACACCTTTCCTTGATAAGTGCCATGATTACCTTGTCACGATTTATAAATGAAATACTTGGCATGAGCGAGAAATTTGCTGCTAAGACCTGCGTTTGCATCTTGCCTTTGCGGGCAAGGTTACATTTTTGATAAGTTCGGAAGAGATGATTTGCCAATTTACGGCATGATGGTTGGCATCCCTCTATTCATTGTCTCATGCCAAAACATACCGTAAGACTTGTGCCTTACAGTCTTACCTGTCCAGCACGACGCCTTTCTGCCCAGCCAAGTATATTATCGAATTGATACTGCATTTCCATTGGTTCTTACAGTACGCATCCCATATCAAGTGTTCGCTCTTTGCTTCATCGTGTTTTGCTCCGTCCAACCTGCAAAATTCGAGAAACAACTCCCTGCCTTTTTCCGGGTGTACGCTCGAAGCTATGGCAAACGCCACTTTCACCCAATTTTCCCATGTATCTGTAATACTGAGATTTCGCTTGCGCAATTTCCTCAATATGTACAGTAACAGGTTTTTGTTCTGCTTGTTATTCTTATAGTCTGTAGCTTCTCCATATATTTTGTTCCAATCTTTCCTTTCTACACGCTTGGTTATTACAACATTGTTTTCTTTCTTGACATTAATTTCGTTTTCTGCAACCATATCTGGCTCTACTAAAAACGGTTTAGCCTCCTCCTTTATGACAAGATGCTCATCAGCTGACATATAGCATAGCCTGCATACGTCCGAACCGCTCTTGTCCAGTTCTATGCCATAATTGACTAGGAGAAATTTGAACAGCTGACGGAATGCGATTTTATGACGATCCATTATGCTGCGTTCCATCAACTCTGGCGAATAATCCAAATGTACAAGTCCTTTGAAACCCTTTCCTGAAGGAGATTCCCAATATGCCGCAATTAATTTTTCCTCATATAAAACCGATTTAACCCTTTCCATTTCCCAATCATACAACTTGTCAATATCAATCACCATCAATTCATTATAGTGGGTACATTCATCAGCCTTGTGCCCGTTTTTAAATGTTCCACAAAATGTTATTGCGGGAAGTTGATTTTTCAGGAAATCATAACCTGCCTTATCGCCACTCGTTAAGCATTTTCGTGCTTTGTTTATCGCCTCACCATAAGCACAGTTCCTAATGCCATTCAATACTCTGCCTATGGACATATCCATCTTTTTGGGGGCTTTAACGTTCATGTAAAATGACACGTTCAACCGGGTTAAATCGGTTTTGTTCTGCATATCATCCGTTCAGTTCTAATGTTTTTAAAAAAGTTTCATAGAGCGTTATAAAAATCTCATCCATTAGCATCAGCAAAGCAAACCAGCAGAATATGTTCTCATACTTATGTTCCGGGCTTGAAAGTGAGTGCAATGATGGTAAGTTTTCTTGGTACGACATTGTATTGTGTGCGTATCTATTTCTCGCATTATAAAGTGATTCATAAACCTTTTTGAGACATTCCTCCAAAATACAATTATTGGCGAAATGTGCAGGCTTTAACTTCGTTTTCCATTCCAAATATGCAAAGTATTCATGCTGTCTCCAATTAGAAAATAAAGAATCTTTCAAAATATCGTTTACGGAATTAAGAATAGCCAGCTTCTTATCCTGTGTGAATACTTTGCTTTTGCAATAATCTTTACATTGAAGCTTATCAATTCCTTGTGTCAATTTCTTATATACCAATTTTTTAGCATCATAAGAAGAGAACTCTCCGAATTTTCCCATGTCTGTCAGCCAATCCCTCCTAAATCCATAATCTATTGTTGCCAAATCCCAGCAGATACATTTTAGCTTTTGTTCTTGGAAACCGGTCATGTTCAAAAACACAGAAGGCAAGATGTAGTCTCCTAATGGATAAGACTCCATACCGCCCATTATGGTTTTGCAAGCAGACAATCCATTCTCTAAAACTTGTGAGATGGGTGTCTCTATGAAATTCCTATGGTGCAACTGAATATTTAGCATAAATTTCTAACGATGATTTGAGCCTTGAACGTAAAAATCGCAAATAGGAAGGATTTTTCTTGTGTTTCTCATCACCCTTCATTTGTTCTACCATTTCATTGATTTCTTTCTTTAGTTCGTCTTGTTTCGCCATGTCTATCTTCTTCTTTTCAAATAGAATCTGATAGGTTGCCCCGAACATGAACATATCCAAGTCTATGATTGAGGGAATATCCTTTGGCACTACTTCTTTTACCGTGTCTATAAGTTCCTTCAGCTCGTTGGCATATTGGCCATCAGGAAATACCGACTTGAACTCTGCAAATATATCCAAAGTATTATCACCAACTACAGAGTAGATAAAATTCTCATAATACTCCTCAGCCTTCTTATAAGGATAACTCTTTGACACTTCACTTTCCTTCTTGCACTTATGGTATTGGAACAGCAAAGACAGATACCTCACAAAATCCACCTTGTAGTGGTTCACCCTAATGTCACCAAAATCAGGTTCAAAAAGTCCATTCAAATCACTTCGCAGGTAATACAATGCCCTGCGACTCTCTATGGGCAACAAAGTAACCCCCTGTTGGTTGATGTTCCTGAACACAGACGAATAAAACTTCTGTTGTTCTTCTTCATTGTCAATGTTTGGTACAATGAAGGTAAATCCCAAGAATTTTTTGTCAAAGAAATCCCTTGAGCATTTGTAGTTCACTTCATCATACATCCTTTTGTCGCATGTGGCAAGAATCTCCTCTTTCGACTTACCCACTGAGGTCAATTTTGCGAAAGTCCAATCCAATACATTCTCATAGACATCATCGTCCATGTTGTCATCATTCTCATCAGCAAAATGCTGCATGACATCTTTTACATCCTTCTCGGACTTAGGGAATAAACCAAGATAAGCCAATAATACGCTCGTCAATCTTTGCTGTCCGTCAAGGATATAATTAACAGTATTGTCATTCTCCTTGAACAGCCCGATTGTAACTGGAGGCACAAATAAATTGTCGTTAATGGAATCAACCAATTTTTGCACACGTTCTTTACTCCAGACAAAATATCGTTGGTACTTTGGAAGCCTGATGTTGCCTTTCAACATCAGTTTCACCCAATATTTCAGGGTATACTCGCCATAGTATATGTTTCTTTCCATAATTTTATGGTTGCTTTTATTTTTATTCTTTTTATTATTAGCAACAAATTCGAGAAACCGATGAGCAAGCCAATACTTGCATATTGCTGTTCCTAACAACTAATTAAACGTGAAAATTTCAACAATTTTAATTATCTCAAGCACACCCTGAAATACAGTCCCACCGACCAATACTTTCCGTCATAGAGCGAAGCCGTCAGATTGATGCGGTCTTTCCACACGGCATAATTGCCACCCACGTTCACCACACCGTCATAATATTCACCCATCAGGTTCAGTCCGTTCAATGCCTTTGTCCAAAAGCCGTCTCCTTGTCGGTCGAAACGGAAGTTGGCACCGAGAGCAAAACCATGGTCATTGTCGAAGTCCAATCCGTCAAACTGGATGACCGAGGCGTGTACGCCAAGCATTCCCCAACGTTGAAAGGTGAAATGCTTGGTGGCGGCAAGATAGAAATGGGTCAGATGATTGGTACTTTCACCTGCATCTTGGAAAATGAGGTTTCCACCTCCCGCATTTTCGTGGCTGCCGGGATCGTTTGCGCCCAACACGATTTGTGGTGTCCAAGATTTCCACCAACTTTCCTTCCATGCTCTCAACCGGAAGTAGAAGGAACGGTCTTGATTGACAAACTTTCCCCACGTTTCTTGTGGCCAGTAACTATTCCCGTGGATGCCTTTTACCAACGTGCAAGTGTATGCCACCTCCAGCCAAGGGAAGATAGTGACATTGAGGTAATAATTAAAGGTGTATGGTTTGTACTCATCGTGTGTATTCCAATATAAATCACGATAGATATTGTGGTCTATCATGCTGCCGCCTACCATGACTGTCTTGTCACGTTGCATGTCGGCTGTGGGAGCATGGAGAAGTCCCGTTGTCCCATACATGGCCTGGGCATGGATCTTGTCTCCCATCACAAGGAGTAAAAGAAGGAAGAATATTATCGGCCATGTTTTCTTCACATAGCCTGTTGCGACTATGTTTATTGCATTTGGAAGAAATGCACATTTACTGATATATTTCATTAGAGGAGAGGTAATATTATGTTATTGCCTCCCTCTAAATAGCGTTTATTTTAGCTTGACTCTTATTTTATCCGTGTATTACCTGTTCTTGTACATCTCGTCGTAATACTTTTGATAATCACCGCTCGTCACGTTGTCCATCCACGTCTGATTGTCGAGATACCAGCGGACTGTTTTCTCGATTCCTTCTTCAAATTGCAGGCTCGGTTCCCAGCCAAGTTCCCTTTGGAGCTTTCTTGAATCGATGGCATAACGCATATCGTGCCCCTTGCGGTCTGTTACATAGGTGATGAGGTTCATGTCCTCGCCATCCTTGCGGCCGAGCAAACGGTCAACTGTCTTGATGACAACCTTGATGATGTCGATGTTCTTCCACTCGTTGAAGCCGCCGATGTTGTAGGTATCAGCTATTTTGCCTTTGTGGAAGATGAGGTCAATCGCGCGGGCGTGGTCCTCAACATACAGCCAGTCGCGCACGTTCTCACCCTTGCCGTAGACGGGCAGGGGCTTGCGGTGGCGAATGTTGTTGATGAAGAGAGGTATTAGCTTTTCGGGGAATTGGTAAGGCCCGTAGTTATTTGAGCAGTTTGTCACGATGGTCGGCATACTGTATGTGTCATGGAAGGCGCGTACAAAATGGTCTGAACTTGCCTTTGACGCAGAGTAGGGAGAGTGCGGATTGTATTTCGTCTCCTCCGTGAAGAACTCCGCGCCGTAAGCGTGGTGGTGCTCCGATGATGCCTTTGTGGTGAACGGCGACTCAATTCCCTCGGGGTTGGTCAGCTCCAGCGCACCATAAACCTCGTCAGTAGAGATATGGTAGAAACGCTTGCCCTCATATCCCTCGGGCAGACTTTCCCAGTATTCCTTTGCCGCCTGAAGCAGCGTCAGTGTGCCGATTACGTTTGTATGCGCGAAGGTAAACGGATCCTTTATCGAGCGGTCTACGTGGCTCTCGGCGGCAAGGTGGATTATTCCGTCCACGTTGTATTTCGTTATCAACGCCTTAACCGTCTCATAATCGCAGATGTCCGCCTTTACGAAAGTATAATTTTCCTTGTCCTCCACATCCTTCAGGTTGGCAAGATTACCGGCATATGTCAGCTTGTCGAGATTGATTATGTGGTACTCGGGATATTTGTTTACGAACAAACGCACGACGTGCGAGCCTATAAAGCCCGCTCCGCCCGTTATGATGATGTTTCTTTTAAATTCCATGTCGTTTATGTTTGGTTGATATTATTGTTTCAGGATATTCATGTTCTTCATGCAGACTTTCAAAGAGTCCGTCCAATAAGTTATCTTCATTCCGAACGTCTCCTTGATTTTCGTCTTGTCCAATACCGAATAGGCAGGGCGTTTTACCGGACTGGGGAACTCGTCGCTGTGGCAAGGCTCGATGTCGCAAGCCGTATGTCCAGAAAGCTTGGCGATTTTCTTTGTGAAGTCGAACCACGAGCAGACTCCCTCATTGCTGAAGTGATAGATGCCTTTCTTGCTGTAACCTGCTTTCGGGCATTCCTTTTCATAGTCGACAAGCACGGTCTTGATAGCCACGGCAAGGTCGTAGGTATAGGTCGGAGTTCCCGCTTGATTGAAAACAACGGTCAGTTTCGGCTTCGTCGCCGTAAGGTTAAGCATCGTCTTGACGAAGTTATGACCGAACTTAGAGTAAAGTCAGACCGTGCGGATAATAACGTAATCGCAACCTACCGCCTCAATGTTCTCCTCACCTTCGAGCTTAGTCTTGCCGTAGACGCCCGTAGGAGAGCCTTTCTGGTCCTCACGGCAAGGCGTATTGTATGGGTCTCCACCGAAAACATAGTCCGTTGAAATCTGCACGAGCAATCCGTTTACTTCTTTCATAGCCTCTGCAAGTATCCTCGGAGCCTCTGCATTCAGTTTCCGGCAAAGTTCCTCATCGCTCTCCGCCTTGTCCACGTTGGTATAAGCGGCGCAGTTCACGATGCACCGTATATCCTTTTCTTTAACTATATTCTGTATGGCGTCGACATCGGTGATGTCCAAAATAGTCGTTTCGACACCCTCAACCTCGACCACATCCGTAAAGGTATAGTTGTCTGTTGTCTCTTTGCTGATGATGCGCATCTCGTTGCCAAGTTGGCCGTTTGCGCCGGTTACCAAATATATTCATGATAGCTTTCTTTATTTGGAATAGACAAAAGGAGATTCAAAGTCCTTTAATAATGGATGCTTTGTGTCCTTCTCGCTGAGTATGGCGTGTTCGGTCGGTATCTGCCAGTCGATGCCCAAGCTATCGTCAAGGATGCTGATGCCGCCGTCGGCCTCGGGATGATAGAATTCGTCACACTTGTACTGGAACACCGCCGTTTCACTCAAAACGGCAAAGCCATGGGCAAAACCTTTTGGGATGAAAAACTGCCTATGGTTGTCCTCGGTCAGTTCCACGGCGACATGTTTGCCGTAGGTGGGCGAACCTTTGCGTATGTCAACGGCAACATCGAGCACTCTGCCCCTCACGCATCTCACCAATTTTGCCTGCGTGAACGGCGGACGCTGGAAATGCAGACCGTGCATCACACCGTATGACGTCATGCTCTCGTTGTCCTGAACGAAAATCACATGTCCGACTTTCTCGTCAAATTCCCTTTGCGAAAAGCTCACGAAGAAAAAACCGCTGGCGTCCTTGAATATGCGTGGCTCTATTATCACCACGCCCTCTATTGCTGTTCTGATTATTTCCATTGTCAAAACTAAATTTGTAATTTTATGTTTGAATTAAGATAACCTGACAATGCCGTTTCTCTTAATCCTTAACACTTAATTTTTATTTTCTCAGTATTCGAGGTTCTTCTCCAGCGAATCTTCCTTTTCATCAAGAATCGAAAGTAGATACTTTCCGTAGTCGTTCTTCAGCATCGGCTGCGCAACCTCTTTCAACTTCTCGGCTGTTATCCAACCTTTTCGGTAAGCGATGCCTTCAAGACAGGCGACTTTCAGTCCCTGACGCTTCTCCAACACCTCGATGAAAGTCGATGCCTCAGACAGTGA
>ULRH01024405.1_pt1 | contig 11039 bp, 6 predicted proteins | sample 1955271 | NCBI WGS metagenome assembly ULRH01 (sample SAMEA4835677, study PRJEB28245) | human gut metagenome | biome: gut microbiome; material: fecal sample | place: Denmark | collected 2008 | reverse complement strand
TAGCCATTCTTGGGGAGTACAAAGGCAATTTGGACGGATTCTTTCGGTTGAAAGACAATTCCAACATCAACAAAGAGTTGAGGATACTTGCCGAACGGGCAGAGGTGAACAAACGGGTGTCCTTCCACACGGCACGCCACACCAACGCAACCCTCCTTATATATAATGGTGTAAACATTACGACCGTGCAGAAGCTGTTGGGACACAAAAGTGTGAAAACCACCCAAATTTATGCCAATATCATGGACCGCACCATCGTACACGATTTGGAGATGCATCAGGAGCGTTTCGGCTCGGGCGTTCGGAGGAGACGGTTGACGCCTCCCAAATAGATGTTCAGCAGGGAAGGAGAATCCAGCATTAAAGGGAAATATTCCATTTTCTTCAGGCAATGCTTTTCATCGTCACTTGCAAAGCTTTACGATGCTACTTGCAAAGCTTTGCATTGCCCTGGGAAAAGCATCGCTTTGCCCAGCCTAAAGCATTGCTTTGCCCAGCCTAAAACACAACTTTGCCCAGCTTAAACCGATGGTTTAAACTGGGCAAAGAAAAAGGAAGGTCCGTCAATCGGAAGCATCCAACTCCGGCGTCGAATATCTATTGAATGTCAACGGGCACAAAAGGCTGTTTCTTTTCCTGGTCAAGCGGAGTAGCCCGATAGGAAATCCGTGCGAAATCTATCTTGGACAGGTCGATGCGGCGGATAGCGCTGTTGTACATCGTACGATAATAGATGACCCTGTTTGTGATGTCGGTAGCGGTGGTCCATTGTGTAGCGCTGGGAATATCAGCTGGGATCTTGCCGTCGGCAAACTCTACACCAATGGGAATATCGAAATTATTCAAGATCTGGAACCCTTGGCGGACGGCATCTTCTGCCGTGTCTTGTATCGGAGCCGTAGTTTGATAGAAGGCGGCACGGACAAATCGCGACGGCGGAGTGACATCGCCGGGGATGCCCAAAAAACCGCTGCCTGCTCCGAAAGAGGCAATCTGCACATCGCCCATCTTCTTGGCCTCGGCCGTACCCGCATACAGATTGACATAGTTGTTCAGATTGGTCATCTGCCATTCGAAACCCGGCGAATTGGTCAGCACACCCAGTTTGTTTTCGTAGAAGCAAGGCTTGCCGCCGATGATTTCCAGCACAATCTGCCGCCCCGAAGCATCAGCAAACCTCCAGTGAACGGTCGAAGCGCGCGGATCTATCGCGATGACATGTGCCTTGGCCACAGCTTCCTTCACCTGTTCTACGTTGGCGCAGCTGCCCAATATCCACGAAACGAGCTGGAGGTCGGTCACACTCTGCTGCTTTTGAGCCTCATTATAAGCCTCATACTGCCCGTAGCCAGGGAAATAGAACAAGCCGGCAGACAAGCCTGCTTCGTTGAGCCCTTCAACCACAAATTCTTTCTGCTCGACAGAAAGCCCCACATAACCATAACGGGCTACCATCTTCATGCCGTCCAGCGTATAGCCCGGCACGTATGAATGCTGCACATATCCGCGGGGGACAATCACGTACTGGCTGTTCAGTTCACTTCCGCCCCATTCGATGGTGCGGGCCACTATTCGCGCACTGTCCTTAGCCGTCAGTGTAATGCCGGTACAAGCGTCAGCTTTCTGTCCTGCCAGAAACGTCATGGCTACAGCCATGCATGTAATAAAAATCTTTTTCATTGCAATCAAGTTTTATACAAGTAACAAATTTACAGCTAATATGTTTACGATGTATCTTTTTAGGCAAAAAATATGCAGGTTTGTCCACTTGTCTTTGTTAAAAGCATTGTCTGCCCCTAATGGAAACGGTAGCAAACAGGTACTTCCAACTATTTCCACCCCGCGTCAGATGTACTTCTGACGCAGTAATGTTCCTTGCATCCTGCGATTTCATGTATAATATCCCCCTCCAGCAGACGGGAAACGGGGAATGGAGTTCCGCGAAGACTTTAGTGATTTCGTACATCGGAATGGAGTCGCAGACAGTAACGATTAAGCCTAATTTGAAAGTTGTTTTGAAGACAAATTCTGAGATGCTTGATGAAGTCATGGTCGTAGCTTTCGGTACGGCTAAAAAATCAGCATTTACAGGTTCAGCCAAAGTGGTTGATGCAGAGAAGCTGGAAAAATCTCAAGTTACAAGCGTAACTAATGCGTTGGCTGGTGCTGTTCCGGGTGTGACCTTAACCTCTAATGATGGCGCCCCAGGTGCTACTTCGTCTATCAAGATACGTGGTTTCAGTTCTATCAATGCAGGCAATGATCCTTTGATTGTTGTTGATGGAGCTCCTTATAGTGGTGATTTGTCTAATTTGAACCCCAATGATGTGGAATCGATGACGGTATTGAAAGATGCGGCATCCAATGCTTTGTATGGTGCACGTGGAGCTAATGGCGTTGTTATTATCACAACAAAAAAGGCTAACCAAAAAGGGGATGCGGTAGTAACTTTTGATGCCAAATGGGGTGCAAATACACGCGCCTTGCAGCATTATGACGTAATCACTGATCCGGGACAGTATTATGAAATGCACTACGGAGCAATGAAAAACTATTATATGAATGTCATGGGAATGAGTGAACAAGCCGCTTGGCAGGAAGCCAATAAAAATCTATTCGGTTCTAACGGTGGCTTGGGTTACAATGTCTATACCGTACCCCAAGGGCAATATTTGATAGGGCAAAATGGAAAATTGAATCCCAATGCTACTTTGGGTAATATTGTATCTTATAAAGGAGAGGATTATTTGCTGCTGCCTGATGATTGGGAAAACATCGGTACTCGTACAGGTTTGCGTCAGGAATACAATTTCTCTGTAAGTGCAGCCAATGACAAATCCTCTTTTTATGTATCGTTGGGATATTTGGGGAACGAAGGTATAACAGAAGGGTCGGATTTAAAGCGTCTGACAGCTCGCTTGAAAGCCGATTATCAGGCAAAGCCTTGGATGAAGATTGGTGCCAATATGTCTTATGCAAGGTTTGACAGCAATTCTCTTGGCAATAATGGTTCAAGTTCTTCCACTGCCAATATCTGGGCTTTTACAACTCAATTGGCCCCCATTTATCCAGCATATGTGCGTAATGCGGACGGCAGCATTAAAGTTGATGGTAACGGATTCCAGATAATGGATTATGGTAGTGGGGTAAATGCAGGTATGATACGTCCGTTTATCAGTGATGCAAACCCTATTATGGACAACAAATTGAATACTCAGAATGCGGAAGGAAATGCTATGACCGGCAACGGCTTTATTGATATCACTCCTCTTCCCGGACTGAAAGTGACTTTGAACGGAACCTTTAATTTGGATGAGACTCGTTTCACTTACGTATATAACCCTTACTATGGTCAGTTTGATTCTACAGGTGGTACGGTAAGCAAGTCGCATCAGCGTATTTATGACTACAACTTGCAACAGTTAGTTTCATATACGAACTCATTTGGCCGCAACAATTTTGACATTCTGCTCGGACATGAATATTATGACTATCGTCTGTATTATTTGGGAGCCAGCAAGTCCAATATGTTCTCGCAGGACAACAAAGAGTTGAGCGGTGCTGTCATTGACGGACAAGCAGCCTCTTCCTATAAGGAACGTCGTAACAATGAAGGTTATTTCGGACGTTTGCAATATAATTACGATGAACGTATTTTTGGTTCGGCTTCAGTGCGCCGTGATGCTTCTTCTCGTTTTGCACCAGACCATCGCTGGGGAACTTTCTGGTCAGTAGGCGCAGCATGGTTGATGAACAAGGAAGCATGGTTTAATCTTGATTGGATACAAGAATTGAAGTTAAAGGCTTCTATCGGTTCTCAAGGTAATGATAATATTGGTGATTATCGTTATACGGATGTGTTTAACATCATTAATTCTGGTGGTAATATCGGTACTTCATTCAATTCCAAAGGAACGGAAGACATTACATGGGAAACGAATACAAATTTCAATGTTGGAGCCGAATTCCAATTGTGGAATCGTCTGACCGGTAGTATCGAGTATTATATGCGTAAGACTTCAGATATGTTGTTCGCTTTCTCCGTTGCTCCCTCTTTGGGATATTCCAGCTATTATGACAACGTGGGCAATATGGTCAACAGCGGTGTTGAAATCGATCTGGGTGTGAATATCTTTAATACACGCAATTTCACATGGGATGTAAACCTTAACATCTCCACACTGAAAAACCGCATTACGATGCTTGACCCGGACAAGAAGAATACAACAGAATACACTGCTGAAGGCAAAGGCTATCAGGGATATACAAGCGGAAGCTTTTTCATCGGTGAAGATCTTTCTATGTTTACTTGGCGTTTGAAGGACTATGCTGGTGTGAACGAGAACGGCGAGTCTATGTGGTATAAGAATATTCTGGATGAAAACAACAATATCATAGGACGTGAACCCACTACAGATTATAGTGATGCTGACTACTATGTAACTGAAGAAACTTCCATTCCCAAAGTTTATGGTGGTTTTGGCACTTCATTGAAAGTTTATGGTGTAGATTTTGGAATTAACTTTACTTATCAGTTGGGCGGCAAGCAATATGATGGCACTTATGCTCAATTCATGTCTTCGCCAACCGGTACGACTGGTTATAATTTCCATAAAGATTTGCTCAACTCTTGGACTCCGGAGAATACAGGTAGCAATATTCCTCGTTTTCAGCTTCACGACCAATACAGTGCGGCTTCATCTACCCGTTTCCTGACCAATGCCAGCTATCTGAATATTCAGAATATCAATGTTGGTTATACGCTTCCCGCAAGTTGGACTAAAAAATTAGCTATCAATTCCTTGCGCCTGTATATGTCTGCAGAGAATGTCTTCTATTGGTCCAAGCGTAAAGGTTTTGACCCGCGTCAGTCGTATGACACAACTACCAACGCTACCTATTATTCGCCAATGCGTACCATTTCTGGTGGTGTAACATTCCAATTTTAAACCAAAAACAAAGAGATTTATCGTATGAAAAAGAACATATTCAAACTTATTTCAGTCTTGACTGTATCGGCCACGATGCTGTCCGGCTGTATTGAAGAGACTTTCCCTGAAGGAGGTACAGCGACCTCCGAGCAAATAGGTGCGTCTGCCACTGCATTGGAGGCTTCTGTTAATGGTCTGCCCTCCCAAATGGTGCAGGGCTATCTAGTATACAAAGGGCAACAGGTTCATGAAACCGATATTGCCTTTCCGTCATTGATGTTGACACAAACGGAACTGTTGGGAGACTTTGTACCTGTGGATTACGGTTATGATTGGTGGAATCGTTACAATGTATGTACAGGAATGGCAGATAATGGATATTTTTCCTATCTCCCTTACTTTACACTTTATCAATTTGTGAAATCAGCCAATGATGTGATAGGTGCTGTTGATATAACCAATGAAAGTATGTCGGATGAAATGCGCGGATATGCTGGTATGGCATATGCCTTCCGCGCTTTTGACTATTACATGTTGATGGTACTTTTTGAGCCGGTAGACAATATCTATACAGATTGCAGTAAAGTTTTGGGATTGACCGTTCCTATTGTTACCGAGTCGACTACGAATGATATCGCCAAGAATAACCCTCGTGCTACACACGATGAAATGGTAGAATTTATCCTTTCCGATTTGGACAAGGCTGAAGCTTGTCTGGCAAACTATACCCCTGCGACCAAACACTTCCCCGATTTGGCTGTAGTATATGGTATTAAAGCGAAGGTCTATTTGTGGGATGAAAATTATGAGCAGGCCGCAGCTTATGCCCGCAAGGCTATCGAAACATCTGGTGCTACACCTATGACGGCAGCCCAGTGGAATGATCCGACTACAGGATTCAATACGGCCACTTCAGCATGGATGTGGTATTTTCACCCAACTTCCGACAACATGGGTAACTTGGCAAACTTTACCGGACATGTTTCTGGTGAGGCTGATTGGGGTTATTCTGCATTGTCGCAACCGATGATTGCAAAATCCCTGTATGATGAAATTGCAGACACGGATTTCCGAAAATACTCATTCCTTGATCCGGACAGAAGTTTCTATAATTATCAGTCCGTACGTGGTAGCGCATGGTTAGATGAAAAACCGGATTATTTTTCCTTGAAATTCCGTTGTGCCAATGGAGATTACCAAACTTATACAGTTGGTGCATCGGTCGATATTCCCATTATGCGTGTTGAGGAAATGTATCTGATTGAAGCAGAAGCTGTGGGTGTCAGCCAGGGGGTTGCTGCAGGTGTTGCTAAGTTGAATGCATTTATGCAGGGATATCGCCAACCGGATTATAATTGTACACTGACAGATTTACGTGAATTCCAACTGGAAGTTTTGAAACAAATGCGTATAGAATTCTGGGGTGAAGGGAATGCTTTCCCCACTGCTAAACGACTGAAACCCGGAGTAATCCAGAACTACGAAGGTACCAATGTACCTGTAGATACGTATAAGATTAACTGCCAAGGTATTAAACCTAATTGGAATTTAGTAATTCCTATTGATGAAATAGATTCTAACGTGGCTCTTCAGGGTATGAATAATCCTGATCCGTCAAATGCAATTCCCAGTCGCCCGACTCCGATAGGCGAGTATGCTCCTGGAAATGTTGCAGGTAACTAATGACTAAGTTTATAACATAATCAACGCATATATATGAAAGCAATTACTAAATATTTTCTCACGGCACTAGCCGGCGTTTCTTTAATCTTGGCGGCTTGCTCGGACGATATTGAAAGGGAGCCCTCCCCAGTTCCGACGGACGGAATTCAGGCCTACATCTACGCAGATGCAACAAGTTTAACGTATCTTCCTAATGATGAGCAGACTTTTGTAGTAAAGGTCGCTCGTCAGAAGACAGAAGAGGCTGCTACAGTGCATCTTTCTACTGATGCTACTGGAATAACCTTGCCTGCTGCGGTAGACTTTGCAGCAGGAGAGGCCGTAAAGGATGTTCAGGTAACATTTGATATTCCAATCGGTTCTTCAGTAGCTGTAACGATTACAATTCCAGAAGAGGAAGGCTATATCTATGCTGATAATACAGTGACGGTCAATATTACCCGTGATTACACCTGGTTGAATATAGGAACTGGAGTCTATACGTCTCAACTCTTTGGTCAAAGCTGGCCGCAGCCCATTCAGAGAGCCAAAGAAGCCAATGTATATAAATTGTTGGATTGCATAACTGAGGGATACCCTATGATTTTTACGTTGAGTGCAGATAATCAAACGTTGGAGGCCTGGGACCCACAACCTACAGGATATGAAGATGGCGCAAATGGAATGTTATATTTTGTCGCTGCAGGAATGCAGAGAAATGGTAACATTCTTAGTTTCCCAATGATTGGTGCAATAAATGTTGGTGGAAGTTTGCAGGCTTACTACCAAGGTTTCACTGAAACACTGGAATTCCCCGAAGGATTTGATTTGTAGTTTTTTTATTGACTAGTAAGAAGGGGGAACGTACATCGTTCTCCCTTTTTTGTTGTTACTTGATGTTAATTCCCGATAAATCCCTATATTTGCCGTCACGATTGTATCTATATAAAAGAAAGAGAGACAAACATGGCAATGAAAGAATTTGTAATTTCCGAAGCGCAGGTCGAGACTGCGGTGCTGGTGGGACTCATCACGAAGACGCAGGATGAGCGGAAGACGAATGAGTATCTGGACGAACTGGCTTTTCTGGCTGAGACAGCCGGAGCGGAAGTGGTGAAACGCTTTACACAGAAACTGGACCAGGCTAACTCGGTGACGTATGTCGGCAAGGGGAAGCTGGACGAAATCAAACAATATATCAAGGACGAAGAGGAGGCGGAAAGGGAAATCGGTATGGTGATCTTCGACGACGAGCTGTCGGCCAAGCAGATCCGTAACATCGAGGCGGAACTGAAGGTGAAGATTCTGGATCGTACGTCGCTCATCCTCGACATTTTCGCTATGCGTGCACAGACGGCCAATGCCAAGACGCAGGTGGAGCTGGCACAATATAAATACATGTTGCCGCGCCTGCAACGACTGTGGACGCACCTGGAACGCCAGGGAGGTGGTTCCGGTGCCGGTGGCGGTAAGGGTTCGGTAGGTCTTCGCGGCCCGGGTGAACCCCAGCTCGAAAGGGACCGCCGTATCATCCTGAACCGCATGTCGCTGCTGAAGGAGCGTCTGGCGGAGATTGACAAGCAGAAGGCTACGCAGCGCAAGAACCGCGGACGGCTGATTCGCGTGGCACTGGTGGGATATACCAACGTGGGCAAGTCTACCTTGATGAACTTGCTGGCTAAGAGTGAGGTGTTTGCCGAGAATAAGCTGTTTGCCACGCTCGATACCACCGTACGCAAGGTAATCATCGACAACCTGCCGTTCCTGCTCAGCGATACGGTAGGATTCATCCGCAAGCTCCCTACCGACCTGGTGGACTCCTTCAAGTCGACGCTGGACGAGGTGCGCGAAGCCGACCTGCTGCTGCATGTGGTGGACATCTCGCATCCCGACTTCGAGGAGCAGATAGACGTGGTGAACAAGACACTGGCGGACATCGGAGCGGCCGGAAAGCCGATGGTGCTTATATTCAATAAAATAGATGCCTATACGTATGTGAAGAAGGACGAAGACGACCTGACTCCGCGCACCAAGGAGAACTTGTCGCTGGAGGAACTGATGAAGACGTGGATGGCGAAGATGGAAGACAACTGCATGTTCATCTCGGCACGCGAGAAGACCAACATCGAGGAGATGAAGACGATGGTTTACCAGCGCGTCAAGGAACTGCATGTGCAGAAATACCCGTATAACGATTTCCTTTACCAGACTTACGACGAGAACGGAGAAGTGTAAGGGAAGTGGCGATGGTGCCTCTTGGAAGGAACCGAATAGGAATCTCTATGAAACGTAGGTGGGCGGAGCTGCTCCAAGCTCTCGTCTGCCTGCGTTTCATGTGTTTATAAAAGAAACTTAGCAACTGTATCATGGAGAATTACAGAAACTTGACCGAAGATGAAGTCCTTCGGCTGAAGAGCCAGTCCTGCCTGGCTGACGATTGGGAGAAGGTTCGCGTGGCGGACGGCTTTTCGACAGAATTTGTGCATCATACCCGTTTCTCGGGTGAGGTGAAGTTGGGAGTCTTTCAGGGGGAGTTCATCTTGCCGGGAGGCATCTGCAAACATTCCGGTCTGCGGCATGTGACGTTACACAACGTGACGGTGGGCGACAACTGTTGTATCGAGCATATCCAGAACTATATTGCCAACTATGAGATTGGACATGACACGTTCATCGAGAATGTGGACATCCTGCTGGTGGACGGTGTGTCAAGGTTTGGCAATGGGGTGGAGGTGTCTGTACTGAACGAGACGGGCGGGCGTGAAGTCGTAATTAATGACAAGCTGTCGGCCCACTTGGCCTATATTATGGCCCTCTACCGCCATCGTCCCGAACTGACTGCCCGCCTGAAGGAGATAGCGGACTATTATTCCGACAAACATGCTGCGGCGGTGGGCACCATCGGCAGTCATGTGACCATCCTGAATACGGGGTCGGTCCGGAATGTCCGTGTCGGCGACTATGCCTGCATCTCGGGCGCCTGTCGTCTGTCCAACGGCAGCATCAACAGCAACGAAGCGGCACCTGTACGAGTGGGTGACGGAGTCATCTGCGACGACTTTATCCTTTCCAGCGGTTCGCATGTGGACGACGGTGCTATGCTGACGCGCTGCTTTGTGGGGCAGGCCTGCAAGCTGGGGCACAACTATTCGGCTTCGGACTCCCTGTTCTTCAGCAATTGCCAAGGCGAGAACGGTGAGGCGTGTGCCATCTTTGCCGGTCCTTTCACCGTGACGCACCACAAGTCGACACTGCTCATTGCGGGCATGTTCTCGTTCATGAATGCCGGTTCGGGTTCCAACCAGAGCAACCACATGTACAAGCTGGGGCCCATTCATCAGGGAACGTTGGAGCGCGGCGCCAAGACGACGTCCGACTCCTACATCCTCTGGCCGGCCCGTGTGGGAGCTTTTTCACTGGTCATGGGCCGGCATGTCAACCACGCAGACACATCGAATCTGCCGTTCTCCTATCTGATAGAGCAGAACAACACGACCTATCTGGTGCCGGGCGTCAACTTGCGCAGCGTAGGAACCATCCGCGACGCACAGAAGTGGCCCAAGCGTGACGGACGCACGGACCCCGACAAGCTGGACTTCATCAATTACAACCTGCTCAGCCCCTATACCGTGCAGAAGATGTTCAAGGGGCGCGAAACGCTGCTCAACCTGCGCCATGCCAGCGGCGAGCTGTCCGACATCTATTCGTTCCACAGTGCCAAGATACGCAATTCGTCGTTGGTGAACGGTATCAGGTTCTACGAAATAGCCATCCACAAGTTCCTGGGCAATTCTGTCATCAAGCGCCTCGAAGGCATTGATTTCTGTACGGACGATGAAATCCGTGCCCGTCTGGTGCCGGACACTTCCATCGGCAGCGGAGAGTGGGTGGATATCTCGGGGCTGATAGCGCCCAAAAGTGAGGTGGACGCATTGACGGACGCGATAGAACAAGGCATGGTGAACAAGCTGAAGGAAATCAATGCGGAGTTCGAACGGATGCACCGCAATTATTATACCTACGAATGGACCTGGGCCTACGGAAAGTTGGAGGAGTTCTACGGCGTGAAGCCCGAAGACATGACCGCTGCCGACATCATCCGCATCGTGGAGAAGTGGAAGGAAGCCGTCATCGGTTTGGACCGCATGGTTTATGAGGACGCGAAGAAAGAGTTCTCACTGGCTTCCATGACGGGTTTCGGTGCCGACGGCTCGCGGCTGGAGAAGGAAATGGACTTCGAGCAGGTGCGCGGCGATTTCGAGAGCAATCCGTTTGTCACCGCCGTGCTGAAGCATATCGAGGTGAAGAGCGCGCTGGGCGACGAACTGATAGAGCGGATGAAGAAGGTGGGCAACTGAAATTATTCCTAAAAACCTCCCTCCCCGCCGAAGAAAACGCTTTCGATTAAAGAAATATTTCGATAATACTTCTTACCTTTGCATCAAT
>ULRH01042629.1_pt1 | contig 11077 bp, 9 predicted proteins | sample 1955271 | NCBI WGS metagenome assembly ULRH01 (sample SAMEA4835677, study PRJEB28245) | human gut metagenome | biome: gut microbiome; material: fecal sample | place: Denmark | collected 2008 | reverse complement strand
CTTGCATGCCATGCAAGCGCTCTCCCAGCTGAGCTATACCCCCGAAGGAGTCGAAACTATATACCGATATTTTTTTAAATGCAAGTCTTTTTGCGAAAATTTTTGAAGAAATTTCTCAAAAATTTCATAAAAATGTCATTTTCTCTATTAAAATCAAAAGTTTGTGTGTCTCGAAAATTTTTTTTCATCTTTCTCTACTTTCTTGGCTCTGTGGATGCACAACACGCTTTCTGAAGTGTCGATTTCTCCGTCAAACACTCCGATCATGAGCTTTTGGTAGGATGTTGCTCCAAGTTCAACCATCTTTTTTCGTGTTGTCATGGCTCTTCGACTGCCCGCCCCTACTTTTGAACACAAAATTGTCTCCTTTGAAGAACTCGCCGAGCGCCGAGCGCAACTTCCCGAACCGGTCGTCATGACCAACGGCGTTTTCGACATTCTTCATCGCGGTCACGTCACCTATCTTGCACAGGCGCGCGAACTGGGAAAGAGTCTGATTGTGGCCGTCAATTCCGATACCTCCGTCAAGATGCTCGGCAAAGGAGATGATCGTCCCATCAACACCGAAGCCGATCGCGCCGCCGTGCTCGCCTCGCTGGAAGCAGTGGATCTCGTCGTCATCTTTAAGGAGAAGGTGCCGTTGAAGGTTATTGAAGAAGCACACCCAGACATTTATGTGAAAGGCGGCGACTACCGAATTGAAGATTTGCCAGAAGCCTCTCTTGTCGCCTCCTGGGGCGGTCGCACCGTCACCGTTGAGTTCGAACACCAGCGCTCCACGACGGCGCTTCTCAAAAAAGTACGCGGCGCCTGATATTTCTTTCTTTATCAGGCAAGCCGCGTCCGTCCGGAAACTCAGCTTCAGATGAAGTCGTAGCCGGCCAATCGAGCGTAGTGCGCCGTAGCCGTCAGGAAGCCCTGCTTGCTGCCGCAGTCAAAACGACGACCTTCAAAGCGGTGGGCATAGGTCTTGCCTTCGCCCAACAGAGAAGCGATGGCGTCGGTGAGCTGGATTTCGCCGCCCACACCACGATCCACGTGTTCGAGTGCGGTAAAGATTTCCGGCTCAAGCACATAGCGGCCGATGACGGCAAGCGTCGAGGGAGCCGCTTCGGGAGCAGGCTTTTCCACCATCGTACGCACGCAGCTCGTCTGCTTGAGTTCGTCATCCACACCGACAATGCCGTACTTATTGGTTTCCTTCGGGGCCACATTCTGAACGGCCAGCACGCTGCCGCCGCCCATTTCGCTGCGAGCGCCAATCAACTGACCCAAAGCAGGCTGCTGGGCGTAAATCAGGTCATCGGCCAGAATCACGCCGAAAGGTTCGTCGCCCACCACAGGTCGGGCGCAGAGCACAGCATGTCCCAAACCGAGCGGTTCGGGCTGACGAATGAAGATGAAATTGACGCCACGCGGCGTCACGGAATGCACCAGATCCAAAAGTTCGTACTTGCCCTTGGCCGTGAGATCGGCTTCCAATTCAGGGCTCTTGTCGAAGTGATCTTCAATGGCACGCTTGTAGCGGCCCGTGATAAAGATCATGTCGGTAATGCCGGCAGCAGCAGCTTCTTCCACGGCATACTGGATGAGCGGCTTATCGACTACCGGCAACATTTCCTTGGGCATTGCCTTAGTGGCGGGCAAGAAGCGGGTGCCCAAACCGGCAACCGGGAATACAGCCTTACGAACGGGTTTCATGTCACTTCCCAAATGAAAAGGCGTTTTTTTTGCCGGTACGAACATCCTCGCAAAAACAGAGTCAAGAGCGCGCACTGACCATCAAACGCCGCAGTTAGAATCTGAGTCGAAATTCTAATCAATACTGCGATTATGTCCGAGCCGATTTATGCTGTCGGAGATCTTCAGGGCTGTCTGGAGAGCTTCGAAGAACTTCTCGATATGTTGGATCCTAATGCCTCCTTCGTGTTTGTCGGAGACATTGTCAACCGAGGCCCTGCCTCGCTCGAAACCTTGCGCCGCGTCAAGGCGCTTGACGAAACCGGGCGCTGTCGCGCTGTCCTCCTCGGCAATCACGATCTGCATCTGCTGGCCGTCGCCGCGGGCGCAGGTAAGTTGCACCGCAGCGATACCATCGGCGAAATTCTTGAGGCACCGGACTGCAAAGAACTGCTCAAGTGGCTGCGCCATCGCCCGCTGCTTTTTGAAACACCCGAAACAATTTTCGTGCATGCCGGGATCTCACCCGCCTGGACACTCGCCGAAGCTCGCACTTACGCCCAAGAAGTGTCCGATGCACTCAAAAGCAAGGATTGGAAGGCGTATTTGCAGGGAATGTACGGCGACGACACCGATATGGACAAAAAGGGCGCCGGCCGCATGCGTGCCATCCTCAACGCCTTTACCAGAATGCGCTACGTCAGAACCGATGGTTCACTTGAATTCAAAGCCAAGATGAATCCAAAGGACACACCCGACCTGATGCCGTGGTTCGACTACCCGCGTCGTTTCAACAAAACCGTCTGCTTCGGCCATTGGTCGACACTGGGGCTGGTGATGCGCGAAGACACAATCGCCATCGATACGGGATGTCTATGGGGAGGGCAACTCACCTGCGTACGATTGCCCGACAGACGTCTGTGGCAAGTTCGCTGCCCCCAGTGGGCCTCACCCTGCTAAATACGGCGTTGGTCGCCCAACTTTCTGTCTTTATTTTCGAGAACCTGAATTCATTTGCCATGTCTCACGTCGCCGACAGAACAGACATCAGTCCCATCCGCATTCGCGGAGCCCGCCAAAACAATCTGCGAAACCTGGATCTCGACATTGAACCAGGCACGATGACCGTCATTACCGGTCCGTCGGGATCGGGCAAAAGCTCGCTTGCCTACGACACGCTTTACGCTGAAGGACAACGCCGTTACGTCGAAACGTTCAGCGCTTACGCCCGCCAATTTCTGGAACGCTGCGACCGTCCGCAGGTCGACAAAATCGACGGGGTACCTCCGTCCATCGCCATCAATCAGTCCAACAGCGTCAAGACCTCGCGTTCGACCGTGGGCACAATGACAGAGATCAATGATTGCCTCAAACTCATCTTTGCGAGAAATGCCGCTTTGTTCTGCGGCCAATGCGGAGAGCCGGTCAAAGAGCGCAGTGCTGGCAACATTGCCGAAGAAATCGTTGCATGGGCTAAGACTCAGCCTGAGGCTCGCCTGAGCATATGCTTTGCTGTTCTGGTTCCCAAAAATCTTGAGCGGGACGTGGTGCTCGGCGGTTTGTCTGCACAAGGCTTCACACATATCCTTGAAGAGGAATCAATTGAAAACGAAAGCAAGCGCCTGTGGGTAGCGGCTGATCGCGTACGCGCCTCGCGCCTGACGAAGTCGCGCGCGGTCGAAGCCGTCGAAAAGTCGCTTCAACTTGGAAAAGAACGCATTTTGTGCGTCTACGCACAGACCGAAGACGGCTCCAACGGCAAACGTCGCTGGGTAACCGATCTCACCTGCCCGGTTTGCCTGCATCATTACGCCGCTCCCTCGCCATCGCGCTTTTCCTTTAACTCGGCCGTCGGCGCATGTCCCACCTGCCGCGGTTTCGGTCGTGTGATCGGCATTGACTACTCGCTGGTGATTCCCGACGAAACGCTCACGCTTGCGCAAGGCGCCATCAAACCCTGGCGCACCGCGACGGGATCGGAATGTCAACGAGATCTCGAAAAATGGGCCCCCAAGCGCGGCGTGCCGCTTGACGTCCCCTGGCAAAAACTCACGGCCGAACAAAAAAACTGGGTCATCCACGGCGACAAGGAATACAACGGTAAAAACTGGCGCACGCATTGGTACGGCGTCAAAGCATATTTCGATATGCTCGAATCGAAAAGCTACAAGATGCACGTGCGCGTTCAGCTGGCCAACTACCGCGGTTACGCATTGTGCCCGGAGTGCCGAGGCGCGCGTCTCATCGGCGAAAGCCTTCTATGGCGTCTGGGGTCTCACAAGGCGTCCGAGGCCGCTTTGCTGCCAAAAAAAGGGATCTACAAACGCTTCGTCCCGCGCGGCCTAGGAAAGACAGCTCTTGAGAACTTCGAGTCGTTGCCCGGGCTTTCCATGCCTGATCTGATGAATCTGCCGATCGAAGACATCAAGCGTTTTTTCGACGTACTGCTGCAGGAGACTTGCGATGAAGCGGTTCGCCTGGTTGCTGAAGAAATTCGCACACGGCTGACCTACCTCATTGACGTCGGCGTAGGCTATTTGACATTAGGACGCCAAAGCCGCACGCTTTCGGGCGGCGAAGTGCAGCGCGTCAACCTCACGACAGCTCTCGGTACCAACCTCACCGACACGCTCTTTGTTCTGGACGAACCGTCCGTGGGCCTGCACCCGCGCGACATGGACCGCGTCAACAGCATCATGGCCGGCCTGAAGGACAGCGGCAACACGCTGGTGGTGGTCGAGCACGATCCGCAGGTGATGACCGCCGCCGATCGGATTATCGACATGGGACCGGGGGCAGGCACCAACGGCGGTGAAATCGTCTGCGACGGCACACCCGAGTCGGTCAGAGCTTCCGAATCGCTCACCGGGCTTTACCTCAGAGGCAAACGCTCGACCATGCCGGAAGACCCCAAAAAGCTGCCGGAAGCATTTTCGGGTTTCCTGACCGTGACGGGAGCGCGCGCACACAATCTCAAAAACATCACGGTCAATCTGCCGATCGGCGCTTTCACGGCGCTCACCGGCGTCTCGGGCTCAGGCAAATCAACGCTCGCCAACGACGTCATTCTTGCGGCAGTTGAATTTCTAAACAAAAACAACAAGGACAACCCGCCGGATGTTTTCGCTTCCGTCCATAGCACCTGCCCTGTCGGTGAAGCCGTCTACGTGAGTCAATCCGAAATCGGCAAGACGAGCCGCGGCAATCCGGCCTCATACTGCGGCGTCTTTACCGACATCCGCCACCTCTTTGCCAATACGCAGCAGGCGCATGAGCGCGGCTACACCGCGGGCACCTTCAGTTTTAACTCGGGTACCGGACGCTGCCCCACCTGTCAGGGCGCAGGTTTCGAGCGCGTTGAAATGCAATTTTTAAGCGACGTTCTCTTGCGCTGCCCGGACTGCAACGGTTCCCGCTACCGAGATGAAACGCTGGAAGTAAAACTCAACTACCTCGGCCGCGGTGAAGTCAACATCGCCGAGGTGCTCGAAATGACCGTCCGACAAGCTCGCGACTATTTCCTCGGCGAGCGTTCAATCGAACGCGCGCTGCAAAGTCTTATCGACGTCGGACTCGATTACGTCAAGCTCGGGCAACCGCTTTCCACCCTTTCGGGCGGTGAGGCGCAGCGCCTGAAGCTCGCACAGATCCTGGCCGAAACCGAATCGGGCTACGCCTCCAAACGGCATCTCTACATATTCGACGAACCCACCACGGGTCTACACTTCGACGACATCCGCAAGCTGCTCAAAGTCTTCCGCCGTCTGGTACTCAACGGCCAAACCGTATTGGTGATCGAACACAATCTTGACGTGATTTCCGCCGCCGACTGGGTCATTGACCTCGGTCCTGAAGGCGGCGACGAGGGAGGTCAGATCGTGGCGGCCGCCACCCCCGAGGATCTTCGTGGTAACTCCCAAAGCTACACCGGGCAAGCGCTGGCCGCATACGACAAGATGATCGGGGAAGAAAGCGTGCCGATGACAGGCCTTTTCGCCCAGCCGCACACTCGCGACCGCACAGTCCCGGGCCGGTCACTGCAGAACGTCTGGCGCGGTGCGCGGCAAGGCGACTTAGGCATCTTCGGCGCACGGGAGCACAACCTCAAAAACATTGATGTCGTGATTCCGAAACGGCGCCTTACTGCCGTAACCGGCGTCTCCGGTTCAGGAAAATCGACGCTTGCCTTCGGCATCGTTTTTTCCGAAGGACAGCGACGTTATCTGGAAAGTCTCAACGCCTACGCACGTTCCATCACACAACCTCCGCCTAAGGCCGACGTCGAAAGCATCACGGGCATTGCACCTACGGTGGCAATCGAGCAGCGTACAAGCCGCGGCGGCCGCAAGTCGACAGTTGCGACGATCACGGAAATCCAGCATTTCCTTCGTCTGCTCTATGTCAAACTCGGGACACAGTATTGCCCGAAGTGCGGCTCGCTCGTGCGCGAACAAACACGGGAGCAAATCCTCGCGCACATCATGAAAACCTACCGCGGTCAGCGCATCACGCTGATGGCCCCCGTCGTCGTAGCCCGAAAAGGCACCTATCAGGAAATCGCTCAGTGGGCGCTCACCAAACTCAACGCCCATCAAATCCGCGTCGACGGCAAGTGGGAGCCCACTGCTCCCTTCCCACTGCTGTCGCGCTACAAAGAACATACAATCGAAGTGCCGACCGGCACACTTAAGGTTGAACCGGCAACCGAAGAAAAGATTCTTCAGGCGCTGACCGAAGCGCTCTTTCACGGACACGGCCTAGTGTGCGTCGCAAACGGCCGAAAGGCACTGCCCAACAGCAATGTTCCGCCCGAATCCGAAGAAGGCACTGTGGAGATTCTGTCAACAAAGCGTGCATGTCCCATCTGCGCCATAAGTTTTCCTGAACCCGATCCTCGCCTCTTTTCATACAACAACAAGATGGGATGGTGTCCGCAATGTACCGGCACCGGGCGAGTCGGCATCAACGCCAATGAAGATCAGGCGCTTGCCGACGACAATGAAGCGGTCTCGGCAGCGGTCTGCCCGGCCTGTCACGGCACGCGTCTGAATCCCGTTGCGTTAGCCGTAAAGTTTGAGGGCCGCTCGATCGGTGAAACCACAGCAATGTCGGTTGACGAAGCGCTCAAAACAATGCGGGCAATCAAACTCAAGGGACGAGACAAGGCCATCGGCGAGGATGCCGTCAAGGAAATCATCTCTCGTTTGGAATTCCTGCAAAAAGTAGGTTTGGGTTACCTCAGCCTGGATCGCGACGCACCGTCGCTTTCGGGCGGCGAAGCGCAGCGCATTCGTTTGGCAGCTCAAATCGGCAGTACGCTTCAGGGCGTCTGCTACGTGCTTGACGAACCCACAATCGGCCTACACGCCCGAGACAATGCGCGTCTCGTTGACATGCTCACGGAACTGAAAAACAAAGGCAACACAGTCATTGTGGTCGAACACGACGAAGAGCTCATCCGACGAGCCGATCACGTGGTCGACATCGGACCGGGCGCCGGCAGCCGCGGCGGCGAGCTCATTGCCGAAGGTTCGCTTGAAGAAGTCTGCGCCAGCGAAAAGAGCGTCACGGGGCGCATGCTCAGAGAACCGCTTGAACACACCGGCAAAGCCAAGCATCCGGTCGACGACACCACGCCGCGTCTGACAGTGCGCAATGCCTCGCTGCACAACCTAAAACACATCACCGTTGATTTTCCGCTCGGCCGTCTGGTGGCCGTCACAGGCGTTTCGGGCTCGGGCAAATCCACCCTTGTGCGCGATGTACTGCGCTCGTCACTTCAGGCAAAACTGGAGTCTCCGGCTGCCAAGCTGCGCGGCTGCGAGGCGATTGAATGGAACAAAGACGCTCCTTTGGGACGCGTGCTGGAGGTCGATCAAACCCCGATCGGCAAAACGCCTCGTTCGTGCCCCGCCACCTACGTTTCGTTCTTCAATCAAATTCGCGACCTGTACGCGCAAACGCCCGAGGCGCAAGCACGCGGCTACCAGCCGACGCGTTTTTCCTTCAACACGCCCGAAGGCCGCTGCCCAGTGTGCGAAGGCCAGGGGCAGGTGAGCGTCGAAATGAGCTTTTTGCCCAACGTCAAGATGCCTTGCGAAGCCTGCAGTGGCATGCGTTTTGACGAAGAAACGCTTGCGGTGAAGTGGATGGGAAAGAGCATAGGCGAAGTATTGAATCTGAGCGTTGACGACGCGCTCGAACTTTTTGCCAACCGCCCCAAGATCGCAAAGCCACTGGAACTGTTGCAAGCCGTGGGTCTCGGCTATCTGCGGCTCGGGCAGCCCTCGTCAACGCTTTCAGGCGGTGAAGCGCAGCGCATCAAGCTTGTCACGGAACTTTCCAAGGCCTACAGTCAAATGCGCACGCGCCGCACGGCACACACGTTCTATATCCTTGATGAACCCACCGTGGGCCTGCACATGGCCGATGTCGAAAAGCTCATCAATGTGCTGCACAAGCTCGTCGAAGCCGGCAACACCGTGGTAGTAATTGAGCACAATCTTGACGTCATCGCAGAAGCCGACTGGGTGATCGATCTCGGTCCGGAAGGCGGGCCCGAGGGCGGCAAGGTAACAGGCGAGGGTGCCCCATCTGCCATTGCCAAAAAGAAAACCCCGACGGGTGTTGCACTCAAAGCGTTTCTTGCTGAACACAGACCACGTACCGACCGCAAAGCCAAAACGGCAAAGGCAACACAATGAGTATGCAAATCTATAAGGTCGGCGGATGCGTACGCGACCGCCTCTTGCGGGAACAGGGAGTCAACGCCCCTACGGGCGACATTGACTGGGTTGTGACGGGAGCCACGCCCGAAGCGATGCTCGCGCGCGGCTTCATGCCGGTGGGTGCCGATTTCCCCGTCTTTTTGCATCCGCGCACGCACGAGGAATACGCCTTGGCACGCACCGAGCGCAAAACTGCCAAGGGCTACCACGGCTTTACGTTTTACACGGCCCCGGATGTGACACTCGAAGAAGACCTGCGTCGGCGCGATCTTACGATCAACGCCATGGCCGAAGACGACAAGGGAAACATCATTGACCCGTGGGGCGGGCAGGCCGACCTCAGAGCCCGCGTGTTGAGACACGTTTCGGAAGCCTTCTGCGAAGATCCCGTGCGTATCTTGCGTCTGGCTCGCTTTGCCGCACGTTTCCCCGACTTTACGGTTGCACCCGAAACACTTGCACTTTGCCGGCAAATGGTGGCTTCCGGTGAAGTTGACGCTCTGGTTCCCGAGCGTACCTGGCAGGAGTTGCGCCGGGGACTTGCCGAAACCAATCCGGTACGCATGATCGCGGTGCTGGAAGACTGCGGCGTCTGGCATCGAATTTTTGCCGACATTGCCGTCACCGCTCGTGTGCGTGAGGCACTGCTGCGCGCTGCACAGCGTAAACTGGATACCGCTCAGCGCACGGCGCTTCTTTTTTCTGAATTCGACGACCCGATCAAACTGCGCCAACGTCTGCAGGCGCTTCGCATTGACGCCGACACAATCTCTCTGTGCGAAGTCTTTTGCCGATTACACAGCACACTTGCCTCGCTTCGCGAAGCCGACGACTACGTCGCGTTTCTGGAAGCTGCCGATGTCTTGCGCCGTCCGGCTCGGTTTGACGCTTTCCTATCGGCTTACGCAGCCTTTGAGCCAAATGCAAATTTCGACGTGCTGGGCCAGGCTGCACGAGCATTTGTCGAAACCGACGCCGGAACCGCTGCTCGACGTGCGCAAGGCAAAAATGTCGCACAAGCCGTGAGGCAGGCTCGACTGGATGCAGTGAAGTCCGCGCTCCGCATTTGCCTATGAGGATTCCCGCAATGCCTTTTCTTGCTTCGCTCGATCACTTGGTTCTAACCGTCTCGGATTTACAAAAAACGCTCGATTTTTACTGTGGCGTTCTGGGCTGTGAAGAAGTCACCTTCGGTGATAAACGCAAGGCAATCCGTTTTGGCGACCAGAAGATCAATCTGCACGTCAAAGGAAACGAAATTGTGCCGCACGCGCTTTGTCCAGCGCCGGGCAGCGCCGATTTGTGTTTTTTAAGCACCGTACCGGTGGCAGCCTTAGCCGGACACTTCAAGGCGCACGGTATTGCGGTGGAATTGGGACCGGTCGAGCGCACGGGCGCAACAGGAAACCTTTTATCTATCTACGTTCGCGACCCTGACGGTAACCTCATCGAGATTGCCAATCGCAAACGTCCGGCTTTCTAAAGAAACTTCCCGATCAGGAAAAACAGAAGAAAGATCAGCATCGTGCTAGCAAGCGGAATGCTGATGCGACGACCGAACACCCGGAAATTGATGTCTCCGGGCAAACGTCCGAGTCCGAACCGCGAAAGCCAGGGCACGCAGGTCATCAAGACCATGATGCAAATCAAAATAACTAAAATCCAGCGCATTGGCGCATTGTAAAGCCTTCCACAACTTTTCCCTGCCCGCGCCGATTCCTTTTCGAAACCATCCGTATGTCCTCCTTATTTGAAACGTTGTCTCTGACCTGCCGCCGCATCATTCTTGAGGATTTGCAGGTCGACATGGAAATCGGCGCGCACGCCGAAGAACACGGTCGCGCGCAGCCTGTACTCGTCACGATCGAAGTCTGGGTGCCGTTTGAGTACAGCACGGCCACCAGCGACAATCTCGATGAGGTGTACAGCTACTCCGTCTTGTCGCAAATCGTGACCGAAACGATTTCCGAAGGGCACATCCGACTGCAAGAAACTTTCGGTGATCGGCTGCTCGAGCGCATCCTCGCTGACAAACGCATTTCTGCAGCGCGCGTCAAGACAGCCAAACTGCACGCTTGCACCGGCGCCAAAGCCGTGGCCGTCGAAACTTTCCGCCACCGAATCTGACCCCACATCATGACCGAACACAACGCCCCCGACATCTCCGTGCGTCCGGTACGCATGGCTAAAAGCCGCGCCGAAAAGGCCAAATTCATCGAAATCGCCCCCGGCAAACACATCGAAGCCTCGGTGTCGATGCGCAAGCTTGAAAAACGTATCGTGCGCCTGTGCGCGATGGCCTGCACAGACTACGGCATGATCGAAGACGGCGACAAAATTGCTGTGGCAATGAGCGGCGGTAAGGATAGTTACGTGCTGCTCGACGCACTCCTGAAACTCAAGGCTCGCGCTCCGGTGCACTTTGACATCATCGCCGTACACGTGAACCAGCATATTCCGGGTAGCCCCACGCACCTGCTCGAAGCCTGGCTCAAGGAAAAAGGCGTGACCTACCACATCGAAAATCAGGACACCTACTCAATCACGCAAAAACTCATCCCTTCTGGCAAAAATGTCTGTTCTCTCTGCGCCCGCCTGCGCCGCGGCATTCTCTACCGTGTAGCCAAAGAGCTCGGCTGCACCAAAATTGCCCTGGGGCACCAGATGGA
>ULRH01001231.1_pt1 | contig 11119 bp, 8 predicted proteins | sample 1955271 | NCBI WGS metagenome assembly ULRH01 (sample SAMEA4835677, study PRJEB28245) | human gut metagenome | biome: gut microbiome; material: fecal sample | place: Denmark | collected 2008 | reverse complement strand
TTGCGGGAGCCGCCATTGCTGCTTATGGATTTGGTGCCATTCAAAGTTCGGTTATCCTGAAAATCGTGCTTTTCATTTTTCTGGCTCCAGTCATAGGTATGCTTGTAGCCTTCCTCTTCACTCTGATAGTGCTGAATCTGTGCCGTAAGGCCCATCCCCACACCGCAGAGAAATGGTTTAAAAGACTACAGTTGCTCTCATCCGCCCTGTTCAGCATCGGGCATGGACTTAACGACTCGCAAAAGGTAATGGGTATCATTGCAGCTGCCCTGATAGCAGCCCATTCGCAAGGCATTGGCATGGGGGTAAACAACGTAGGCGATTTACCCGACTGGGTCGCTTTTTCCTGCTTTACCGCAATCTCACTGGGAACCATGTCGGGAGGATGGAAAATAGTGCGCACCATGGGAAACCGGATTACCAGAGTTACTCCGCTGGAAGGTGTCATAGCCGAAACAGCCGGTGCATTTACGCTTTATTTTACGGAATATCTGAAAATTCCGGTCAGCACCACCCACACCATATCAGGAGCCATCATCGGAGTGGGCGCCACCCGTCGCCTGTCCGCAGTGCGCTGGGGAGTTACCCGAAGCCTGATGACAGCCTGGGTGCTTACCATCCCGGTAAGTGCGGCATTGGCAGCAGCCATCTATGCACTGATCGGGTAACCAATCTCTTTTTTCAAGGAATAACAAATAAGGAAGAAAAATAGCACAAACATCAGATTCCAGCAAAAAAAGGACTTTCATAGAGATAATTCTATTAACTTTTATTACTTTTGCACACATTGTGTCAAACATTGTGCAATTTGAAAATGGAAATACAAGACAGTTTTATACAACTTGTTGAAGAAAGCATCCGCGCCAACTGGGACCGTGATGCACTGACAGACTACAAAGGAGCTACGCTGCAATATAAGGACGTGGCCAGAAAGATAGAGAAAATGCATATCCTGTTCGAACATGCAGGAATCCGGAAAGGGGACAAAATCGCGCTGTGCGGGCGCAACAGTGCCAACTGGACAGCCACTTTCCTGAGCATCGTAACTTACGGGGCAGTAGCCGTTCCTATCCTTCACGAGTTCAAGGCCGACAACGTGCACCACATCGTCAACCATTCGGAGGCACGTATGCTTTTTGTAGGCGACCAGGTGTGGGAGATGTTCAACGAGGCGGCCATGCCCAATCTGGAGGGAATCATCGAACTGAAGAACTTCGACCTGGTAGTGTCACGTTCGGAAAGGCTGACGTATGCACGCGAACACCTGAACGAGGAATTCGGGAAGAAATATCCCTGCCGCTTCCGTGCCGAGCAGGTTTCCTACCGCCGGGAAGAACCGGAAGAACTGGCCGTCATCAACTATACTTCAGGAACTACCGGCTATTCAAAAGGAGTAATGCTTCCTTACCGGAGCATCATTTCAAACATCGTGCACATTGACCGGAAAGTGGGACTGAAACCAGGCGACAGCATCGTTTCCATGCTTCCGCTGGGACATATCTTCGGACTGGTGTTCGATTTTCTTTACGGCATCACCAGAGGAGCGCATCTGTGGTTCCTTACCCGTATGCCGAGCCCGAAAATCATTGCGGAATCGTTTGCCATCATCCGCCCGCGCGTCATTGCCTGCGTACCGCTCATCGTGGAAAAGATTTTCAAGAAGAACATTCTCCCGAAAGTGGACAACAAACTCGGAAAACTGCTGCTGAAACTGCCGATTATCAGCGATAAAATAAAGGAACAAATCCGTCAGCAGGCCATGGAGGTATTCGGCGGAAACTTCATTGAAATCGTAATCGGAGGGGCACCGTTCAACCCCGAGGTGGAAGCCTTCCTGCGTAAAATCAACTTCCCCTACACCATCGCATACGGTATGACGGAATGTGCGCCGCTTATCTGCCACAGCCGCTGGGATGAGATTCTGTACACTTCATGCGGAAAGACCGTGGCCAACATGGAGACCAGGGTGATTTCGGAAGACCCTGAACGGATTCCGGGGGAACTGGTGTGCCGGGGTATGAACGTCATGCTGGGATACTACAAGAATGAGAATGCCACCGCACAGACCATCGACAAGGACGGCTGGCTGCATACCGGCGACATGGCCATCAAGGATGCGGAGGGAAACATCTTCATCAAGGGCCGTTGCAAGAACATGCTGCTTACCGCTTCCGGACAGAACATCTATCCGGAAGAAATTGAGGCCCGCCTGAACAACATGCCTTACGTAAACGAGTCGCTGGTGATTCTGAAAGAGAACAAGCTTGTGGCACTGGTTTATCCGGACAATGAAGACGCATTCTCGCATGGAATGAACAAGAAACAGCTGGAGGAAGCGCTGGAGTTGAACCGAATCGAACTGAACAAGGTGCTTCCGGCTTACTCGCAGATTACGCAGGTGAAGCTCTATCCGGAAGAATTTGAAAAGACGGCCAAGAAGAGCATCAAGCGCTTCTTATACCAATAAAAATACCTTACTTAAAAACGCCTTTGCGTTCGATGAAAAACGCTTAGACGTTTCAGATAAAACGCTTCGGTGTTTCAACTAAAACGCTTCGGCGTTCGGCCTGAAACGTCTAAGCGTTTTGTTGTAAACGTAAGGACGTTTTTTCACAAACCTCTAAAAGCTTAAAATCTCCTCTTATCTCCTCCTCTTAACTCCCAAAAAGCTACCGCCGAAGCCGCCGCCACATTAAGCGAATCCACCCCGTGGGCCATGGGAATACGCACCACGTAGTCGGCCCCCTCGATGGCCGCTTCCGGCAGTCCGTCGCCCTCGGTACCCATCACCAGAGCCAGGCGCGATTCCTCCTTCAACGGCGGATAGTCCAGCGGCACGGAACGGTCGGTCAGCGCCATGGCTGCCGTGCGGAAACCCAGTGCCTTCAACTGCTCCAACGGACGGTCGACCCACGTCCAGGGCACTAGAAACACCGAACCCATCGACACCCGCACCGCCCGACGGTTCAGCGGGTCACACGAATCGGGTGTGAGCAACACGGCATCGATGCCCAGTGCAGCTGCCGAACGGAAAATGGCTCCGATGTTGGTGGTATCGACCACCCCGTGGATAACCACCACCCTGCGGGCCCCGCGGCAGACCTCCTCCACCGGGCGAAAAGCCGGACGCCGCATGGCACACAGCACCCCACGCGTCAACGTATAGCCCGTAAGCCGGGCCAGCAAGTCCCGGTCGCCCGTATAGACAGGCAGGTCGGCCATCCGCCGCACAAGGTCCTCCGCATCGCCCGTGAGGTGCTTCCGCTCGCAGAGCAGCGACACAGGTTCATATCCGGCCTCCAAGGCCACCCGGATGACTTTCGGACTCTCGGCAATAAAAATGCCCCGCTGTGGGTCAAGACGGTTGCGCAGCTGGGCTTCGGTCAGGGTGCTGAACACGTCCACTCCGGGATGCGTCAGCGAGGTAATTTCAATAACGGGCATAACACAGTCTGTTTTCAATGTGCGGCAAAGTTACGACATCTGCCGCACATTCCGCGAATCTCCCCGCCGGAAAATCACGTGCCGCCTGTCAGCGGAGGCAGCCGAGTTTCTCCACCCACGTGCGGATGTCACCCTCGCTGGCCCGGTTGAGCAAGCGCCCTTCCGTCCATTGCAGTGACGGATACGCCGCCTTGAGCGCCTTCACGCTCGGACCGATACCGCTGCCGCCCGAAGTAGCAAAAGGCACGAGCGTCTTTCCCTTCAGGTCGTGACTCTCGATAAAGGTATTGATGATTCTCGGTGCCACGCCCCACCAGATGGGATAACCGATGAACACCACGTCGTAGGCCGCCATATCCGTCTTCTTCGTCTTCAAGGCCGGACGCGCCTTCTCGTCGTTCATCTCTACCGAACTCCGCGACTGCTTGTCGTGCCAGTCCAGGTCGGCTGCCGTGTAAGCCTGTCGGGGAGTCACGGCAAACAATTCCCCGCCCGTCACGCGGGCCAGTTTCGCTGCTGCCTCGGCAGTAGTGCCTGTGGCCGAAAAATACGCCACCAGGATTTTCACATCATGTGTCATTGGTTGAGTTTTTTGTTTCTGTGCGCAAGCCGTCAGGTTCACGCCGCAAAGTAAAGCCAGTGCCATAAAAATCTGTTTCATAGTTCCTCCTCGTTTAATCGGTGATGAGGCAAAGATAGTCTGTTTTCCTCACATCCCCGCAACCCTTTTTCCTGCGGAAATTACCCCGTTTACGGTTTCCGACTCAGGATTCCCCCTGCTTCTGCTGTTCCGCGAGAACTTCAGCACCACCGAACGCTAAGTCCCGACTCGCCCACACAGAGAGAAATCAACGTATGCCCGCGCTCGGGATACACACACTGGCGGTCGTCGATGAACTAACTTACCAAAAACTAGTTCGAAAAATCAAGCAACTTCAATCTTTTCATAGCCTACTCTCTCTTATCATTTCTTACAAAAACAGACGGGAGAGACTATTCCCCTTTTGCTCTCCCGTCCAATAAAACAGTCAGTTCAGACCGCACGAGCCTCCTGCAACGGAGTCTCTTCTTCCTGTTCGCGAGGACCCGGTCCCGGCCGATCGCCCTTCGGCATCGGCGGCAGAACCTGCGGTTTCCGAGTCTGCCAGATTTCATACTGTTCGTCGGTGAGAATCTTGCGGATCTTTTTCTCCCGCTTTTCCTGCTCCTCCTGCATCTCCTCGGCATGCGCCTTCATCCGTTCTTCGGGCGTCATGTCGTCCGTATCTCCTCCCATTCCAGGGAATCCTCCACCTTGCGGGGGAATACCTCCCCCCATGGGAAGGCGTCCTTCCCCTCTCGGCGGTCTTCCTCCCATGGGAGGCTGTCCGTTCATTCCTCCGGGTTGATGCTCCATCAGAGCTTCCACTTTTTCCTTCTCTTCCTTCAGAAAGAGCTTGTAAATCTTCTTGTACTGCTTCTCCGTGAGGTCCAGCATCTTGTCCATCTCATCGGTCCGCCGTTGTGCCGCCTTTTCCGGATTAGGCACTTCTTTCTTCTGCACCTTCTCCTGCGGCGTGTCAAAGCGGGTGGTGGCATTGGCGCCCATCGGAGCACACAGCAGAACCAATCCACAAGCTATCCACGTCATTTTCTTCATCTTACACACAATTTTAATGAAAACTAATCGGAAGCGAATGTAGGCATCTGTTCCCATTTCTGAAAATAGAATCCACCAAATACGGTTTTCTGTCTACCAATTGGAAAGAAATCTCGTATATTTGCCCCCAGTTAAACCAATCACACCCATCACATGGAAAAAGAAACGACACCTACCTGTGTGGACTGCGGCACACAGAACTGCAAATTCAAAGACCGCACTTATCCTGATTTCTGTCTGACGACCCACCTGAAGGAAGAAGACCGCCAATGGGCGCTGGAGCGTTACGAAGAAGGCCGCAACCACGACATCATGGTGGCCAGTGCGGAGGTGGAATACGAAGGCTACTGCCAGTGGACCCGCATACAGGAAATCATGGAGTTTGCCCGGAAAATCGGTGCGCACCGCATCGGCATTGCCAACTGCATCGGCCTCATCCGCGAGGCACGCATCTTCGCCCGTATCCTCCGTGCCAACGGTTTCGAGGCGTATTCCGTCATCTGCAAGGTGGCCGGACAGCCCAAGACGTCAGTGGGCATCCCCGCCCAGTGTGAGCGTATCGGGGCCGCCATGTGCAACCCGATTCTGCAAGCCCGCCTGCTGAACGAGGCACACACCGACCTGAACGTGGTCATCGGTCTCTGCGTGGGACACGACAGCCTGTTCTACAAATACTCGGATGCGTATGTCACTACCCTCGTCACCAAGGACCGTGTGACGGGTAACAATCCGGCGGCGGCACTCTATACCGCCGAATCGTATTACAAGAAGAAGTTTTTTGGAGGGAAATAAAGCTGACACAAAAAAAGGCAGGTCACTCCACCCAGAGTCACCTGCCTTATAGATATTCATAGAATAATTATTTCACAATATTTGTTTCAAATGCCCCCAACTTAATATCGAACCGTTTTTCCAAACTTCTGGACCTGCCATTTAAGAATGAAGGCATGCCGTATTCCTGATCCCATTTTACAAACGACTCATAATCATATTCCCAGGTGGTTCCAAAAGCCAGTTTGTGAATACGATAATAGATGGCTTCACGCGATGGAGCATTGAAACCTCCCATAGCATCTCTCATAACACTCGTTTCAGTAGGCCGGAAATAATTATTTGCCTGACCATAAGCCCCTTCATACAGGCCAAGCCGTTCAGGCTGATAACGAGCATCTTCCATAAATTTCTCCCAATTAACTTCTCCGGAAGCATCTTCCACATAAATGTTCTTAAACCAGCCATATATGCTGCAATAATATGAAACCTCATTCGGAACAACAGCCCTTGACTTCACAGCATCCAATGAGGAATATTCATCTCCCAACTTGGCAAAACCATGCCCACAAGCTTCATGACGCAAAATTTGCTGGAACACTTCCGCATCGTCCGCGCGAGCAACATAAGCCACTGACCATCCCACAGAATGGTCTCCATCCTGATGGAACATATAAGCATACGCATTACAAGTACCCGTATATTCAGGAGAATTCAGAATGGTTACTACCAGTAACTGACGCCCAATGTCGTCATCGGCATAATCAGTAACCCCAGATTTCAATGCGTACGTTTTACATAGATCATCCGAACAATAAATTGTTCCATCATCCTGGATGGAACAATGAAGTCCTGTTTCGCCGTCTTCAATATACCCTTCATTTTTTGACACCACATTGACATAGTAAACCGTAAAATAGTCTCTAAAATAACTATACGGCTGAACACTAAAGAAAGCTTCCATTCCCCAACGCATCACTTGATCATACGTTCCGTCCGCTATCTGCCGATCGGAAAATCCATCACCAAGAAAGACAACATTAACTCCATTTCCCGTCTTGGCCGACTGCAACAGCACAGATTTTCCATCCTGCTCGTAATCTGTAGAGACATAGGGATTAAAATGATCACCAAGAAGTTCTTCTATAATCCCCTTCAACAAAGATATATCAGTATGGTCTGAATGATAAACCAGTTTTCCTTCTTTATTGAATAAAAGGGCCGCAGGCTTTTTCTCAGACATCTGAGGATATGGCTGAAATTTGGTCAATGTGGGCCATTCCATCTTATATTCAGAAATATAATACTCTGTCATTTCCCTATCCTGTTCCCCATCGATACAGGTGCCACCGAATACAGCCAGTCCATAATCTTTAAACTTTCTGTAAATAGAAGGAATAACTGTCATAAAATAGTTTGGTCCCGGATTCCAAAGGAAATACAATGTCAGTTCATGGGAACGAATTATTTCCGTACTGTTCACCAAATTGCCGTTCATATCAGTCTCCGTAAAATCGGGTAAATACAAATTAGCACTCTCTAAATCAAACCCATTTCCATTCTGATACAAATTACACCAACCGCATTGTTGCCACCATTGGCTCCGGCTTATTTTTTCGGGAATTATTCCCTCAAACTGATTATATGAAAGCTCCACCTGGCCCAAATTTGAAAGACTCCCTAATTCCTCAGGTAAACTACCTGTAAAATTGTTGGATGACAGAAACAAATAATACAACTCATTCAACTTCCCGATTGAAGAAGGAAGAGTCCCCGAAAGCTGATTATCACTCAAATCAAGCGTAGAAAGATGAGTCAAGTTAAAAAGAGCTTCGGGAAATTCACCAGAAAGCCAGTTACCATGTAAATCCAGTCTTTCTATTCCAGTTAGCAGACCTATTTCTTCAGGTAGACTACCTTTCAATTGGTTATTAGGAAGGTTTAGACTACACACTTTCCCGTCTGCACCGATAGACACCCCGTACCATTCTGACAAAGGCGCATCCGTACACCAATTATCATTAAAATACCAGTTATCACCATCTGTTGCATCATACAAAGCAATCAAGGTCTCTTTTTGAGACAGTTCTTCTGGCGTCAGTTCTTTATCGACATCTAAACCGCTAAAGCTATTAATGACTGCTCTTGACACCTGAAGCACTTTGTCACTTCGTTTCACAATCTCAATTTCTGATTCCATTCCTTTTCGGCAACCTGTTATATGAAACGTAATTCCTTTTTCAAATATTTGTACAGGCACTACAAAGTAAAAAGAAGTATCTTTCTCTTCTTCCAAAGTTACAGAAAGTCCCTGCAAATATATAGAAGAAGCAAGAGACATACTGGTGGAGTCAAGCTGAAAGGCCGGTGTCTGTGAACTTATGTCAATACTTCCAGGTCCTGCCAGTTTTTCCCCATTATTCCCTTCCAACTGAATCTTATGAACAGTCATGCTCCCTTTCAATTTCAAACGAATCAGACCTGTCGTCTGTAAGAACTGAAACTGATTGTCACTGCTCTGAGCTACAAGCGGGCAAGCCTTTGGATCGAAACTCCCGACAGTGTACTCTTGCATAGCTGGCAGAGATAGAGAGATTTTACTCCCCTCCATTTCGCAATCAGAATTAAAAGGATAAACGGCATAATAATGCGATCCAGAAACAAGGCTATCTTCAGGTAAAAACAAATTACCACTATCGTTTACATAACGATAAGCAACAGGTCGTGTCCTCGTATCACTATACACCCCAATCATGTCGTTCTCACCCCAACTGACCGAATTATCAGGATGAAGCATGGAACGACTTTTCACGACGGCCGATGTAGTGGCATACAGCTTACTTAATTCTTGACTGGAAGAAGAGGACATAGAAAACCGTTCATCTTGGCATCCCACCAAAACAAACAAACAAATTATATAAAAAAAGATTTTTTTCATGAGACTTTATTTTTCAGATTTACCATTCTGATTCATTTTCTTCAAAATCTTCAATATTACCTCCCAATTCAGGATTTTTCCCCGCCTGAATCACTTCAACAATTTGTTGAAAGGTTCCATCATTCGATTGTATGACAATTTGTCCTTTACGTTGGGAAGCCGTATTATTTACCGCTCCATGAAAAATAAGCTGTTCACGGAAGAGTCCATAATCCATAGTAGGAGCAGGCTGGGCCGACAGAGTCATCCAATCTTCATAACGAACAACTGAGTATGCCACATTTCCTGTTACTTCAATCATGAAATCCTGCCCCTCAGCAGATAAATTAATCTGCTGTGGTGAGACTGAAAGAGTACGCTGACAATCTTGAGAAATAGTCAATGTATCAGATAAGGTGCCTGTCTGGCTACGAAATACATAAGTTGCCTGACGAGTCTCATAGGTATTATTAGCTGCCACTTGAAAAGAAATTGTTTGAGTAGATACGGTACGTGAAACAACCTCCTTAATCCAGGTATATGATGCCAATGGATAATACTCAAACTCCTGATTATGCTCTAAACGAAGATCATATATTCCTCCCCATATGTCAGCATGAATTTCCTTTGTAGAAAGTGATAAAATTTCATCTTCCGGATTCTCGGGTTCTTCAGGATTCTCTGGGTCCTCCGGATTTTCCGGATCTTCAGCATCTTCTTGAGAACGTTGAGTAATTTCAATTGATTTCTCATAAGTTCCACAACTAAAATGAAGAATAGCTGTTCGTTCTTCTGCAGTCTGATTGGCCTCCACCCGTAAAGTCACAACAGCCTCCCCCGCCTCTCCTTTTGTAGGACTTATGGTTATCCAGTTATCCGACAAAGAATTAGTTACAGTAACTTCCCAGGATATTGACGCTGTAAATCTCAAGGTAAGTTCTCCCCCTTCACTACTGAATTCAGGAAAAAATCCGTTCCGCTATCAAATGTAATATTCCCCTCTGTTGAAGTAGACGGAGGTTCCTCCAACTGCGAATCTTTGTCGGAACATGCACTCTGTGTTGTTCCCAAAAAGAGCACACACATTCCACAACAAAAAATAAACTTCCAATTGTTTGTTGTTTTTCTCATAGCTAAATGTTTTTATAATAATAAGATAAGAAATTCTTCAATCTAACAAGATTAAAGCAGCAAAAAGTTACTTACATAACTCAAATACTTACCTCACAATCCACCGCTCGATGCTCCGGGTCTCGTCACTGAAGTTCACCCAAACCTTGACCACTTTCCGGCCATCCGCCGCGAAAGCGGAGGAATAGCCTTTCTCCTCTATCTGCTGCAGGGCCTCCTCGGCGGTTCCGTTCAACTTGAACTCCATCACGTAAATGTAATCGGAAGTCTTCAGCACCAGGTCCACCCGGCCGCGCGAAGTCCGGTATTCCACCTCCGTATGGAAACCCATCAGCTTGAACACGATGTAGAGGATATTCTGGTAATGCGCCTCCCGGTCGCGGGCCAGCTCGTAGGGCGTATCGTCGAAGAACGTCTGCAACCGGCTCAGAAAACCGTCCACATCCCCCTTGCGCACCTCACCCACAAAGCACTGAATCTCGTAAGGCGACTTGCTGGTGCTCACCGACGCATAGTGAGGCAGCAGGAAGCGGAAGAAGCCCTGCTCCACCTCCCGGTTCGGAAACCCCAGCGTATAGTTCTCAAACTCTGCATTGTAATCCTTGATGGTCAGGTACCCGCTCTGGTAGATGACCGGCACCGGGTCCGTGGAAGCCGCATCGATGGAGTCCAGCACCGGACCGCTGGTCACGATGTGCTCGATTTCGTCCACCCGGTAATGGTGAAGCTTCATCAGTTCCACCAGGTAAGTCGGCGTGCCCGTCTCGAACCAGTAGCTCCCTATCTGCATATTGGCAAAGGTACTCAACAGACTGAAAGGATTGTACATGCCAGCTGACTTGTAACAAAAGTGATAGCCGTCATAGTTCACCTGCAACTGCTTGCAGGTCTCTTCAAATCCCAAACCGATTTTATCGGCCAACGTCTGAATATCCTCCTCAAAGTACTGATGAAGCTCCTCCTCACTGATACCACAAATCTCGGCATACTGATTCACCATGGAAATGTCGCGCAGGTTGTTCAAGTCGCTGAACACGCTCACCTTGCTGAACTTTGTCACGCCCGTCAGCATAGCGAAGCGGATATAAGCGTCGCACGACTTGAGCGCCCCGTAGAACGCCTTGAGCGTATTGCGGAATTCAGTCTGTAATTCAGGCTTTGTAATGGCCTGAAGCATCGGCTTATCGTACTCATCAATCAGAATCACCACATGATGT
>ULRH01053611.1_pt1 | contig 11143 bp, 8 predicted proteins | sample 1955271 | NCBI WGS metagenome assembly ULRH01 (sample SAMEA4835677, study PRJEB28245) | human gut metagenome | biome: gut microbiome; material: fecal sample | place: Denmark | collected 2008 | reverse complement strand
CGCTCGCCGTATCGGCACTTAGAATTATGCGGTATTGCCTATTACCTTCGCATCGGCGAAAGACAGTCAAAATAAATGCGGAATGGTTAGCAGCAAGGAGAAAATGACTGCCGGACGCCGCGGAAATCGGGCAGCATAAAAACATGAATTTTTCAGATACACCCTAGAGGCAGCCTGTGGAATTCACCCTTCAAGCATTTGTGGTGACAGGTGTAAACAGCGCCCGGTCCTCTCCGCCGCTCCGCGGCATCTTTCCACCCCGCGGGGAACTGCCCTCAAGAGAAGCATCGTCTCCTGCAAATATTTTAGCGGGCACAACACAAACCAACAAGGTTCTCCGCGGCGGGAAGGGGAAATCCCGCCCCACAGGTTGTTTATGGGGTGGATGTGTGGAATATAATAATCCGCAGGGGAAAATTCCGTCCTACCACCCTGCACAAAAATCCATCTCAGGCCATCATTCCAACCCACCAAAAATCCAGAATGTTCCCCCGTCCGAACCACCCACTCGCAAAATAAAAGCTACCCGCCGATCCTAATGAAACGCTCAACCCCCTATCCTAGGGTGTATCTGAAAAGTCGCCCCAAAACCGCCAAACAGTATCCCCCAAATACGCAAAAAGCTAACCATTATTTTGTGATTTTTGTCTTGCCCTTGGGGCAAAAGGGCTTTATACTGGTATACAAGTGGTAGTCTGCCCCAGTGTAAGGGCAGGCAGAAAGAACGGTTTTGCCCTGAACACGGATGGGGGCTGCAAGATGTATAAACTGATTATTATTGATGATGAAGAGAAGATTGCCAGCGGAATGGCCCAGCTGTTCCCCTGGCAGAACATTGGGTTCGAGGTGGTGCAGGTGTTCACCAGCGCACGCAAAGCCCTGCAATATATTGCCGAAAACCCGGTGGATGTGGTGCTGACCGATATTGAAATGCCGGATATGAACGGCCTGGAGCTGAGCCATCGGCTGATGGAATACCCCAACATCCAGAAAATATTTTTTAGCAGCTACAGCAATTACGAATACTTCCGCGCGGCGCTGCAAAACGGCGTGGCGGATTACCTGATGAAACCGGTGGCCTACAGCGCCCTGCTGGAATGCTTTGAAAAGGTCAAAGCCCGGCTGGATGCCCGCAGCGCCGTGCAGGAAACCGCCCCCAAGGCCTATTACGACCAGATCGTGTACGATGTGCAGCAATACTTAAAAGATAATTACCGCACTGCCACGCTGGAAGAAGCCGCGGCCAAGGTTTCCTTGAGTCCGGCTTATCTTTCCCGCGTGTTCAAGGAAAAAAGCGGAACCAGCTTTTCGGAGCTGCTGCTCAAGACGCGGATGGAAAAAGCATGTGAGATGTTGGCGGATATCCACTATAAAAGCTACGATATTGCCTATTATGTCGGGTACGATAACCCCAAAAACTTCTCCCGTGCGTTCAAAGCGTATTATGGGCAGAGCCCATCGGAATACCGCAAATCCCGCCTGGATGGTGCCGCGCTATGAAGGGAATGAAGCGGAAGTTCTTTTTGAAGCGCATGTGGAACTTTGTGGTGGTCATGCTGATCCCGGCGCTGCTGCTGGTGGCCGTTACCACCTACATGACCCTTGTGACCCAGATGCACCGTATGACGCAGGACAATGAGCGCGGTATTGAGGCTGTGCGCTCCAACATCTCGCTGGTGCTGGATTCGGTCCTGGCGCAGAACAGCTACATGACCGGCATGACCCGCACCAACATGGTGCTGAACAAAGCTCTGAAAAGGGAAAGCCTTTCTTACACCGATGCCATCTACCTGCGCAGCCTGGTATCCTCACTGAACAGCATGACCAACGCGTATGATTACGTGGATTCGGTTCTGATCTATATAGATGGGTACGACCGTGCGCTGACGTCCAGCGGGCTGGTCAACCTTTCGGCGGATGATTACAGCGGCTGGTACAGCGTGTATTCCTCTATGTCGGATACCGAGCGCACCTGCATTGCCCCGGTGGTGGTGAACGCAGGCAAAGCCAGCGAGAGAAGGCAGCTGGTAGTGTGCGCCCGGATGCTGACGATGAAAGGCTGTGTGGCCGTTACCCTGAACATCAGCCACTTGCAGGAAATAATTGCCGTGCTGCGCCCGTCCGATAACCAGCACCTGTACCTGGTTGACGGCAGCGGCCGTCTGCTGGCAAAGGCAGGGGACGCAGGCGCGACGGAAGAGCTGCAAAACCTGATGGGCAAAACACTGAGCGGGGCAGGGAACACGGCGGAACAGGAGCACGAGTTCTGGATCAAGCTGGATGACCGGGACTGCCTGTTGAACTGGCAAAGCTACCAGAACCCGGATTTCTACATCGTATCTACCATTGACCGGGCCATGATCCTGGAAAACCTGGGCGAACGGTTGATGCCGCTGCTGCTGATGGCGGTTGTGGCGCTGTACGCCATTGTGTTTTTGGCATACGTCAACACCAAGCGCAGCTTTGACGAGATCAACCTGATGCTGCAGATGTTTGAGGATGCCGAGGCGGGCCGCACCATCCAGCGCCCCCAGCGCAAGGTAAATGATGAATATGACGTTATCATGAACAACATCCTGATGATGTTTTTGAACAACACCTACCTGAACATCCAGCTGAAAGAAAAGCAGTACCGCCAGCAGAACGCCGAGCTGACCGCCCTGCAGTTGCAGATCAACCCCCACTTTTTGTACAATACCCTGCAAACGCTGGATATGGAAGCCCGCAAGCTGAACGATGATGGGCGCATCAGCGCGGTGGTGGGGTATGTATCGGATATCCTAAAGTATTCGCTGACCAACCCGCAAAAGAGCGTCAGCCTGCGGGAAGAGCTGGACTACCTTAAAAAATATGTGGAAGTGCAGCACTACCGCTTTGGGGACAGCTTTATTATTTATTATGAAGTGGACGACGATGTGATGGACGCCGAGGTATTCCGCCTGATGCTGCAGCCCGTGGTAGAAAACAGCCTGCTGCACGCCCTGCGCGGCAACGAGCGCGGTTACATGAAGGTGCGCGCCCGCCGCATTGGCGATAAGGTGAACCTGCGTGTGATCGATAACGGCGACGGCATGACAAGGGAAGAGCTGGAAGCGCTGCGCAAACGCATTGCGGACCGCAACAGCCGCAGTATTGGGCTGACCAACCTGGACCGCCGCCTGCGCCTGCGCTACCCGGAGGAAACGGGGCTGCGCATCTGTTCCATAAAAAACCTTGGCACCAGCGTGTCGTTTTGCATCCCGTACAAAAAATATACCCCGGATGCCCCGCAAACGGGTAAAACAGAATAATAAAATGTCGGGCAGGTATCTTAAATTGCGCCAAAACGCAAGAGATGATACCTGCCCGGCGTTTTGTGTCAAATGATGAATCCTTTTAGCAAGCGTGAATCCTTTTATAAATCTGCCAAACAAATTATAATAAAACCATGATAAGGCCCGACGAAAAGGGCCGATTTAGAAGGAGGAAAACAATATGAAAAAGCAACTTATGGCCGGTATGATGGCCGCCAGCATGGCATTGTCTCTGGCCGCATGCGGCGGCAGTGCTGCCAGCAGCGCAGCCCCGGCAGCCGACAGCACCAGCGGCGCTGCCTCTACCAGCACCGCAGCTTCCACTTCCAGCGATGAACAGGTGACTTTGCGCTTTGCCTGGTGGGGCGGCGATGAGCGCGCCAACGCCACCATGGAAGTCATCAACAAGTTCATGGAAGAAAACCCCAACATCAAGATCGAAGCCGAGTATGGCTCTTCTGACGGCTACCATGATAAGCTGGCAACCCAGCTGGCATCCGGCACCGCTGCCGACATCGTGCAGATTGACCCCGAAACGATGCCCAGTTTTGTTTCCACCGGCGATTACTTCCTGGATTACAAGGACTACGACTTTGATCTTTCCAACTTTGACCCCAACTACATTGGCCTGCGCGTGAATGGTAACTATGACGGCAAGCAGCTGGGCCTGCCCACCGGCATTGCCGGCCCGGCACTGGTTGTGAACGAAGAGCTGGCTGAAAAGTACGGCATCGACTTCAACACCCAGTACACCTGGGATCAGTTCATTGAATGGGGCAAACAGGTCCATGAAGCAGACCCCGATACCTACCTGCTGTGCACCAACAAAGAGTATGTGACCAACCTGGTGTTCTTTACCTACATGAAGCAGCTGACCGGCAAAACCATCTTTGACGCTGACTCCAAAGAGTTCAATTATACCGAGGAAGATATCCAGAACTGCCTGGATCTCGTCAAGAGCCTGTACGACAACAATGTCTGCGCACCGGCTTCCTACTCTTCCGCTTACAGCAACGACGACCTGCAGTCTGACCCCAACTGGATCGCTGGCAAGTACGTCTGCACCTTCGCTTACATCTCCACCATCAATGTTATGACCGCCGCCAATGAGGGCGCAACCTATGGCACCGGCTACCTGCCCCTGCTGGACGGCGCTAAGGACAACGGCTGGGCTTGCAACTGCCCGCAGGTCCTGGCAGTTACCTCCACCTGCAAGGCTCCGGAAGCAGCCATGAAGTTCCTGGATTACTTCTTTAACAGCGATGACGCCGAAAGCACCCTGGCCTGCGTGCGCAGTGTTCCCCCGACGGAAAAGGCCCGTGAAATCTGCGAAAAAGACGGTACCCTGGACCCGAACATGATGACCGCCGCCAACATTGCCAGCGGCTACAGCGGCCTGACCAACGACAAGTACTCCTCCGCACCGGAATCCAAGCAGATCATTGCTGATACCATCGAGGCTGTCGGTTACGGCACCACCGACCCCGCAAGCGCTGCATCCGATATGTACAATCAGCTCTCCAGCTACATCAGCGCCCAGTAAACCTCAGCGAACATCAAAAACGGGTGTCTCCCACCGAGGCATCCGTTTTATTAAAGTGTACCTGAAAAGTCGAAAATATAGTCTATTTCTACAAACACAGCCGGATTTGGCGTTAAAAATCCTTGGAATCCACAAAGGATTCCTGCGGCTCTTTGCCTTAAATCCTGCTTGTGTTTGCGAAATATCCGTCATTTTCTTTGTTTTCAGCTACACCAGTAAAAAGGCGGATTTTTTCCAAAGAGGTGTGATCCTATGACAAAACAAACCAAAATCAAGCACTATACCAAGCGCGATTACGCGGCGTTTGCTTATCTGGCCCCGTGGATCATCGGTATGCTGGTCCTGCAGCTGTACCCGTTTTTAAGCTCGCTGGTTTACTCGTTCTGTAACTACAAAATCACCGGCACCCCCTCGTTCACCGGTCTGAGCAACTACATCCAGTTGTTCACCATGGATAATGAGTTTTGGAACTCCTTGAAAGTTACCCTGGCCTACACGCTGTACACCGTGCCCGGCAAGCTGGTTATGGCATTGGCTGTTGCGGTGTTCCTCAACCGTGACATCAAAGGTATCAACCTCATCCGTACTTTGTACTACATTCCGTCCCTGTTCGGCGGCAGCGTTGCTGTTGCTCTGCTGTGGAAGATCATGTTCATGGATAACGGCGTTATCAACGCCATCCTGACCACCCTGCACCTGCCCAACGTACAGTGGCTGGGCGACCCCAATCAAGCCCTGCGCACCATCTGCATGATGGAGATCTGGCAGTTTGGTTCTTCCATGGTCATGTTCCTGGCCGCGTTGAAAAACGTTCCGGCAGATTTGTACGAAGCTGCCGAGATTGACGGCGCAAGCAAGGTTAAGATGTTCTTCAGCATCACCGTTCCGCAAATCACCCCCATCATCTTCTTCAACCTTATTATGCAGACCATTCAGGCTTTGCAGAACTTCACCTCTGCCTTTGTCATCACCGATGGCGGCCCCATGAAGGCTACCTATGTGCTGGGCATGAAACTGTATAAGGAAGGCTTCTCCTACTTCAAGATGGGTTACGCCAGCGCCATTTCCTGGATCATCTTTATTGTGATCATGCTGATCACTCTGGTGCTGTTCGCAACCTCCAAGTGGTGGGTCTTCTATGGCGACGAAAGCTGAGAAAGGGCGCGTGAGCATTATGACAAAACAACAAAAAAAGACCCTGAACCTGGTGCTGACCTATCTGGTCATCATCCTGATTGGCTGCGTGCTGCTGTTCCCCATTGCATGGATGATTTCGGCCGCGTTCAAAACCAACGATGAAATTTTTGGCTCCATTGCACTGATGCCCAAAAGCTTCAGCTTCCAGAACTTTATTGACGGCTGGAAAAGCGCCGGCATTTATACCTATGCAACCTATTTCATCAATTCCTTTATCATGGTCATCCCCACCACGCTGCTGACCATCGCTTCCAGTGCGCTGGTTGCCTATGGCTTTGCACGGTTCAACTTCCCGTTTAAAAAGCAGCTGTTTGCCATCCTGATCGCCACCCTGATGCTTCCCAACTCGGTCATCATCATCCCGCGTTACGTTCTGTTCAACAAGTTCGGCTGGGTCGATTCCTACATGCCATTCTGGGTGCCCGCCCTGCTGGCCTGCTACCCATTCTTCATCTATCAGCTCATCCAGTTCATGCGCGGCATCCCCCGCGATCTGGACGAATCCGCCTGCATTGATGGCTGTGGCACCTTCCGCATCTTCTGGCAGATCCTGCTGCCGCTGATGAAGCCGGCCCTCTTCTCCGCTGGCCTGTTCCAGTTCCTGTGGACCTATAACGATTACTTCAACTCCTTGATCTTCATCAACTCGGTCAAAAAATACACCATCTCGCTGGCGCTGCGCCTTTCCGTTGACGCGGAAAGTGTTGTGGTGTGGGGCCGCGTTATGGCCATGGCCTGCGTGGCGGTTCTGCCGCTGGTGCTGCTCTTCTTCGCCGCACAGAAATACTTTGTCGAGGGCATTGCAACCTCCGGCCTGAAAGGCTGATTTTCGTTTTCCTCTTTTTTGTTTGTCCCTCCTAAAAATCATTGACCCGTTGCGGGCCGGCACTGCCCGGCCCGCATTTTTTGTTGAGGTATCATAATGAAACTGGATCTGAATTTCCAAACATTAAACGTCAGCTTTGCCTGCCGGATCGAGGATGCCTGGGTGCCGGTGCCGGAAACTGCCTGCACACAGTCCGGCTTTGACTGGACGCTGAACGGTGCGCATTACAGTGCGCAGTTCACCCCCGCTGGCGATACGCTGTGCTACACCCTGCAAATGGATGCGCCCAACCCCACCCAGCTGCGCATGTGGCTGGCTGTGCCGGGGCAGAGCGATTATTTCCATGTGATCCCCTGCAATATTTACGGCGATAACCACGCCGCGGAAGCCAAACCCGGCGAATTTCCATTGCTGACGAAGGACCACCACGAGGTGGCGTTCTGTGCGCCGCTGTGGGAATTCCGTGCGGACCGCGCCGCCATGCCGCTCGCCGCCCTTTGCTGGGACGGCGGAGTGGCCGCCGCTGCGGTGGAACCCTACAGCGAAAGCGAGGCCGGGATCATCCGCAACGGTGTGTTTGCCGCTTTGCCGGATGCGTTCGGCATCAGCCTGGGGTACACCAACGACCCCACCACCTTCAAAAATCGCTCCACCCCGGCGCCGTCCACCCGCAGCATGGCCTGCAAGGCGCAGACCAGCGGCAGGATCTACCTGCGCAGCGGCCCGCGAACCGAGCTGCATGAGATCATCCGGCAGGAATACGCCCGCCACCAGGATCGCGCCGTCCCCCGCAATACCCTGCGCCAGGCCGTGCAGGGGATGCTGGACACCTTTGCCTACCAGAACTTTGACGCGGCGGCGGGGGAGTATACCAACCGCTGCTGCCGCCCGCCCAGGGAGACCGAGATGCGCCCCTGGCGGCTGGTGACGGAGATCGGCTGGACGGGTGGCGGCGTGCTGGCCTATCCGCTGGTGCTCTGCCGTGATGCCCTTGGCGCGGATGCCGAAGCACCGCTGGCCGCGGCCATGAGTGGCGAACAGCTGTTTGACCGCATTGCCGATGCGTATAACGAAAATTCCGGCCTGCTGAACGACCTGATGGCCCCCAATGCCGCGGGCAGCCGGGTGAACGGCTGGTGGACCGGGTACGGCCTGGTCAAAGACTGCCACTGTGCCTATACAGTGGGCAGCGCCGTCCACTACCTGACCAAAACGATGGATTATCTGCACCAAAACGGCAAACCCTGCCCGGCCAAATGGATGGATGCAGCCCAAAAGGTGCTGCATACCGTCATGGATCTGCAGCGCGCAGACGGCGCTTTCGGCTATACTTACTCCACCCAGGAACGCAAAGTGCTGGATTGGAGCGGCTTTGCGGGCTGCTGGTTTGCCCCGGCGCTGGTTTACCTCTACCGCCTGACTGGCGAAGAACGCTGCCTGCACTCCGCCGAAAAGGCGCTGCATTACTACCATACCTTTGTCAAGGACCTGAACTGTTACGGTACCCCCATGGACACCTGGAAAGCCGTGGATGAGGAGGGCAACCTGGCCTTCATGCGCGGCAGCCGCCTGCTGTATGAGCAGACCGGCAAGGCCGAATTCCTGCAATATATGAAAGACAGCGCCGGGTACGAGTTCCTGTGGCGCTATGGCTACAAGACCTACCCGGAGCACACCCCGCTGAACCAGGGGTGGTCCGCCTGCGGCGGCGCCGTTACCTCGGTTTCCAACCCGCATATCCACCCCATGGGGGTTATTATTGACACGGACCTGCGCTATCTGGCACGGGTGACAGGTGACGGCTATTACGCCAGCCGCGCGGCGGATTCTGCCGCCTGGATGCTGCAATGCCTGGAACTGTACCCCGCAGCCACCGGCTATGGCCGTTACGGCATGTTGTCGGAACGCTGGTGCCCCAGCGATGGGCTGGATGTGGAGCGCTTCAGTGATGGCAGACCGTTCAGCAGCTGGTTCAGCCACAATCTGTGGGCTTCCGCCTGCGTGCTGGAAGCTGCATGTGAGCTGCTGCTGGAAATCGAACATAAGAAAGGATAAAAGCAATGGACCGTTATGTGACCGATATCAAAAATGGCTGCTACCAGAACCCGGTGCTGCCCATGGATTTCAGTGACCCCGACGCCATCCGCGTGGGGGAGGACTATTACCTGATCTCTTCCAGCTTTACCTACCTGCCCGGCGTGCCGGTGCTGCACAGCAAGGATCTTGTCCACTGGGAGCGCATCGGCAACTGCGTGGAGCGTCTGCCGTTTGACCGCTATGCCCAGCCCGCCCATGGCTGCGGCACCTGGGCCCCGGCGCTGCGCTACCATGCGGGCAGGTTCTATGCATTCATTCCCCTGCCGGACGAGGGCATTTTTTACACCGAAGCCACCGACCCTGCCGGCCCCTGGAGTGCGCTGCACTGCGTAAAATCTGCCAGCGGGTGGATCGATCCCTGCCCCCTGTGGGACGATGACGGCAGCGTGTATATGGCCCACGCCTTTGCCAAAAGCCGCTGCGGCATTAAGCACAAGATCCAGCTTTCCCGCTTGGATCCCGAAACGCTGGAAGTGGTGGAGGACGGCCCCATCGTGTTTGATGGCACCCTGAGCCAGCCCACCGCCGAAGGCCCCAAAATGTACAAGCGCAACGGCTGGTATTACATCTTTATCCCGGCAGGCGGTGTGGAATACGGCTGGCAGACCGTGCTGCGCGCCCGCAATGTGTACGGCCCGTATGAGGAAAAAATTGTCATGCACCAGGGGGCCAGCTCCATCAACGGCCCCCACCAGGGCGCGTGGGTCACAGCGCCGGACGGCAGCGATTGGTTCCTGCATTTCCAGGACCGGTTTGAACTGGGCCGCGTGGTACACCTGCAGCCTATGTGCTGGCACAGCGATTGGCCGTTCATCGGCCTGGAACAAAACGGCGATGGCATCGGCGAGCCGGTGACCGAGTGGGACTGCCCCAAAGGCGAAGCTGGTCCCGGCCTGCAAATAGGGGACAGCTTTACAAACGGCAAGCCCGGCCTGCAATGGCAATGGCAGGCCAACCCCCAGCCCGAAGCCTGGCTGCGCCCGGTGGCGGGGGATGCACTACATCTGGTCTGCGGGGCCAGCGGAAGTTTGTGGCGGCAGCCCAATGTGCTCAGTCAGATGCTGCCTGCAGCGGATTTTACCGCAAACGTTACCCTTGGCCTGGCCGGGTGCGGCGCCGGAGCTAAAGTAGGGCTTAGCGTGATGGGGCAGAAATATTCCGCCATTGAGCTCTGCCGCACCGCGCAGGGCTGCACCGTGCAGTTGGTACAGGGCATGGTGAAAGACCTTGCCCCCACCGGCGATGCAGAAGAAACGATCCTTGCCGAAAAAATGGTTGACACGGATGAAATAACCGTTACAATGAAAATAACGGCTGCCAAGCAGGTGCAGTATGCCCTGCTGGCAGCAGATGGCACCGCAGTGCCGCTGGGGGGAGCCCAACCCGTTGCCAAGGCAACCTGGACCGGCGCGCGCCTGGCCCTGTACGCCCGCGGCGGCACCAAAGAGGATGCTGCCTGCATCAAGCAGCTGAACATTACATTTTAACCGGGCTTTTGGCGGCAGAACACCGCAGATGCCCGCGGCAAAAAGGAGAGCAAACTGGCAATGGCAAGTGTTACCATCCGGCTGAACAGCATTGGTGAAGTGAAAGAGTTTAACCGCATTGCGGTCACTGTGCCCGGAGATGTGGACCTGCATTCCGGGCGCTACTGCGTGGATGCAAAATCCATCATGGGTATTTTTGCCCTGAACCTGGCGCGCGAACTGACGGTGGACAGCCCAACCCTGAGCGAGGAAGAACTGCACAAAAAGTTTGCGGCCTTTTTGGTGGGCTAAGGCGTATCTGAAAACCAAGGGCAACACCGCACAATTCCCGCCTTACGGCTTAAGCACCGCTCCGGCGGCTGCGGCACGGCATCTGCGTTGCCAAAATGCTCGATAATGTCGGGTTGCGGTACCCGCATCGTGCTTCGGGGGCAAAAGTCCCTCGCACTCTGCGACCGCTGCCCCTGCTTCGGTTCGCTGTTTCCGCCACTGGCGGCGCTCACCTTTGCAGCATCCAGTATTATCTGCGCTTTTGGCTTAGCATCTGCCGCACCTCGCTCGCCGTATCGGCACTTAGAATTATGCGGTATTGCCCAAGAAAATGACGGATACTTCGCAAACACAAGCAGGATTTAAGGCTTTTTAATGTAAAATCCGGCTGTGTTTGTAGAAATAGACGATATTTTCGACTTTTCAGATA
>ULRH01013012.1_pt1 | contig 11194 bp, 8 predicted proteins | sample 1955271 | NCBI WGS metagenome assembly ULRH01 (sample SAMEA4835677, study PRJEB28245) | human gut metagenome | biome: gut microbiome; material: fecal sample | place: Denmark | collected 2008 | reverse complement strand
CCGTAACGGCTGTTACCGCCGCCCCTTCCGACCCTTCTTCGTCTACCTTCAGCGTAGCTACCTGAAAGATGGTAGAAACCGGAGCATACGGAGTGGTCAATGCCGACAAATCGCCTTCATCCGTAAAGGCAAGCTTCATGCCCAATGCCTGCAACGCACCGTTCAACGTAATATCGTTTTCCATCTCGAAACGGGGTACCGCATAATTGATACGGCATTCCTCGCCATTGTCTATGGCTGCCTGCAAAACTCCCGGAGAAGCCAGCGCATCCGCCACTTCATCCACCGTAGCGCCTTCATCGGGCAAAATGAAACGCATCTCATAATGACCGCCTACATACGGAAGCACGGCACTGGTAAACGATTCTCCCCTCGCCAAATAGCCATGTTCCACCGTCTGGTGCATGAAACTCGCCTGCAGGACACCGCCCGCCCCGGCATGAAAATCGCCCTGCCGCGTCTGGTCCACCGGAAACTCCGTGTCCCAGCGCGCCTTAAAGTAAACCGAATTAAGCAAATAGACATAGATGGAGGGGGAAAGGCTGCCCAATATCCTGGGAATCTTGCCATGGGTCGTCTCGTTGCACCACGCGTTGACCTGGTCCACCGAAGAGGGGTCTCCAAAGTCCAGCGACGACACAAGTGCCCCATATTTTTCCTCACCGGTCTGGCGGAACGCCTCATTCAGCACCATCTGCCGGTTCACCCAGACAGAATTGGAAGTCTGCACCGAAACAAAAGGACTCACCCCGTTCATGCCCCGTATCAGCTTTTGGAAGTAACCATTCACTTCCTCTTGCGAATAGCCGTCCAGCCCCATGGCACGGACTATTTCATCGCGCGTTTCGCCCATCGCCCCGTTCGACAACATCCCCAACGCACACTGCAGGCTGAAAGGCGAAACCAGCAGGTCCTCTCCTTCTCTTCCCCGATTCAAAAGCGCGAAAAGCGAATAGGCAAAATCAGTTTGCCCTTGCGCCATCGTCTGTTCTGTCACACTTAACTCTATCGGCTGGAATTCCGTCTGTTCAAAGCTCCCGCCGCCTGCATCCGCGTCGTTATCGCAAGCCGACAATACCCATACGCCCATCAGCGCCAATCCAATAAGCTTTTTCATAATCATCTACGTTTAATGTTTGTCAATGTATATAATTCTTTCGTATAAGAAGCACCATCGCCCCAAACGTCATCCGTCAGGTTGAATGCTTTCTGAATATAATATCCATCATACATTCCTCCATAACCCCAATTACAATGTACATATTCTTGCTCTGTCACATCATAGGTTTCACGTATAAGCCGCCACTCCCATGAGACAATAGGATTAGACGGTTTTTCTTCATTTCCTATATATTGATATACACGTTCCGTTCGTGTCCTTTTCTTTCCTTCTCCACCATCAATCACCCAAGCATGTCCACTACTGCTACCACTACTTTCTCCACGGGCATACACAGGTCGACTATTACTAATTGACCCTTTTACTTTTTCATTTTGATAACTTTGCACGCCATCAGTCACATATCCCATCTTCTCAAAAAAAGCATTAGCACAATATATATTAGAGGATGTCCCTGAGCAATCATACTCAATCTCTATTGTCTCATCCTCAGCTATCTCATACAGCAAACTTTGTAACTGGTCCCTATATGTAGGACTTAATAAGTCTATAGAAGGATAACGGGTTATCTCCAGCCAATTGACTATCGTATTTCCAAATTTCACCGGATATTTATGAAATGACAATATTTGTGAAATAGCAACAGGAACACATCCTGCATAAGCATGTTCCAATTGAATATTCGTAGAATTATCACAAACCACAGAAGGGAACTTCTGATTATATAATCCTGTCTGATTCCATGTCACACTGACCAATTGTGGATAAGAATAAGTGGTTATCCAAGGAGTCGTCTCCACTTCCAATCGTTGCCAAGGTACCGGTTCGACCACTCCCCTCGATATATTCTCTACATTTTGCAACAACGAATCATTACGAATTTCAAATCTATTTATTTCAGAACTAATAAAGGCAGGCAAATTATCTATAAAAACATCCAACCCCGAACCATTTTTCTCTAACGACAACTCTCCTTCTTCTGAATATGCAAGAATTTCAGGTAAACGTTCATCACCAGCAACAAGCACCGAACCACCGTTGACACGATTAACCAAATAAACAGGGATACTATCTTCGTTTTCAATAGTCCTGGACATTTGAGACAAAGATGATTGATATTTTACCCAAAAGACACGGCACACTTTTTCTTGCAAATCAGTCCTCGAAGAAGTAAGCCCCCAAAATTTTGTTGCTTTTTGTAAAGCATCACTTTCAGAAACAAAAGTTCCTTGCAATTTCATACTTAAAACAGCTGTCTCTTCATCAGTTAAAGATTCATAACCTGTTTTATCCTCCGTGTTGACTTCCAAAGTCACATCTTCACTACAAGCGAACAGACATACCGCAAGCACACATCCAAACACATAAATTTTTTTCACAAACGTATTTATTAAGAGTTTTTCGATTTCTCAAAAATAGAAAAAAAAACGAGACTAACAATAGAAAGCCAGCTGATTAACAACATATTTCTTAAAGACTAAAGATGAAAAGGCTGTCTCAAAACAAGAATCAACTACCAAAAAGCATGCTATTCCGAGTATAGCGAAGAATCCCGTATGCATCTACCGATGTTTTCGGAATCTTTTGCGATGCTCAAGGTGATAAAATGATAGTCAAACTTTATTTTTGAGACAGCCTCTTCATCCTTAATTCTTCACCCTTAAAGGCACGAAGTGACTCCCAATGAGGTCCCGATAGCGGTCAGAATCGTAACCAACGTCTGGATGATAATCCCCCAAATGTTTTTCTTTTTCATGTAATCAATAGTTAATAGTTAAGAATGAATAGTTAATAGTTTTTGTTTTATCGAACGCAGAGGCGCAAAAGCGCAGAGTTTTTATTTTTCTCAAGTGGACAGAGTTCTCTAAATTATTCCTCCGTGTCTCTGTGTTCAAATTTGTTTTATCGAACACAGAGGCACGAAGGCACAGAGTTTATTTAACGAAGTATTGGTTATATTGTCCAGTGACTGGGCAGGGACATCCAACCCCACCCAGCCTATAAAAATTGTTCAGTTCCTGAATAGATTTATCGAATGCTTACTGTAGTGAAAAGAGTTTGCATCAAAAACTAAGTTAAAAAAGAGGGGTGCATTAAAACGACTGTGTTTTAACGCACCCCCTCTTTATCGGGTATTCAGCATATTATTTTTTGAAATATCTATTATACAAGCCTTCGAAACCTTTTCCGTGACGAGCTTCGTCTTTAGCCATTTCGTGTACGGTATCGTGGATAGCGTCCAGATTCAGTTGTTTAGCACGAGTAGCGATACGTTTTTTGTCTTCGCAGGCGCCAGCTTCAGCATTCATGCGTTTTTCCAGGTTTGTCTTGGTGTCCCATACGCAGTCGCCCAAGAGTTCCGCGAATTTCGAAGCGTGTTCAGCTTCTTCCCAAGCATAACGTTTGAAAGCTTCGGCTACTTCGGGATAGCCTTCGCGGTCTGCCTGGCGGCTCATGGCCAAGTACATGCCTACTTCAGTACATTCGCCCATGAAGTGGTTGTTCAAATCTTTAATCATTTCTTCGTCGCAACCTTTAGCCACGCCGATTACGTGTTCGTCAACGAAAGTCAGTCCGTTGTTGTCTTCTTCCATTTCTTTGAATTTAGAAGCAGGAGCCTTGCATAGAGGGCATTTTTCGGGAGCTGTTTCACCTTCGTAGATGTAACCACATACAGTACAGATAAATTTTTTCATAAGTCAAAATTTTTTAGTTGTTAGTTATTTAATTATTTTATCCGATAGCCCGAAGGCCATGCGTTTAATTATCGTTTGCGTGCAGGCAATCGGGACATACACCTTTGTAATAATAGTGTATTTCTTCTATTCGATAACCTTTTTGTTTCAAGCGTTTGGTTTCTTCCGTCTCTTCCGATACCAAGGGAACATCCGTTATTTTTCCGCATACTTTGCATTGGAAATGCGCGTGTGCTGAAGTGTCTCCGTCAAAACACACGTTTCGTTCATCAATAGTCAGCATGCGTGCCGCCCCATGCTCTACAAACAATTTCAATGTGTTGTAGACAGTTGTTTTCGACAGGGTAGGAATATCTTGGCATAAAGCCATATAAATCTCATCGATAGACGGGTGAGTATGATGCTTCAGCAAGTAATCCATAATGGCAATGCGTTGTACGGACGGCTTGATTTGATAACTGAGCAGATATTCGTAAACCTTCATCTTTATATTCTACATTTGTAATCGTTACAACTTTAAATCATTGGCAAATATATATATATTTTTGATATGTACAAAACATAGAGTGCTTTTTTTGCTTTTTTTCAGTCAAGATAGGGATTAGGGCATGTCATACATGGTATTCCTTTCGTTCTGCCCTTAACCGCCGGAGTCTCTGTTCAGGATTCTCCTGAATACCCTCGACCATCATCACCAGGTCACGCCATTCCATGGAATAACTTTTTGACCCAGGATCATATTTGGGCAGTTTGAAGCAACCGGCTTCCAGACGTTTCACATACATCACCATGCCTCCATCTTCTGCATGAAGCAATTTCATGAGTTTGCGGCTGGAGCCGATGAAGATGAAGACATCACCGTTCTTCACTTCACTGTTCATCTTTTCATGTACCACTCCGCACAACAAACTGATACCTTTGCGCATATCTGTAATGCCCGGACACAGGAAGTAGCGCATAGTGTCGTTCAAGTTAAACATGGCCGCCTCCAAGACTTTTGGTCAATAGAAGCTGTTTTGAATTTATCGTGCGATGATTTGGGATGAGTTTTTGAGGCATTTTCGCTTCTGTGATGAGGAAGATAGCGGGCTATCTGACGAAGAACAGGAGCGGAAAGGACCCAAAAATCGCCCAAAGCATACACGAAAACGGATACATCAAGCCAAGAAAAACTTTTTGGAGAAATTCAAAACAGCTTCTAATTCCATAAGTATCTCTTCAGAACCATTTCCGAAGTGGACACGAAGACCATTGGGAAATAGTAATGCCACACCATGAGGTATTTGTTCTTCAAGGGAAGATTCCGTAGCAGCCTGTTTGAAACAGATGGGAGCCAACTCTTGCGTGACACTATTCTTGTCAACTGAACATTTTTTACGCCAATAGTGATAGGTCGAATAACTTACACCTATTTGTTGTAGGTACGACTTCAACGGCAGTCCCTTTGCTGTAACTGCAGTTCTAATTCTTCAAATTCTAGTCTGTTCATAATACTTGAGGTTTAATTCTATTTGCTATCGCAAAGCTATAACCAAACCTCAAGGTTTAAAAGATGCATTTCGAATGCTTACCCACTACATACAAAATAACGAACAAGCCGGCAGAATCATCATACAGAATTCCACCGGCTTGTTTCCTTATGCAATTACAATAGCTTACAGTTGATTATTCATTAAACCAATGTACATAGCAGAAGTCCTGACGGTGAGGCAGATCGATATTCTTCGGATACATACGGTATGCTACCTTGAAACTTCCAGCATTCGAAATGCTGTAATTCAACTTAAAGGTATACAAATCACCTTCACGTTTTACCAGTTCCATCGGAACGACACTGTAAACATATTCCTTACCTTCGGCATTGGTGTAAGTAACCACCATTTCCACACCTACCGCATCATTAAGACCCTTTTCGTCAATCACACACGTGATGACATAATCTTTGCCGCTCTCTACGTTGCCTTGGCGAAGTTCTTCACACTTGTTCATAGAAACCACCTGGATAGAATCCCACTTAGCCGCAACTTCTTCCTTCCAAGCCGCCAATGCTTTCAGTTTGGCATAATTATCGGCCTCCAAAGCGTGGAAACGTTCAGCTTCTTTTCCGTAGAACTTAGCATAATAATCATCCAACTGGCGTTTCATCGTGTAATGTGGAGCAATCTGCGCAATCGAGTTCTTGATGGTCTTAACCCAACCTTCAGAATAACCTTTCTTATTACGCGCGTAATACAGCGGCAGGATTTCGGTTTCCAGCAAACTATAGATAGTAGCAGCATCCAGCTGATCTTGGTATTCTTGATTCTGGTAAGTACGTTTCTCGGTCAATGCCCAACCGGCACCTTCACGATAACCTTCCAACCACCATCCGTCGAGCACAGAGAAGTTTACAACACCGTTCATCAACGCTTTTTCTCCAGATGTACCTGAAGCTTCCAACGGACGGGTCGGAGTATTCATCCAAATATCAACGCCCGATACCAGACGGCGAGCCAACTTCATATCATAATCTTGCAAGAAGATAATCTTACCCAAGAATTCCGGACGATTGGAGATTTCAATGATACGTTTAATCAATCCCTGACCAGCACCATCATGCGGGTGAGCCTTTCCGGCGAACAAGAACTGTACCGGATAGTCAGGATTGTTCACAATCTTAGACAGACGGTCCAAATCGCTGAACAACAGATGCGCACGCTTGTAAGTAGCGAAACGGCGGGCAAAACCGATAGTCAACGCATTCGGATTAATCTTATCAAGCAACGATACAATCAAGCCCGGATTACCTTGGTTCTTCAGCCAATTCTTGCGGAACTTCTCGCGGATATAGTCAATCAACTTATTCTTCAACGCCAAACGAGTCTTCCAGATTTCTTCATCGGGCACGTTGTAAATAGCTTCCCAAATTTTCGGATTCGACTGGTCGTTCATGAAGTTCGAGTCGAAATACTTATTATACAGCTTCTTCCATTCGGAAGCACACCAAGTGGGGAAGTGTACACCGTTGGTTACATAACCTACATGATTTTCTTCTGCGAAATATCCCTTCCAAATGCCCGAGAACATTTCCTGAGAAACTTTTCCATGCAACCAGCTCACACCGTTTACTTCCTGACAAGTGTTGCAGGCAAAAGTAGACATACAGAAACGCTCACCGTGATCACCCGGATTGATACGTCCCAAGTCCATCAACTCGTCCCAAGTGATACCCATACGTTGAGGATAACCACCCATATATTTGCCAAACAATCCTTCATCGAAATAATCATGGCCCGCAGGAACCGGGGTATGAACCGTATACAAAGAAGAAGCACGTACGATTTCCAATGCTTCGTCGAACGTCATTCCGCTTTCTACATAATCGCACAACCGTTGAACATTGCACAAAGCCGCATGTCCTTCGTTGCAATGATATACATCTTTCTTGATACCCAGCTTTTTCAACAACAATACGCCACCGATACCTAACAAAATTTCTTGTTTCAGACGGTTTTCCCAATCACCACCATAAAGTTGATAAGTAATCGGGCGGTCGTATTCGCTATTCATTTCATTATCGGTATCCAGCAGATACAAAGGAACACGACCTACATTCACTCTCCATACGTATGCATGAACATAATAATTCAGATACGGAACATCAAGAACCAAAGGTTTGCCTTCCGCATCGACTACGCGCTCCAACGGCAGGCTACCGAAATTCTGCGCTTCGTAATTAGCGATTTGCTGACCGTCCATCGACAAGGTTTGCTTGAAATAGCCATAGCGATACAGGAAACCAACACCACACATATCCACGTTACTATCTGATGCTTCTTTCAGATAGTCACCTGCCAGAATACCCAAACCTCCTGAATAGATTTTCAGGACATGAGTCAGACCATACTCCATACAGAAATAAGCAACGGAAGGACGTGATGCATCGGGCTTTACATTCATATAAGCCTCGAACTTGGTATATACATCATTGATTTTCTTAAGCATATCTTTATCAGAAGAAATGTCTTCCAACTTTTCATAGCTCAAGCGCTCCAACAATGCAACCGGATTCTGGGCTACGGCTTGCCACAATTCCGGATCTAATTCTTTAAACATCTCTGTTGCTTCGTCATTCCAAGCCCACCAAATGTTGCGAGCCATTTTATCCAACATCTTCAAAGGTTCCGGAATACGAGATTTTACATTAACCTCTCTCCAAGCCGGAGTGTTAGCATAATTAGTCTTGACTTTCATATTGCTTAATTTAAATGTAAATGAATTTTTTGTTATTGCTACTTTTGAGAAAGACGTTGCCCTGCCTTACGCAAAGCTACATCGTATGCCTCATAATAATATTGAATGAAATGCTTCCACAAAGCCTTTTCGGCAATAGCTGCCGCATTCTCACGTATTTTACTTATTTCTTTCTCTGATAAAGCAGAGAATTCTGTCACAGTGTCTTTTATCGCATCCGCCACCTCCGAATAATTATAATCAGTACGATGAATAACTCTTACACCGCCTTGCAATCTTCCCTCGTGTTTTTCAAGTGAATTGACCCATAAGCCGAATCCCGCCAAATCTGTAGTAATGGTGGGTACATGAAAAGCTATACTTTCCAAAGGTGTATACCCCCAAGGTTCATAATATGAAGGATATACACTCAAATCCATACCAATCAGCAAGTCATAATAATGCTCATTCACCAGTCCGTCTTTCCCGTCCAGATAACAAGGCACAAAAACCACTTTCACCTTCGTTTCCGGTGCATTAGACATGTTTAAATATTTCAACATATCCAACACTTGATCATGAGTCATATTATGTAACCAATGGGTAATAAAAGGAACTTCAAGCGGGGTCGTATATTCTTCATCGCTCTTCATCCGTTCCAGTAAATCTTCACGGGCATCTCCTACCCACCCCGGAACATTAATGAAAGCCAATATGTCTTTTTTAAGATTCTTATCACGAGTCAAACGGTTCAATGCTTCAAGATAAACATTAATACCCTTATTCTTAAATTCATACCTGCCGCTTGTACCGATAATCATTGTTTCTTCATCACTCAAGCGAGTGCCCAATAACTTATTAGCTATGCGCAACATGACATTACGGGCATGTTTACGCTTAAGTTCAAAACTATCTCCTTTCGGAACGAAATCATCTTCAAAACCGTTCATCAAGATGACATCAGCCGGCTTATCAAGCAATTCACGACATTCATTGTTGGTAATTTCACTCACCGTAGTAAAACAATCCACATGATGAGCGGTCTGTTTCTCGATAGAATGTTTTGATTGCATATTCAATTCTTGTGCCATTTGGTCACCATTGTATGCAAACAAATAATCATATAAAGGTTTATTATTACCCGCAATCGAACGCCCGATAGAAGTAGCATGCGTAGTAAATATAGTAGCAATTTCAGGCACTTTTTTCTGTACATATAAAGCACCCAAACCCGTCATCCATTCATGAGCCTGATAAATCACTTTATCTTGAACGGACAAATTATAACGATAAAAACTCTCCACTACCCTTCCGGCAGCATAAGAAAACATCGATGCCTCGTCATAATCACCATAAGCATGTAAAGAATCAATTTGATAATCAAGCCACGCTTGAGTATAAATTTCATTCTTTTGGTCATAAAACGGAGCAAAGTCCACCAAAATCGTAATCGGATGTCCTGGAATATTCCAACGCCCTACACGAATCTTCAATCCTTCATTCTGCGCATACTCACGCCACAATTGCAGTGTTTTCTCATCTTCGGCAAACAAAGGATTCTCCTTACCTCTCCAAACATCCGGGCCGATAAAGAAAATTCGATCCGGAAATGCAGCTTGCAAGGTTTTTGCCCTTGTTGATAATACGGTGTATATTCCACCGACCTTATTACAAACTTCCCAACTAGACTCGAAGATGTAATCAGGTTTCAATAGCTGTTTCGTCATTATCTTTTATATTTTCTAAATCAGTGCGAAGGTACGAAAAAGAATTAAATTTACGAAGAAATAAAACGGTTTTTAAAGCTGTGATTTATAATAAAAAGATAAATGTGCAAAGCACAAACAAAACAAATTGGAACTTAACATAACAAAAAAGAATAAATAAGTAAAAAAACGCCAACTATTTGTCAAGACTAATTACCACATTCATAGAAATTTGTATATAATCGAGTAGGAGGGAAACGAAGCAGTTTTCTTCCTACTTTCATTTTCCGACCTCTCACATCACCGTCCAGCATACGGCGGTTCCTTAGTTCTGATGCAATTTGACACTTCTTCCAACTCTTCCATACATAACTGCGTATCCGGTGACGAAGCCATTCATAGGTAGACTTGTAGAAAGAGTAACCTAAATACTTTACCTTGCCTGCATAAACCACCTCTGTCTTGTCTCGATTCGATATAAGTGAAGATGCTCTCACGAACGCGTGCTACAGCACGCTTGCTCCGGCATAGTATCAGGCAGTCATCCGCATAACGGACAAACTTGTGTCCCCTCCGAAATAGTTCCTTGTCCAGTTCATTAAGCATGATGTTTGCCAACAGGAGACTTAGAAGCTGTTTTGAATTTCTCCAAAAAGTTTTTCTTGGCTTGATGTATCCGTTTTCGTGTGTGCTTTGGGCGATTTTTTGGTCCTTTTCGCTCCTGTTCTTCGTCAGATAGCCCGCTATCTTCCTCATCACAGAAGCGAAAATGCCTCAAAAACTCATCCCAAATCATCGCACGATAAATTCAAAACAGCTTCTTAATGAACCTCCCTGAGGAACGCCTTCAACACTCGTTTCATAACTGCATTTAACCATGACGCCTGCCGTCAGACACTTATGGATGAGGATAGGACACGCCCGCCCCGTATGGTGCGCGACAGCAGCCTTATCAGCATGCTATGGTTCACCGTATCGAAGAAGCGTTCAAGGTCAAGGAATACACAGTACTTATAGCCTTGGGGTATCTATTCCTGCGCCCGCCTAATGCCTTGTGACAACTTCGATGGAGACGGAAACCAAAGCTGTTGTCGCTGAACTTGCGTTCTTTCCTTCATGGAGTAACTTTCATTTACTGTTCAATTGACTAATAGTTCAGTCCTTCCCCAATGAGAGTAGATAAAGCATCAGGTACTATGATCTCGGCTGACTTCTTATGACAAGCTTTACTCCGTGATTCGGAAAGCTACTTCCTACACACGTCCATAAGACCTCCCCAGTTAAGGACATCCTCTTTCCATCTTATACCATTCCCGGATAACTATCGGACTTTGATTTGTTTTATAATCTCATACCTACCAGCCTTGTATCAAGTTCCTGTACGTCAGGTCAGATGTTTGCCGCCAGCTTCCTTCAAATTCCACCTCGCGATGGACACCCTTGCCTTGGGCTATGTGATT
>ULRH01059515.1_pt1 | contig 11200 bp, 10 predicted proteins | sample 1955271 | NCBI WGS metagenome assembly ULRH01 (sample SAMEA4835677, study PRJEB28245) | human gut metagenome | biome: gut microbiome; material: fecal sample | place: Denmark | collected 2008 | reverse complement strand
AACCGTCATCGACGTGCCTTTCAGCTATTCGGAACTGTTCGACATTTCGCTCAGGGGTTTGCGCAACCAGAACGAGTTGGCGCAGGAAAGCTCCGAGATAGCCGACTTCTGGAACATGCTGCAGGGCTTCCAGACATCAGGGAAGTGCATAGAGAACGCGCATTACCGCATAAGGTACTTAAAATCTTTCCGTCCGTTGTCGTCAAAGGAGGCCGTTGAATTCAAGGAGGCACGCCCAATTCTTTACTTGAACACGGCAGCCGTTTCCTCGCTGTTCGGAAGCCGTACCATGAATGCCACGGCCAACCGCTCCAACTGGTCAACGGTGATGTCCTACCTGAAATCGCAGCCGTCGTTTCTCGGCCTGAAACAGGACAGGTTTACCATTCTCCTGCCCAACGGCCAGCCGGACTATACGGTCGAGTTCGTCAACGGCCAGCAGGTCAGGAAAGTAAGGGTCAACCGCCCAAAGGCACTGTGCTTTGACTACTCACAGTTGAAAGACACTTTCGGGCTTGACCTTGAAACGGAGGTAATAACAGATGTTCAAGAGGTGAGAGAAGAATACAATGATATTCCCAGCTCATCTACTTCGGTGCAGAGTGATTTACCTTTTTAGCCGTTGCCTATATTCTTTGAAAACCTCAAACAGTAGAAAAACTCAAATCTTATTTTATTGGCAAATTATTTCGTTATTTGACAGAAATGATATACTTTTGCAGTATCATAAAATGAATGCCATGACGACGAGCGAAAAGATACTGAACTACGCGACCATGCAGGGCGGGACTTTCAACAGGAAAGACCTGCTCCACTATATTGTGGAAAAATATCCTGACATCAATGAAGGAACGGTAGATTTGCAGGTAAACCGTTTGATTTCATCCGGAATGCTTAAACGTAACGGTCGCGGCAAATATGCTGTAGCCGGAAACAGGCTGCCGGAGTTTGTCTATTTTCCGACAGAACAGGAACAGGACATATTCTTGAAATTGAAAGCCAAGTTTCCGCTACTTGACTTATGCGTATGGAGTCCCCGGGTGCTGGCTTCATATATGCTGCACGTGCCCGATATAGCCTATTCGTTTGTGGATGTGGAGAAAGACGGAATGGAAACAGTATTTCATGTGTTACAAGACATGAGGCTTGGCAGGAACATACTTTTTTCACCATCAGCCGTCGATTGTGAGCGTTATTTGACAGGAACAGATTCGATAGTCGTTCGACAGTTGATAGGACAGTCGCCATTAACGGAAGTAAATGGCTGTAAAGTACCACGTATAGAAAAGATACTTGTTGACGCATTAGGTGACAATGAGTTGTTTTTTGCTGGCGGCTCGGAAATATACAATATATATGAATATGCGTTTGAAAGAAACTATGTAAATATGAGCAAGCTGCTCAGATACGCATCACGCCGCAACCGAAAAGAAAAAGTAGAACATATTATAAATACCATAAACAATGATAAATCCTAAAAGTAGAACAATAGAATGGATAACAGAGGCGGCGACGCGTCTGGGAATACGAGACTTTTCATTGGCCGAAAAGACAATCAGGGCATTTTCACTGCTCGAAGCCTTGGCCCGTTCCGGATGCCCTTTCGTGTTCAAAGGCGGAAGTTCTCTTCTGTTGCACCTGAATACAAGCAGGCGACTGTCAATAGATATAGACATTATCTGCCCTCCCGGAACGCAGATAGAGAATTATCTCATGCAGTATGCCGGGGAATACGGCTTTGGCAAGGTGGAGCTTGTTGAGAGGATTGCAAGAACAGATGTGCCCAAACAGCATGCCAAATTCTTTTATGAAGTGAGTTATCCGGGCAATGGAGGCCAGGATAAAATTCTTTTGGATGTGCTGTTTGAGGATATTCATTACAGTAACATTGTTGCCAAACCCATTCAAAGCCCTTTGCTTGCAACGGATGAGCCCCTCGTCATGGTCAATCTGCCGAGTGCCGAGGACTTGCTCGGCGATAAGCTGACAGCTTTTGCCCCTCATACGACGGGGATTCCGTTTTTCAAAGGGGAAAAGAACTGTTCTATGGAAATCATCAAACAACTCTATGATGTGGCGTCTCTCTTTGATATTGTTGACGACTTGTCCGTCACCGAAAAGACTTTCCGCAAGTTCGCCGCGATAGAACTCCGCTACCGTCACTTGCAAAACGACTCCATACAACAAGTCTGTGATGACATCTATCAGACAGCTCTTTGCATCTGCCTAAGAGGATTGCATAAGCCTGACGAATATAAGTTGCTGATAGGTGGCATCAATCGTATAAGCAACTTCATCCATAGTGAGAAATACACTCTTGATTCTGCGATCATAAACGCTTCAAAAGCTGCCTATCTGAGCAAACTAATCAGTAAGGGCATTACCGGCATCCGCCACTTCTCTCCTGATAATCAGAAAGAACTGATTTCAAAATCATTGAAGGAACCATTGCCAACAAAGCTAAACAAATTAAAGAAAACGCACATGGAAGCGTTTTTCTATTGGTGTGAAATTCAAGATATTTGGTAATGGCTTAGCTATTTCCATAAAGTATTGTTAAGTGCCTCATATCAAAGAAAATAAAAAGGTCATCCTGTGGATGGCCTTTTTTAATAAGTGCATTCAAAAAATAATATGCACACATTTCGTGGTTGACAGCGTTGACAAGCGATAAGTTTCAATATACTAACCACTTCCATGAAAAAGTATGCGTTGACAAACGTTGACAAGCGTTGACAGATTTTGGAAAATCTGAAAAACCATAGTCAAGTGTTGACAAATCACGGCATATCTATAATTATATCTTTTCATTAAAAGAAAAAGATAAATTATTGTATTATAAGCACTTGTGGAAAAGCGTTTTTGCGCTTCCATGCCCCTGTCAACCTTGTCAACGCTGTCAACCCTGAAATACATGCCTCTTTCTGTCTGCGAAAAATTTTCTGCCCGATTTATTTGCCATTTTCATCTTATTAGCCGCTTTCTAAATATGATGAGAATCGCCGGTACACAAAATCCCGAATATTCCAAGCAACTCCCTCATTCTCCAATGTTTGACGTATTGCAAGGCATCCGGACAGCCTGTACCTTTATGGCAAAAACATCAAATCATGGACTTACGCAGGTTATTTTTGAAAATCATGCCGGAGCATACATATTCAGTACGTGAGGCCGCACATTACCTCGGCATTCACCGTTGCACAATTTATGCCTATATCAGGCATCCTGAAAGGCCGTTGCCTTTTTCCCGCACTGGGGACAACCTGAGGCTCCGCTTTCTTGGCGAAGACCTGATATGGTTCAAAAAAACGGGGTTTCCCAAGAAAGGGCGCAAACGCAAGAACTCCGGGCGGTGACGCATCTTATAGATATGTTGTCGATAATTATGGCAAGATGCTTTCCCCTATAAATTCAAGAAAAGCACAGGCAAGCATCCATACTTCTGTCCGTATGCCGTCCATGTCCGCTACTGCCCGGTTGAACATTGTCGGTGACACTATGCCGGACTTCATCATCCATTCCCGGGCACAGGCTTTCGGGTCGATTGCATCCACCAATGATATTATCTCGGCGGCAAGGCTTTTAGCCCTGCAGTCTTTCATCTCGACTGTGAAATCAAACTGTATTCCACTTCTCATGTACCGCTGGAAAGTGACGCATTTTATGCCATCCGGTTCCTCCCATACCGCTGCTTTCCAACCGTTCACGGCGGCTATGTGTATAATGTCCTTATCCGTCATCGATTAAATATTTTGAGTATTTCTAAAATATACTTGCTTGCATTAAAGCACGTCAAGTCCGGCCATATCCGTAAGGAATATAGCCGGCTCTTTCCTGACCGTTTGTCTCATGCAATCTTCCTGACTGCCTCCAACAGTCCGTACACCATCTTTTCCGCCTCCTCCATGTCAGCTACTATGTCCTTGATGTGATAGGGCGCACCACGCAGCCCGTGCCCGTCCGGCCCAATCCATAGGCTTGCCTCATAGTCTGGGTCGAAGTTTTCGTAATATGCTTCTATCTCATCGGCCAGACTGTCGATGCTGTTACCTGTCATGGATGCCGTGAAATAAAAGTCCTGTCCTGCGGTGGTGAATTTGTAAAACTCGAAAATGGTTTTGTTCCCCTGCCTGTCGGCACGCACTTCCCAGCCGTCGGCCTCGCCACACTTCATTACCGTGTCAATGCTGATATTCGTATTCATCGTCTTGTCTGTTTGTGTCAGCCGTGACCGTGAAAGCCACGGCTGACGGGTTAGTTAATATTCAATGTTCAAATACGGCAAGAAACCGCTGCAGGCGGTAGTCTTGCAAATTCTTCAACTTTGTAGGCCGGAAGTTTTCCTGCTGCCTTACCTGTAACCTGCCCAAGCCCTGTGCCGTGAGGTCAAGCGTCACGTCCGAAAGCTCGTTGAGCGATACATAGCCGTACTCGTCCTCCGCAAGTCCTACGACAATGCCATAAAGGATAGTGTCGTTATCTTGTACTTCTCCCTCAAGTATGAACCAGCGCACCGCACCGAGTGCGAAGATGGCCACACAGACGGCTTCCTTACCCCTGCCGTCCTGTGAGTAAAGGGGATAGCCTTTCAAGGCTTCCTCCAATCGGGGTGTCATCAGTCTGCACATATCAGCATAGTTTTATTTCGTCACTGTACACTTCTATCTCCGCACCGCTTGTCAGTCTCACAATAAAGCCCGTATCTGTCAGTGCCACCACAATTCCATAATGATAACCACGCCACGGCCTAATCAGTTCACATTCCCTGCCGTATTCGGGAAAATCGGTATATCCTGTCATATTCATATTTTTTAAATTGTTACACTATTTTTGTTTTTTATAGTCGGGGTCATAGACAAGCTCCTTGTCTACGAGCGTGCCGTATGCTTCAGCTGCTATACGTGATGCCCACTCGTTGCGGTCGTCATAATAACCCTTTTGGTAGTTGTGCGCCAGTTGGCGCATGAAGCCGATGAACACCTTGAACATCTGCTGTTGCAGATAGCGGTGCGCCCTTGACAGCTCCCTGCCTGTGTCATCCGCCGAACGCATCCGTCCGTTGACGAAGTTCTCAAACTCTTTGGCAAATTCCTTGTCCTGTTTGGATATTGCCTCTCCTGAAAAATCCTGATAATCCATAATTCCTGTTTTTAATGTCATACACTTGCCTGAAAATAGATTTGTGGTTCAGCCGAAACATTGTAGATGTAACTGCCGCAACGTACCAAAAGGCAGTCCTTGCCGTAATACAGCCTTTTCATGCCTCTTACGCTCCCGGTACGGTGGAAGTTCGGGAAGCGGTCAATACCGACCCTCCGCCCTTGTTCGATAGTCATCTTTCTTACACACATAATCCGATGTTTTTGAATGTTGTAGGTTTCAATTCTTTTCCCTTTTGTGAAACCCTTTCGGGCTTCTTGGCCGGGAAAGCCGTTTTCCGTGCGGAGTTCCACTGCGGACAAGAGGGAGGATAAGACAGGTGTGAGGCGAGAGAGCGCGGACGGAATGCCCAAATTTCCAAGGCACGCGGAAATTTGCGGAAGGCTGCCGTCAAGCCCTCCCGCCGAAAGCGCAGGCGGCACTTGGCGTTCCTCCCGTCCGCAGTATGTTTGCACGGGAAAACGTCTTCCGGACATGATGCCCGACGGCTTGCAGTCAAAAGAACAGACATTAAATGAGCAAAGTTATCCAAGTACCGCCGCCAATGTGGGGACTTCGTAGACTGTTGAGTGAAATGAAGCGCAAGAAGTCCCCTCTTTGGTGGCGGACATGGGTTGCCATTTGTGGTAAAAAGACCCCGGCTTGATTTGCTTGGTGTCGGGGACACGGAGCAAACATGCCGCTATGTAAACTGGCATTGCAGACCGTTTCCTGTGCCACATTGATGTGGCTCATCGGAAACTTCTGCAAATGTTTTTCACATGTACTTATTAGATTTTTTCCGTATTTACACAAATCCCTTATGGAAAAACCGCGTTTTTTCGATTAAAAATAATATCTTTGCATTATAATTTAATTTATTAAATATGGAATATAGGGATATAAACCGATTAAAATTAGTATTAGTTGAAAAGAAGCGCACAGGCGTATGGTTGGCTCAGGAGTTGGGCGTCTCTCCCGTGACCGTCAGTAAATGGTGTTCTAATATAACCCAGCCAACATTGCCGACTTTAAGTAAAATAGCAGAAATATTGGAGGTAGATCCGAGATCATTGTTGAATGGAAAAGAATCGTAATATGGACAGTTCTTACAGTCAAATAGTATCATTCATTTGGAATATAGCAGATGATGTTTTAAGGGATGTCTTTCTTAGAGGGCAATACAGGGATGTCATATTGCCGATGGTTGTCTTGCGCCGTCTTGATGCGCTCCTTGAGCCTACTAAGGAAGAAGTAGAAGAAGAAATAGAGGAAAGTGGCATAGAAAATATTGATGAAGGTGTATTGAAAGACATAACAGGACTTAGCTATTTCAATACAAGCAAATGGACGCTCAACAGGTTGAAATCCCAAGCCTCAAACAACAATGACATTAACTATGACAACTTCATAGAATACCTGAATGGATATAGTGAGAATGTAAAAGATGTACTAAAAAACTTTGAATATTACAATAAAGTACGAAAACTGGCAGACAACGACCGTCTGCTTTCCATTATTGAACGTATTACCGACCCAAAGATAAACCTGACCGACAAGGAAACGACTGATCCAGACGGTTTACTCTTGCCAGCCCTTACCAATGTAGGAATGGGGACGGTATTTGAGGAGTTGCTCCGTAAGTTCAATGAGGAAAATAATGAGGATGCAGGAGAACACTTTACCCCCAGGGATGCCATTTCGCTTTTGGCACACTTAGTGTTTGAGCCGGTAAAAGACAAGCTGCCAAAGATAATCTCTCTTTATGACCCTGCTTGCGGTTCAGGCGGTATGCTCACCGAAGGACGTGAGTATCTGTTGGGTATCGGTGTGCGTAGCAGTGCAATCCAGTTGTCCGGAACGGAAATAAACCCAGAAACCTACGCGATTTGCAAGTCTGACCTTATTATAAAGGGTGTTGATCCAAGCGGTATTCATTTTGGCAATACTATCACAGAAGACAATTTTGCAGGAAAGTCTTTCGGATATATGTTGACTAATCCTCCGTATGGAAAGTCATGGAAAATCGACAAGGAAAAAATTTATCACGAAAAGACCCTTCTTGACCATCGTTTTGAACTTAACCTGAAAAATTTCGCAGGTGATGAGGAGGTATTGGACTGTACACCCCGTACATCTGACGGACAATTACTTTTCATTTTGGAAGAAGTGAATAAAATGAAACCATTGGAGTACCAGCCACAAGGAAGCCGGATAGCATCAATCCACAACGGTTCATCGTTGTTCACAGGCGATGCAGGTAGCGGCGAGAGCAATATCCGCCGTTACCTCATAGAAAACGATTTGGTAGATGCCATTATCCAACTTCCGAACAACATCTTCTATAATACGGGGATTTCCACTTATGTATGGATTCTTACTAACAAAAAGCCGAAAAACAGAATGGGTAAGGTACAGCTTATAGATGCGTCGCAAGCTTATGAAAAACTGCGTAAAAATCAAGGTTCAAGAAACTGTACAATCTCAGAATACTATCGTGATGCCATTCTGAAAGTCTATACAGAATTTGTAGAGCAGGAGGCTGACGATGACATAAAAGTGACATCAAAGATATTTGACGGTGATGATTTCCGCTATTACAATGTAATAATAGAACGTCCTCTGCGACTCAGAAGCCAGTTCAATGCTTTGCTTATTGATGAAATGCTTTATGACAGCAGCGACATTGAAATGAGCAAATGGCTTTATGAAACCTATGGGGAACGTGTCTTTTCCGGCTTGGAATCAGAAATACCGACCATTAAGGAATATCTGAATGAGAACGATATAAAGATGACGGACAAGAAACTTTCCAAGCATATATCTGCCAAGGCGTGGAAAGACCGTAAAAATCAGATGGATGCGGCAAAGGCATTGATGAAAGCCGTTGGCAAAGATGTGTATATGGATTATAATGAGTTCTTGAAGAAAGTTGTTGTAGCGGCAAAAGATTTGAAACTGAATTTGACTGCCGCAGATATTAAGAATATCACGCGGGCCATGTCTGTTACAGATACAGAAGCCGAGCCTGTCGTCAAAAAAGAGCACAAAGCAAACAGCAAGGACATAGACAAATTGGTGTCTGTTTACGGCATTTCTGATGAAAGACTATCAGACTATGGCTATAACAGAACTAAAAAGAACGTATATATCGAATATGAATCTGACGGTGAACTTCGCGACACAGAGAAGATTCCTGTAAAGGAAAACATCTATGATTATTTCCAGCGTGAAGTCCGTCCATACGTGGCAGATGCTTGGATTAACTTGCCGCAGACAAAAATCGGATGTGAAATATCGTTTAACAAGTATTTCTATAAGCCAGTACCTTTGCGTTCACTTGAAGAAAACGAAAAGGACATACTTGAACTTGATCGTCAAAGTCAGGGGTTCATCAAATCATTGTTTGAATTGATGTAGGAGGATTATATGGAGCGGTATAAAGAATATAAGGACAGTGGCGTGAAATGGCTTGGTTTGATTCCGAAAGTTTGGGAAATGCAGAGATGGCGTTTTCTCTTAGAGGAAAACAGGCAAAAAAATGTTTCCTGTAAGGAAAAAGTACAGTTACAATTCAAGTATGGGGAAATAGTGAGAAAAAGTGACCAAAGCGAAGAACTTGATGTACTTGAAACTATAAGTAAATATCTTGTTGTCTTACCTGATGATATAATGATAAATGGTCTCAATCTCAATTATGACTTTATATCTCAGAGAGTGGCTCAAGTTCAAGAAAAAGGTGTAATAACTTCGGCTTATATAAGTTTACGAGCAAAAGAAATTGCTAATCCAAGATATTATACTTATCTTTTAAAGTCTATGGACTTTAGAAAACTATTTCATGGCATGGGAACGGGCATTAGATTGACCTTATCATATAATGAGTTAAAGAATCAATTTCTGCCCAATCCATCAATGGAAGAACAAAAGGCTATTGCTGATTACCTTGATGCCATCACAACTAAGATAAACGAAGCTATTGCCCAGCAACAGAAAATGATTGACCTATTGAACGAGCGTAAACAGATTATTATCAATAACGCCGTCACAAAAGGTCTAAACCCTAATGTGCCTATGAAAGATAGTGGTGTTGATTGGATAGGAGAAATTCCTGCACATTGGAGTATAAATAGATTTAGGAATCTTTATAAGACTAAAACTGGCATTACTTTTACTAAGGCTCAGTTAACAGATGAAGGCCAATCTGTAATAAGTTATGGTCAAATTCATTCTAAGGATAATTGGGGGGCATCTGTCAATCCAATTCTTATTAGACATATTCCATATTTTTTGACTAAAAATAAGGAATATGCACTTGCTTATAAAGGGGACTTTTTATTTGCAGATACTTCTGAAGATTTTGAAGGGTGTGGAAATTGTGTTTGTATAGATAGAATTGAGCCAATATATGCAGGTTATCATACTATAATTGCGAAAAAGAATAATACTGAATATGATCCTTATTTAGCTTATTTATTTGCAAGTTCAAAATGGCGTGGTCAAGTACGTTCTAAAGTTAATGGAGTCAAAGTGTATAGTATAACTCAATCTATTCTTAACACTTGTATAGTAGTATTACCCCCTATCCAAGAGCAAATGAATATTTCTAATTTTATAACCAAACGAGTAAATCTTATTGATGCAGAAATAAAAAGACATAATGAAAGAATTAAACTCTTTCAGGAACGCAAGCAAATAATTATCAATGATGTCGTAACAGGAAAGGTCAAAGTATCATGAATCTTGAAGAAAAATTAGTCGGAAATATATCTGGAAAGTTTATAATTGAAGCTTACCAAAGAGGTTATCGGTGGTCTAAAGATGAGATAGAGCATCTTCTCAACGATATAGACGAAGTGCCAGATGGACAGAAATATTGCCTTCAGCCTATTGTTGTTAAAGACAACAATGGCATTTATGAGTTGATAGACGGTCAACAACGTCTAACGACTCTTTATCTGATTATGAAGTACCTTTCTAACTATATTGACATTAGTTATAGCATTGAATATGTTACCAGAAAAAGCGAAAACGGGAATTTTGGAAGTAAAGAATTACTTGAAAAGATAGATACTATAAATTTTGATGCACCTTCATCTAACATCGATGAGTTATTTATTAAGAAGGCATATAAAATAGTCAAAACATGGTTTGCTGATGTAAAATCACGAATGATGGGGTTTGCAGGCAAACTTCAGAAGTATGTTACGGTTATTTGGTACGAGGTGGATTCTACCGAAGATAGTGTAGGCATATTTACTCGATTAAATATTGGCAAGATAAGTCTTACAAACGCAGAATTAGTCAAAGCATTGTTCCTTAGTAAAGGACGGAAAGACGTTCAAGGAACTTATGCAGGAAATCCATATGGCATTGACAACAAGAAACAATATGAAATAGCCCTTCAATGGGATTCAATGGAGAAAGGCTTACATAATCGCAAATTCTGGGCTTTTATCACCAATGAGAAAGAAGAAAAATACCCGATTCGCATGGAGCTGTTTTTCGACATTATGGAGAACAAGCCAGAAGACGAATACAGTTTCTACACGTTCAACAAGTTCTATGAAAAGTTCAAAACAAGTTCAAATAAAACTGAGACGTGGGAAACTATTGTAAGATATTATCAACAATTATGGGAGTGGTATAAAGATTTTAATCTTTACCATCAGATAGGCTATCTCGTTTCAATAGGTACAAGCATAAAAGAACTTTTAGATATGGCCATGAGTAATGAGAAACCAATCAGAAAGTCTGAGTTTAGAAAAATCATTTTGGGAATGATACGTAACAGTGTTGAATTCACTAAAACCAATGGTGATAAAACAGAGGAAATCGACTATGAAGATTTGAACTTTGAGGAACATAAAGAATATATACACAGGCTATTGTTACTTTTTAATGTAGAAACTATACGACAGAAAGGTGACGAAGATAACCGCTTCCCATTTGAGCGTTATAAGAATGAAGGAACTTGGTCGCTTGAACATATCCATGCTCAAAATTCGGAGAGCCTGAAAACAAATCAAGAATGGAAAGACTGGTTAGTTTGGCATAGTGG
>ULRH01017653.1_pt1 | contig 11246 bp, 7 predicted proteins | sample 1955271 | NCBI WGS metagenome assembly ULRH01 (sample SAMEA4835677, study PRJEB28245) | human gut metagenome | biome: gut microbiome; material: fecal sample | place: Denmark | collected 2008 | reverse complement strand
CGCCGCCGCCGTCACCGCGGTCTACCGGAAAGCCATCGACGCGTACTATGCGGAAGGGAAAGACTTCTTCGTCCGCGGGGAATGGCGGAAAGAGCTGGAAAAAATTTCCCACCGTCCCTACACCACGGGCTTCGCCCTCGGCGCGCCGCGGGATGCCCAGGCCTATGACCATTCTCAGCCGGAGCAGCCTTACGATTTCGTGGGCCTCGTGCTGGACTGGCGGGAAGAAACAGGAGAAGCTCTCATCGAGCAGCGGAACCATTTCAAAACGTCGGAAACGCTGGAATGCCTCACCCCGGCAGGCGAAGTCTTCTCCGTGACCCTTGGAAAAATGAAAAATGCCGAAGGGGAGACGGTCCTCTCCGCGCCGCATCCTCTGGAGCGGCTCGCCGTGAAGACCGACCGTCCCCTTCCGCCGTATGCCATACTGAGGAGGCACGCCCATGGAAAATGACGCAGTATACATCGAGATCGATCCCCATGATGTAAACTATGTGAACCGCATACTGGAAAGCTACGAATACCTCGGCGTCCTCACGACGCTCGACACGCGCCGCGCGGTGTGCTGCATCCACTCCACGGCGGATACGAAAAACGAAGTGCGGGAGATCCTCTCCGGCCTCGATATCCCCGTCCGCTTCCTCACGGAAGAAGAAGCGGCGGCTTTCGGGAAATAAGAAATTAAAAGAAACGGGCTGATGAGCACAGCCCGTTTTTGCGTGTCACTTTTCATCGAGCGCCCACCGGAGCGCGGCGGCGAGGCGCTCTGTACCGGCATGATGGCCGCCGGGGAAGACCGCTTCTTCCACAGTGATGCCCTCTTCCCGGAGGATGGCCGCCGTTTCCGCCGTGCGCGACCCGATGGAGGCGAGCAGGGGATGGCGCGTCTCCGCCTCCTTCCGTCCGAGACCGAGGAAGCACCGCCGCGCCCGGCAGGGATTTCTCCGGAGCCATTCTGTGAAGCCGGGGTACCAGAAAGAACCGGAGAGCGCGGCGCACGCGGAGAAAGCCTCCGTCCGGCAGGCCGCCCGGAGCGCGAAGAGCCCGCCGAGAGACGTACCGAGGACGGCGCGGCTATCCGGCGCGGCCCCGGCGGCGGCTTCCGCTTCCGGCAGCACCTTTTGCAGGAGGAAGGCGAGAAATTCCTCCGCCCCGCCGCCGAAAGGATGACCGCCCGGCACGAGGGGCGGCGCGGGCCACGGCGTCATATCCCGCTCCCAGTCCATGCCGGAGACGGCGGTGAGAAACGCCCCGTCCTTCCGGTACAGAGGCAGGCGGGACAGATCGCGCCGCACCGGCTCGAGGAGAAGCAGAGAACGCACCGCGCCGCCGGGGAAAAAATACACGTCCGCGCAGACCGCGCCGAATGAGAGGGATATCTTTTTCATGAGGACCTCCTTTTCTCCAGTATAATACGCGGCGGGGCATGCCGGACATTGCCATGATGGAAAGGAATGTTCTATGCTGACCATAAAAAATCGGCCTGAGATTTTTTAGCTTGCTATAGTATAATTTATGCAAACAGACTATTGCGGTACAGACGGAGAAAGGAGAGCAGAGAAAGCGCTGCCTGTGCCGGTTATCAGTTATAAGGAGGCACAAATGAATAAGATACAAAGTCGTCTGAAACGCGGCGCGGGCGAGCTACGTCGTAGGTCCCGAATTTATTAAAGCATCCCATACGGGGGGGGTATTGCAGGAATAAAGGCAAAGTCCGCTCTGTAATGGCGGCGCTCGCCGTCTGCGGGCTGCTGACTTTCGGCGCGGGAACGGCGTCCGCGGCGGAACCGCCGGATATCGCCCAGCTCGTCGCGGCAATGCAGCAGGAAGGACAGAACGCTGCGGAGAAAGCTGCCTTCACCGGCGGCGGATATCGCGCTTCCCTTGCGAGAGCGGCTGAAACGGCAGCCCAGGCAGCGGCGGCCGCACCGGTCAGCGCGCCCGCGCAGGAAGATCCCGGTGAAACCGGCGGAGATGAGGAACCTTCCGAGCCCGCGCCGGTCACCCAGCACAGCATTCACGACGAAAACGGCTACTACGTCCATAACGGTTCGGCCTACAACTCCATTACAAAAGACGGCCTCTGGGTGGGCGGCACCGATGAGAACACAGGCTTCCACGTAGACAGCGACGGCAGCGTGTACGTGGACAATACAAAATACATCAGCAGCGAAGGTCTGTCCGGCGGAGGCAATAAGATCACCGGCGTGGCGGCGGGCGAGATTAGCCAAGATTCTACCGATGCCGTCAACGGCAGCCAGCTGTATAATGCCATTCAGGTAGCGGAGGGAACGACCTATGCCGCGGGAGACGGCGTCGCCATAACTGACGGCAGCACGACCGGAGAAGATAAGACGATCTCCGTAAAAGCCGGTAACGGCATCGAAGCCGGCGCGGACGGCGTGGCGGTCAAAGTGAATGGAAATAATCTGACCGTTAATGAAAACGGCGTGAGCCTTTCTGAAACGCTGAGCGGCCTTACGAGCGTCGAGACGGGAACGCTGACGGCGAGCGGCGCAGTGACAGCAGGCAGCTTCTCCACCACAGGAAGCATCACCGGCGGCAGTGTGACTGCCGATGGAGTGACGATTGACGGGGGCAAAATTACCGGATTGGTGACGGAATCCATTACCGGCGACACGGATGCGACCAACAAAAAATATGTAGATGACAAAGTAACTACTGCCATTGGTGAGTTGGATATCCCCGAATACAGTGCGGGCAACGGCATCGATATCACGGGAGAAACGATCTCTGCGAAAGCCAAAGAGAATGGGAACATCGTCGTCGATGAGAACGGCATCAGCCTCGCGGCAGATGTCAAAGACCTTACGAGCGTGACGGCGAGCGGCGCAGTGACAGCAGGCAGCTTCTCCACCACAGGAAGCATCACCGGCGGCAGTGTAAAAGTGGGTGATGTGACGATTAACGGCGGAAAGATCACCGGGCTGGATACGGATTCTATCCAGAATGCGGAAGATGCTGTCAATAAAGCGTATGTAGACAATCTGGCATTCAATAGCGGAAAAACCTATACCGCTGGAAATGGTATTGCCATCAGTGAAGCCGGTGAAATTTCCGCGAAAGCCAAAGAAAACGGGAACATTGTTGTCGATGGGGACGGAATCAGCCTCGCGAAAGAGGTGACCGGCCTGACGAGCGTGACGGCGACGGGAGCAATTACCGCAGGCAGCTTTAGCGGCACCAGTGCCAGCATCGGCGGTATTGGAATCAGTTCGGGTAAAATTACCGGGCTGACAACAGCGTCCATTACGGAAAATACCGATGCGGCGAACAAAGAGTATGTCGATAAAGCTGTAGCGGATATCGACGTGCCGGAATACAAGGCGGGCAACGGTATCGCCATCACCGGTGACACGATTTCCGCGAAAGCAAAGCAGGACGGGAACATCGTCGTCGATGAAAACGGTATCAGCCTTACGACGGAAGTAAACGGCCTGACGAGCGTCGCGACGGGAACACTGACGGCAACCGGAGCCATTACCGGCGGCAGTGTGACTGTCGATGGAGTGACGATTGACGGCGGCAAAATTACCGGACTGGTTACGGATTCCATCACCGGCGACACGGACGCGGCTAACAAAAAATACGTCGATGACAAAGTAACGACGGCGATTGATGATTTGGATATTCCCGAATACACTGCCGGGAACGGCATTGAAATCAATGAAGGGAAAATTTCTGCGAAAGCAAAGCAGGACGGGAATATCGTCGTCGATGAAAACGGAATCAGCCTCGCGGCAGATGTCAAGGGGCTGACGAGTCTTGAAACCGGTATCTTGACTGCGAGCGGCGCAGTGACAGCAGGCAGCTTCAATGCCGGAAACATTAAGATCAATGCGTCTGATTCGGCAGGTACAATCACCGGGCTGACCAACACGGAGTGGACCGGCACAGCGACGAACGGCCGCGCGGCGACGGAAGACCAGCTGGCCAGTGTGCAGAGCAAGATCAAGGATTACACCGCAGGCGACGGCATCAGTATTGATGATGACAGCGATGAGATTTCCGTGAAATATGGAAACGGTCTTGATGTTGACAATGGAAGCCTGACCGTAAAAGGATATGACGGCATCACTGTTGATGAAAATGGTGTGTCGGTCAATCTGGCAAGCAATAGCGGGTTAGGTTTTGACCGCGGCGCATTGTATATCATGACGCCGAGAGGTGGAAATATTGAGATCACAGAGGACGGGCTGGACCTGGCCGATGAAGTGAGCGGACTGACGAGCTTGAGCGCAGGCACATTGACTGCGACAAACTCGCTGACGGCGGGAAGCATCATCGTTGACGGCAAGACCTATATCTCTTCTTCCGGGCTGAATGCCAACGGCGTGATTACCGGCGTTAGTGCGGGAACTATTTCCGCATCTTCTACGGAGGCGGTAAATGGTTCGCAGCTGTTTGAAATCAAGCAGGTTTCTGATCTGGCAGTCACATATACCAGCGCGGCCAAAGACCGGGTGGAATTGGGAAAAGATGGAAATAACGCTACCCTGACGCATGTGGCGGACGGCGCGTTGTCTGGAACCTCTACCGACGCAGTGAACGGCAAGCAGCTGTATGTAGTTGATGAAAAAGTCGGGGATGCTGAATGGAAAACGTCGCATTGGCTTGCAGAGGAAAAAGATTTGACTTCCGCTGTGAGTATCTTGGATTCTAAAATCGGTAATCTTGAGATGGGACAATTGGACTATCTAAAAGGCACTCAAACTTCGGTTACCAGTGCGCTGTATGGCCTTAATGAAGCCATTGGCCCGGTAAAATTTACTGCCGGGAACTATATTACGGATGGAGATAATTTAACCACTGCGGCACAAAAATTGGATTTGGCTTCATCTGCAATAGCTAACGCAATTGGCGTGCAAAAAAATGAGGAAGGAGGACTTTCTACCACCATCAACTGGAGCAGTGATCTTAGATATGTCCATTCTGGAGATACGATTGCCACGGGTGTAAGTAACTTGGACAGAGCTATGCAGGATCTGGATGACCGTGTGTTGACGTTGGAAGGCAAAAATCCTGCTGGACAGTCGCTCGCGGCATTCTCCAAGATGAGTACGGCCAATGTGAGCGCGCTTTCGGCGCTGAGCAATATGGATACGAAGACGGCGGAGACGTTGGCTTCCATGTCTTCGGAACAGGTGGAAACGCTGGCGGCGAAGGCTCCCGCGGCAGCTCCGGCGGCTCCTGCGCCCGGCGACCCGACGGCGACCAGTACAAGACCGGGGCCGGACGGCGAGAGTGAGACCGGGGACACCGGTGATGCGTATGAAGTGAAGCAGGACTTGCATGTCACGGGCGATACGACGCTGGACGGCACGCTCACCGTGGACGGCGCGGGCACGTTCAATGACGGCCTGACGGTGAATACGAAGACCGAAGGCGGCACAGCGCTCACGGTGAACGGCGGCGCTTCCATCAACGGCACACTCAATATGAATGGCAACAAGATCACCGGCGTGGCGGACGGCGAGATCTCCGAGACGTCTACCGACGCGGTGAACGGCAGCCAGCTCTGGGGCGTACAGCAGGATATCGAGAATAATGCTTCCGCCATCGCCAGCCTCGGCGGGCAGGTGAGCCGTCTCGATAACCGCATTGACCGTGTGGGCGCGGGCGCGGCGGCTCTGGCGGCGCTCCATCCGCTGGATTATGACCCGGAAGTGAAGTGGGACTTCGCCGCGGGCTACGGCAACTACCGCAGCGCGAATGCGGTGGCCGTGGGCGCATACTACCGTCCGAATGAGGACGTGATGTTCTCTATCGGCGGCTCCATGGGCGGCGGTGAGAACATGATGAATGCCGGCGTGTCCTTCAAGCTGGGCAGCGGCTCCGGTCTCACCACATCCCGCACGGCCATGGCGCGGGAACTGGCGGCCATGAAGGATACGGTAGCCGCGCAGAACGCGCAGATCGAGGCGCAGGCGAAGCAGATCGAAGAGCTGACGGCGCTCGTGGCGCAGCTCGCCGCGGAGAAAGCGGGCGCGCCGGAAGAGAAGAAGGCGTGATCCGTGGAGAAGCGGAAATGCCCGGTGTGCGGCAGGGAGTTTACGCCGGATCGGCGGACGCAGCGGTATTGCTCCGCCGGGTGCCGCCGGTGGGGCTACCGCCACGGCCTGCGCACCCACGAGGAAGATGGGGACGGCGCAGAGCCGGTCCGTTCCTTCCGGTGCGCGAGGTGCGGCACGCTGGTGGAGGTGACCGATCCTTCGAAGGACAGACGGCGGCGTTTCTGCTCGCCGCACTGTGAGAAGCTTTATTGGAAGCATAAGCGGAGAGAATCGGCCGCTGCGGCGGAGTAAAGGAAAGAGGACAGGCGTGAACCTGTCCTTTTTCGCGGGACTGTCCCGTTTCGCGGGACTGTCCCGCGGAGCGGGAGAAAAATCGCCGGCGGCGGCAGCCTTTTCTCTTTGTTCCGCATCATGCGGGCATACGGTGTATCGCAGGCGCGCGGGCTGATCTCAAAAGAAAAAGGTAATAAAAAAAGCATCCCCTGGAATTTCTCGGGGATGCTTTTTTATTGCCTTTTATTTGTGTTCCGGGAGCATGGCCGCGAGCGCTTCGATGGTCTCCGGCTCCGCTGCCCAGGAGACGACGAAGCGGGCCACGATGCCGTCGCCGTGGGGTTCCCAGACTTCGTACTGCGCGAATTTCGCGATCGCTTCCGCCTCTTCTTTCGTGAGAATGACGAACTGCTGGTTCGTCGGCGAGTCGATGTGGAGGGGATAGCCTTTGTCCATGAAGACTTGCTTCAGCTTCATTGCCATGTCGATGGCATGGCGGCTGATCTTGAAATAGAGGTCATCCGTGAAGAGCGTGTCGAACTGGACGCCCAGCAGGCGGCCTTTCGCGAGGAGCGCGCCGTTCAGTTTGATGTGGGTGAAGAAATGGGCAGGCGCGCCTTTCGGGAAGATCACCGCTTCGCCGCAGAGGGCGCCCACTTTTGTGCCGCCGATATAGAAGACGTCGGCCAGAGCGGCGATATCGGGGAGCGTCATATCGGAGGCGGGGCTCATGAGGCCGTAGCCGAGGCGCGCGCCGTCGATGTAGAGAGGCAGGGCGTATTCGTCGCAGACGCGGCGCAGCGCCGTGAGCTCGTCTTTCGTGTAGAGCGTTCCGTATTCCGTGGGGTAGGAAATGTAGACCATGCCCGGGCGGACCATGTGGTCATAGGTCTCATTGGCGTAGAACGCGGCGAGGTACGCCGAGAGATCGGCCGCAGCCATTTTTCCGTCATGGCCGGGAATGGTGAGCACTTTGTGGCCGCTGTGTTCGATGGCCCCCGCTTCGTGTCCGGCGATGTGGCCGGTCTCGCAGGCGACCGCGCCTTCGTAGGTGCGGAGGTACGCGGAGAGGACGGTGGCATTCGTCTGGGTGCCGCCCACGAGGAAGTACGCGTCGCCGTCGGGACAGCCCGCGGCGGCGAGGACTTTTTTCTTCGCTTCCGCCGTGCAGGGGTCAGTGCCGTAGCCGGGGAGATGCTCCCGGTTCGTCTCCGCGAGCCGCGCGAGGATGGCTTCGTGCGCGCCTTCGCCGTAATCATTGATAAAAAATAACATAGGTCTCGCCTCCGGTTTCTATATTTTATTTCTTCATTATAAGGAAGAGCGGCGGAAATGAAAAGGCGCCGTTATGACGGCAAATAGTCAACTACATTTTTTATAAAAGTTGACTGGCGGCGCAGCCGGGTGTATAGTCGTAGATGTAAACTTAGTATGCAGTTCGTGATGACAATATGGAGGCGGATGATGAGGCAGGAAGCAGTGGCTGTGAGGAAGACCGGGGCGAGGGAGACCGTTCTGTTTGCGCTCTTTACGGCGCTTACGGCGGCGGGGGCGTTTATCCGCGTGCCCGTGCCGGTATGTCCTTTTACTTTACAGTTTCTTTTCACGACGCTGGCGGGGCTGATCCTCGGCAGCCGCCGGGGCGCGGCGTCGGTGGCGGTGTATGTGGCGCTGGGGCTCTTCGGCGTGCCCGTCTTCACAGAAGGGGGCGGCCCGGGGTATATCTTCCAGCCTACTTTCGGCTATCTCATCGGTTTCATCGCCGGGGCGTGGCTCACCGGACGCATTCGGGAAGGGGCGCGGGGCCTGCCGTCTGTGAAGCGGCTCCTCGCGGCGGATTTCGCGGGGCTCCTCGTGGTGTACCTCTTCGGCATGGTCTATGTGTATGCGCTGAATAATTTCGTCCTGGGCACGCCCATCGGCATCTGGCCGGTGGTGCTGTATTGCTTCATCCTCGCCGTGCCCGGCGATATCTGTCTCTGCGTGCTGGCGGCGATGCTCGCGCGGCGTCTCTTCCGGACGGAGGGCATCATTGATTGAGAGAAAGGGGCGGTGCGCCCTTTTTCCATAGAAAAAAGAAAGAAGGAATCATTATGAGCAAAGGGTTATTCATCACCGGCACCGATACGGACATCGGCAAGACCTACGTGACGGCGCTCCTCGTGAAGACGCTCCGCGGGGCGGGGTATGATGTGGGCTATTACAAAGCGGCCATCAGCGGGGCGGACTCCGTGGGGGAGAGCGACGCGGGATTCGTGAACCGCTTCGCCGGCATCGGCGAGCCGGAGGACATGCTCCTGTCCTATCTCTATAAGAACGCCGTGTCGCCTCATCTGGCGGCGCGCATCGAAGGCCATCCCCTCGAGAAGGAAGTCATCCTCGCCGCGTGGCAGCGGGTCTCCGCGGCGTATCCCTATGTGACCATGGAGGGGAGCGGCGGCATCCTCTGCCCCATCCGACACGATGAGAAAGCGGTGTACTATCTGGAAGACATCATCCGCTGGCTCCGCCTTCCCGTGCTCATCGTGGCCGACGCGGGCCTCGGCACCATCAATCATGTCGTGCTCACCGCGTTCTACATGAAGCAGAAGGGGCTCACCGCGAAAGGCGTCTTCCTGAATCACTGGAAGGGCGGCGTCATGGAAGAGGACAATGTGAAGATGATCGAAGAGATGACAGGGCTCCCTGTGCTGGCGAAGATCCGCGCGGGCGATGAGAAGATCGACGCGGACCCGGCGCTCCTCGCGTCGCTCTATGAATAAGGAGGATACTATGGCACCGATCGATTGGGAAAAAGAAGATGAGAAATATATCTGGCACCCGGCGCAGCAGATGAAGGACTCCGAAGTCTTTCCGCCGGTGGTCATCGACCACGCAAAAGGGCTCTATCTCTACGGCACGGACGGGAAAGCCTACCTGGACATCATCAGCTCCTGGTGGTGCAATCTCCTGGGCCACTGCAATCCGGAGATCAATGAAGCCGTCAAAGAGCAGCTGGATCAGGTGGAGCACGTGATCTTCACGAATTTCTCCCACCGTCCGGCCATTGAGCTCTGCCGGGAGCTGGCGCCGCTCCTGCCGAAGGGGCTCACGAAGTTCACTTTCCATGACAACGGGTCCTCTGCCGTGGAGGCGGCCCTCAAAATGGCCTTCCAGTACCACTACCAGACGGGCCACCCGGAGCGGCAGAAATTCATGTGCCTCGCCGAATCGTACCACGGCGAGACCATCGGCGCGCTCTCCGTGGGGAGCATGGATATGTACGCGAAGATCTACAAGCCAATGATGATGGAAAATATCCATTTCGGCGGGCTCGACTGTTTCCGCTGTCCCTATGGGAAGACGCGGGAGACCTGCGGCTGCGAATGCTTCGAGAGCGCGGAAAAGGCTTTTGAAAAATACGGGAAGGAGACGGCCGCGGTCATCGTGGAGCCTGTCCTTCAGGGCGCGGCAGGCATGCGTATCTATCCGGCGGAGTACCTCACGAAGCTCCGGAAACTCTGCGATGAATACGGCGTGCTCCTCATCGACGACGAGATCGCCGCGGGCTTCGGCCGCACGGGGAAACTTTTCGCCATCGAACACGCCGGGGTCAGCCCGGATATCCTCTGCACGTCGAAAGGACTCACCGGCGGGTACATGCCCATGTCGCTCACCATCACCACCGACAAGATCTACGACGCTTTCTATGACGACTACGGCACGCACAAAGCCTTCGTCCACAGCCACACCTACGCGGGCAATCCGCTGGGCTGCGCGGCGGCGCTGGCGGTGCTCCGCATCCTGAAGCGGGATCACATCCTTGAAAAAGCGGCGGAGACCGGTGTTTATCTCCATGAGAAACTGGAAGAGGCGCTGGGCAGCCATCCGAATATGGGCGAGATCCGCCACATCGGGCTCATCAACGCCATGGAGCTCGTGGAAGACCGGGCGACGAAGAAGCCTTTCGACCCGGCCCGGCGCATCGGCTGGCAGATCTTCCGCCGCGCCATGGCGAGGGGCCTCGTCCTGCGGCCCATGGGGGATGTCATCTATTTCAATCCTCCTCTCACGCTGGACCGGGAGACCGCCGATAAAGCCGTCGCCCTGTGCCGGGAAGCGGTGGAGGATGTCCTTGGGAAATAAAACTGCACAAAAGAAATGAAAAAGAGCAGCTGCATCGGAAAAATGCGGCTGTTTTTTTGCGCACAGGGGATAATTTTTTCTAAAATCTAAAATAAAAATATGATAAAAAATATAAAATTTATGGAAAATGAAGGGGAGGGGAAGCGGGAAACGGCGGTTGTCTCCGGAGAAATCGGGATAATTGATAACTTTGGAGATATGGATTGATAGCATGAAAAACATGAGAGCGGAAAATGACGGATCCATTTCTAAACCGGGTGGAACAGCCCGGTTTTCCCTGCCTTGACAGGGTAACTGATAAATTTTTATAATGAAGCTGTGGTTATTGAGATAAATATATTCAATTTCCGCCAATATATGGTCTGGAAGGAGGAAAGCAGAAAAGACCGACAATTTCCGAATATTATAAATTACGCTGTTTACGAAACCGAAATTATTGTAGATAAAACTGTTATAATCGGCGTATATTTATAATGATGGTAGAAACAAACATTAGAGGAGGATTTGAAATGGAATTGCTGGCTCAGAACACAGCATTGTTTGACGAGCTCTTCCAGGGTATCTACGGACTTGCCGACGTGGGCATTCTCGCCATGTTCCTCGTAGGCTTCATTCTCATGTTCCTGGCCGTCAGATACGACTATGAACCGGTCCTGCTGTTCCCGATGGGCATCGGCTGCGTGCTCGCCAATATCCCTGGCCACTATGCCGTCCTGCAGGATCCCGGAAGCGAAGGCTTCCTGTACGTGCTTTACAAAGCGGGTATCGCGAACGAACTTTTCCCGGTCATGATCTTTATCGCCATCGGCGCGA